>JADMIO011260175.1_pt1 | contig 147228 bp, 134 predicted proteins | sample 8958161 | NCBI WGS metagenome assembly JADMIO01 (sample SAMN16585339, study PRJNA669376) | soil metagenome | isolation source: Crop rotation soil | place: USA: Cullars Rotation, Alabama | collected 2011 | reverse complement strand
GCGACTTCAAGTCACGTGAATTCCAAGCTTCGGATCCCACTGTGCTGGAAAGCGGGACTGGTATCTTCATCGCGCCGCAGAATTGCGCCGGCCTCAAGGATTTCCGCGGGCCGCGGTATCCGGCGCGCCAGCGCGCGGGAAGTCAGCAGCAGAAAATCCGTAGGCGAAGCCTGGCCGCGCGCCAGTTGCCATAAGGTCAACGCGCGCCGCTCGAGCGTCTCCGCGTGGGGCGAGCCGCCGGCGTAAGGATCGCTTTCGGAAGCCGGCAGCACGGCGACCGCCTCGCCGCATTCAGGAACATTCCGGGTGGCGCAATACCAGAAGTTGATATCTCGTTCCCAGCTCTCAAGATCGCGTTGCGCCGGCACCACCACGGCGAATCGTTTGCCCGTCTCTTGCTGCAGCAGCGCCAGGGCCAGCGCGCGGGCCGGTTGCGCCACCAAACCGCTGATCGACACGACCCGGGCGCCGCGGTTGATTTGATCGAGCACCGCCCGGATTTCGGCGCAGTCGATCACGCTTTGGAGCGTGTTCTGCAATGCTGAATATGGTTCGGTAGCCGCAGTCATGGTTCCATCAGAATCGGCAGTTTTCATTCAGCAAAAAAGTTACCTCCGAATGAAACTTGAGCTTCTTAAGTTTCCTGACGCCGGGAATGCAAAATGGGTAAGCCTTAAAATCTTCAGGCGATTCTCGTTTGAGTGAGATTTGTTTTAGATAAGGCTTCACTTGCATTGCGGCGGGACTTTCTACTGCTTTCGGATTCGGTCGATGATTGTACTGGTCGAAGCTCCCTCGACAAACGGCAGGCTCAACACGCGTCCGCCCGCAGCTTCAACCTCCTCGCGGCCATGAATCTGATCGAGCGCGTAGTCACCACCCTTGACCAGCACGTCGGGCAGTAAGGCAGCGATCAAAGATCGCGGCGAACTCTCGTCGAAGATCGTGACGTAATCCACGGCACTCAGCGCCGCCAGTACTTCGGCGCGGTCGTCCTGCTTCATCAACGGCCGGTCCTGGCCTTTCAGCTCCCGCACTGAGGCATCGCTGTTAATCGCGACCACCAGCGCCTCGCCGAGTTCGCGCGCCTGCCGCAGGTAGCGCACGTGTCCGACATGCAAGATGTCAAAGACGCCGTTAGTGAATACCAGCTTTCGACCCGCGTCGCGCAGCCGCGCGCGCTCAGCCAGTAGCTCACTTTGCGACAGAAACTTTTTGGACACGGGAAACAAACTGAAATTGTAATTGCGCTAATACCAAACGGCAAAGGGTTTGGTCTATTAACCGTTTACCCTTTACTATTCACGGATTCATGACCGTCCCATTTTTCGAAGAGAACGATCAAACAGTCGCTCGTCATGAGCATCTTGAGGCGCTGCGCCGCCTCGTCGGCAACGTCTATCCGAACAAATTCGAACGCAGCAATGTGACCGGCACGGCGGCCGGCGAAGATACTTTGACGTCCATCATTGGCCGTTTTAAGCAACATGAACCCAGCGTAAACGAAGGCGAAAAACCGGCGCCCGAAGCCCTCGAAGCGGCGAACTCGGAGCTGAATCAAGTCCGGGTCCGCATCGCGGGAAGAATCGCCGCGCCGCCGCGCGTGATGGGCAAAGCTGCATTTGTGCATTTATCAGATGGCGTGTCGCGCCTACAAATTTACCTTCGCCGCCAGGACGTGATGGGCGTAAGCAACGATAGCCACGGCGGTGAAGTGAATGGTTGGGAGTTGTTCGGCCTGCTTGATCACGGCGATTTCATCGGCGTCGAAGGATTTCTGTTTGTGACCAGAACCGGCGAACTTTCGGTGCACGTCGAGAAGCTGCAATTTCTGGCGAAGGCATTGTTACCGATGCCGGACAAAATGCACGGCATCAACGATCCCGAGATTCGTCAACGCCAGCGCTACGCTGATCTAATCGCCGGCAGCCTGAAACTTGAACGCGACGAAAACGATCTAACGACGCGCGAGGTGTTCGAGCTGCGCTACAAAGTCGTGCGCGAGATCCGCCGATTCCTCGATGAGCGCGGCTATATTGAAGTCGAAACACCGATGCTTACTCCGCTGGCGACCGGCGCGGCCGCGAAGCCGTTTTCGACTTATCACAATGCGTTAGGCATTCCGCTCTATGCGCGCATCGCCCCGGAACTTTACCTAAAGCGCTTGACCGTCGGCGGCTTTGAAAAGGTCTACGAACTCAACCGGAACTTCCGCAACGAAGGCATCTCGGCGAAGCATAATCCCGAGTTCACGATGCTGGAATATTACTGGGCATACGCGGACGTGAATCAGATGATGGATATGCACGAAGCGATGATGCGCGCCGTGGTGCAGGCGGCGACGGGCGGACTGACGGTGCGGTACGGTGAGCATGAAATAGATTTTGCTCAGCCGTTTCAGCGGCTGACCATGAAGGACGCAATAGCGCGTTATCGGGGGAGCGCTGTCGTGGAAAATGAAGAGCCGTTGAAGATCGTCGAGCTGTTTGAAGAATTTGCCGAACCCCATCTGATTCAGCCAACCTTCATCACCGACTTCCCAAAGCCGGTGTCGCCTTTATCGAAAGCATCTCCATCCGATCCATCCGTGGCGGAGCGATTTGAATATTTCGTCGCTGCTATCGAGTCAGCCAACGGCTTCTCGGAATTGAACGATCCGGAAGAGCAGTATCAACGCTTCAAGGATCAGATGCAGCAACGCGAGCGGGGTGACGAAGAAGCGATGGTCATGGATGAGGATTATATTCGCGCCCTATCGTACGGAATGCCGCCGGCCGCGGGCATTGGCGTGGGCATCGACCGGCTGGTGATGTTGCTGGCGAACAAGCACTCCATCCGCGACGTGATCCTGTTTCCGCATCTGCGCCCGGAAAGGCCGAAGGCCGCAAGCAGCGAATTACAGGAAGATTGAACCTCACGTTTACGGCCAGAACGGCTGGGGTTCATCACCAGATTCTCCGCCTCGTCGCTTTGCCTCAAAAGTGCCGGCTGGTCTATTCACACTCGGCTTTAGCCGGGGGACTAGGAAAATCGTTACGAGCCTGAAAGCGTTTGAACGGCATTGATATTTGAAGAATCCTCCGCTTGACGACGGCGTCAACGCCGAAGGCGTTTGCGAATTTCAGCCCAGGGCAACGCCCTGGGAAACAAAATCGAAACGTTCTATCTCAACTCTGAAAGAGTTCGCGAATTCGACGGGCATCTTTGATACTGCCACAACCCTTACAGAGTTGCATGAATTCTCTCGCGTCCTAACCCAGGATAGCGCGCTTGTCGCGCGCAACCCTGGGCTAGAGTTTGTTAACGCTTCGGCGTTCTATCCTCTCCGGCAAGTCACCCTGGAGTAGTCAAGTATATTAATGACGTTTCAAACGGTTTCCGGGCAGGTGCTGCGTTTCGTGACCTTAGGCAACATGTGAATGAAACAGACACGGCTGATGATTAGCAGCTCTTTTGAGGCAAAGCCCCGCGTCGTGATAAGATGCGCCCCCGACTTTGGGACAGGACTTAACAAGAGGAGATTAACTATGACCCGCAGATTTCTACCTATGTTTGCCGTGTTGGCCCTTTTACTGACCACCGCTGCCCTGGTTGCTCAAGATAAAGCAGTCACGCTCGACGGATATTTGATCGACAATGCTTGTCTCGCCAACGCCGAGGGCAAAAAGTCTGATATGGCCTGGATTAAAACGCACGGCACCAGTTGCGCGATGATGGATAACTGCGAGAAGAGCGGCTATGCCATCTACGTCAAAGACAAAATCTACAAGTTCGACGAAGCTGGCAACACCAGCGCCGTGGAAGTGCTCAAGAACACCAAGTCGAAGAAGGGCCTGCACGTTAAAGTGGAAGGCACCGTCGACGGCGATACGATCAAGGTAACCAAGATCACCGAAGTTACCGGCTGATCCAAACTCAACCTAAATAAGAAGGGCGGACCGAATGTGGTCCGCCCTTTTTCTTTTCGGTTTGCACCGCTGCGCCGTTACGGGTTTTTTACATTCGTTTCCTGATGCGCAAACACAACCCATTTTCCTTTTCGATTCACCCAGAGACTGCTGGACCAGGTCGCGGGGATTGGCTGGCCGCCGCAAGTTCCCTCGGCGACGCCTTTGTAAGTCAGCACCGCGGCGTCCGCATCGACCATCGATAGTTTCCAGTCAGACAAGACATAGGATTTCACTTCGCAGGGCATGGACGGGATCTCCTTAACGATATCGGCCTTGGTGCCGACGCCCTGTTCACCAACTCCGATGGCCTCGGTGGCCAGCAGTCTTTGGAACGGTTTCACGTCTTTATTCTTCCAGCCCTCCCAAAGACTGGTTTCGTAGCCAGAGAGTTTTTTCGTCAATTGAGCTTTGCTCAGGCGCGGCTTTGGTTTGGCTGCCGCGGCCGACGGGGATGGCGCTGCAGTCGCCTGTGTCTGCGCGAAGCAGAAACTGGCGCCGGCCAGCACCAGCAGCGCCGCCAGGGGTAGATATCTTTTCATGCGTATTCTCCTCGGGGTCAGAGTAGGTTCTCGGTTCGAGCAGCAAGTTCTACTACCGCCCCGGATGGCTGTCAATAGGTAGGGTTCTTCTTGGCGAGACTTTGCGTCTTTGCGACTCTGCGTGAGAAGGAAAGTTGAGTGAGTGGAGTTTCGCGCTAAGCCGCCAAGTCGCCAAGGATCGCAAAGTGAAATCAGGTCACATCGCGTCAGTTTTTCAATTGGGGAGCCGGCGCGGCACCGTATTTCAGTATGGTGCCGCCAAATCCTACGACCCAGCCATGATCTCGGTCGACGAAGAATATTCGCTGCAGCACGTGAGAGGTAACGGATGATTCGGCGAACCAGTGCGCGCCGCCGTCAGTCGTATGCAGGATCAGGCCTTCGGCGCCGACCGCCCAGCCTTCGGACGCGCTGAGGAATTTCACGTCCAGCAGATCGACTTCCACGTTTGAACGCTGCGCTAACCACGTGCGGCCGGCATCTTTGGTAGCGAAGATCGAGCCGGCGTTGCCGACTGCCCAACCCGAGTTCGCACCGATAAAACTTGCCGAAGTGAAGCGCGCGTTATGCGCGTCTCCGACCATGCCGATTTGCCAGGACGAACCCCCATCGCTGGTTTGCACGATAGTCGCGCCCGCGCCGACCAGCAGGCCACGCCCATCCTGATCGAACATGCCGCCGAGCAGGAGATGCTTTGTCGGTGATGGTTGCCGCAGCCAGTGGGCGCCGCCGTCACGCGTCGCGAACACAACCCCGCTTTCACCGAACACCCAACCATGTTGCGCGTCGGTGAAAACCAGACGAATCAGACGGGCGTTCGCATCCTTGCTGTTGAGGAAAATTCTTCGCCAGCTAAATCCGCCATCTTCAGTTTTGAGCAGATATGATCGCTGTTCATCATTGCTCTGGAGCTTGAAGAGGTCACGTTCGGCGATTAGCCAGCCGTTGTGATCATCTGAAAAGTAAACGTCATGCAGCGTGTCCCGGGTTAACGCGAGCAGACGCTTCCAGGTCTGGCCGCCGTCGCTGGTATGCAGAAGCGTCCCGTTGGTGCCGGCAACCCAGCCACGATCTTGATCAAGGAAATAGACGGAGCGCAGCCACGACATCGTTCCGGAATTTTGGCGACTCCAGTTGGCGGCGTGAACGGAAGGCAACAGGTAGCAAGCGGAAAGCAGAAAGAAAAAGAGACGCGAAGACAGCGCGACCCGGAGCCGCGGCAACTGGGCTCCGCGTTTCTGTGTCAGACCGTCTTCGCGTCTCGACCTCACCATCCACCTCTGAAAACGTTCGCGAAGCTGAGGACCTGCGCGAAGCCCATAATCTTTTGAATCGACTTCCATTTATTCCCGGGGATGATGACTTGATCGCCCGGCACCAGGTAGACGGAATCGGCGGCCTGACCTTTGTAGACGGCGGAAAGATTCACCGGGATTGGTCTCAACATCCCGTCCGGTTGTTTGCGCAGCACGACGATCTTGCTGCGATTTCCCGTCGCCAAAACGCCACCCGCCTCGGCAACTGCCTCGCTCACCGACAGGCGGCGACTCATCAATTTAATTCCCGGCGCCGCCACATCGCCGACCACGCTGTAACGATAAGATCCGGCCTGATCCAAAGAAACGGAAACCTGCGGATTGAGAATGAATTCGTCGTAACGTTTCTTAATCAGCTCCGCCACCTGGTCGGCCGTCTTGCCGTTAACGAAGATTCCTTCCGGAATCAAAGCCAGGTAGATTCTTCCGCTGGGCGGAATCTTGACGCCCTGTTTTGAATACCGATCCTGCCCAAAGACGTTGACCGAAATGACATCTTCCGGACCCAGCCGGTAGGTCGTAAAGAAGTTGTTGTAATAAGGCACGATCGCTTCTTCTTCCGACTCCTGGTCCGCCCGATTGGTTTTCGCATCGGCGGTGACTTCAGGCGAGGGGCCTTTGTCGGCGCCTGGTTTCGCAGACTTGTCAGCGTCTTGCTGTGGCGCGTCGGCGCCGGTGCGTCGTTGCCGGGTAGCGTTGGTCGGCGACTGCGCAAAGGTGCTAAAGGTGATCGCGGCCGCGATCGCCAGGACCAGAATGTGAATGAACAGCTTCTTCATGGTGGTAACCTCTCGTTGAGTTCCGTTTAGCCGCGGGACGGGTCCCGGGTTTAAGTTCCCCTTCCGGACAAGATCGTCTTGATCGTTTCGAACATGATGGTGGCGTCCAGCATCAGGTTCTGGTTCTTGATGTAATAAAGATCGTATTCCAGCTTCCGTTTCGCATCTTCGATCGAGGCGCCGTATGCATATTTAATCTGGGCCCAACCGGTCAGCCCGGGCGCGACCAGATGTCGCTGCTCGTAATAGTCAATCTCCTGCGCCAGTTGCGAAACAAAATGGGGCCGCTCGGGACGCGGGCCCACGAAATTCATGTCGCCCCGCAGAATGTTCCAGAACTGCGGAATCTCATCCACCCGGATCTTGCGAATGATGCGACCCACCCGGGTCATTCGATCGTCGCCGGTGCTGGCCCAGACCGGCCCGTTCTTCTCGGCATCGGTGCGCATTGAACGGAATTTCATCACCGTAAAGAGTCGCCCGTTCTTGCCGACGCGTTCCTGTTTGTAGAGCACGGGGCCGCGGGAATCGATTTTGATTAGGATTGCGGTCACGAGCGCAATCGGCAGCGAAAGAATTGCGCCTAACAGCGCGACCAGACGGTGAATGATGATGCGCAGGGCTTCATTCGTGCGCGCGCGCCGGCCCCGGCTGGAAAAGATCAACCAGGAAGGGCGCATCATGTCGAGGAGCACTCGCCCCGTCAGCCGCTCGTAAAACGAAGCGCTTTCTTCGATGGACACATCTCCGGAGAGACTTAGTCGTAACAGTTCCTGCGTCGGAAACTGTCCCCGCCGATCACCCATGGCGACGACCAGGCGATCCACATTCTCACGCTTAACCAGTGCGGCCAGTTCCGACGTTAGACCGAGCACTCTGGGATTGATCAGGCTCTTGCCAACCAGCGCCGGGTCGTTGTCAACAAAACCGATCACCCGAAAACCCGCGTCAGGCCGGTTCAATGTTTCGCGCGCAATATCAACTGCAAACGAACCGGAGCCGACGATCAGAATTCGCTCGCCTAATTCCGGATGACCCAGCACCCAGTGAATTCCGAGGCGCCATCCCACCATCAGGAACAGCGCAATTGGCAAAGCGATTAGCGACACGCCCCGGCCAATCATCACCGGCGGCACGGCGTAGAACAGCAAGGCCAAAGCGATCCAGGCCAGGCCGAGAGCTTGCAGCAACCGCAGCACCAATTCGCCGCGATCGTGCATGACAATGAAATCGTAGAGATCGAACAGGTAGAAAGAAGTCAGACAGAAGATGGTTGCCAGGGCGGCTTTGTAAAAACCGTGACGGACAATCAGCGCGTCTTCGGCATCAATCGCACCGAGGCGCACGTACACGGCGACAATCAAGCCGCTGAACAGCAGGAAAGCCTCGACCAGCAGCAGGAGAATCGTTCGGGCATTGAGACGCGAAGCTTTCACTGCTACGAAACTCCATCCTCCTCGATGTAGATCATTTGGGGTCCGTCCTCCGGCTCGGGCGTATGCCTGACTTGCGGCTGCGGCTGCGGCTGCGGCTCCGCTTCGGCGGCGACGCGCTGGTGACGCGGCTGATAGTAATATGACGTGTCGTCAGGTTTGGTCTCGGCGCGATTCAGGACGACGCCGAGCATGCGCTCACGCGGCAGTTGCTCGAGCAGACGGTCGACGACTGAATAACGGGTCGAGCCTGACCGGACGACGAGCAGCGCGCCGTCGGCACGATTGATCAGAAGATTCGCGTCGGTGAAAACGCCCAGCGGCGGCGCATCGATAATGATGTAATCAAAAAGTTTGCGTGCTTCGTCCAGCAGGCGGCCGAACCTTGGGCCGGAAAGCAATTCCGCCACGTCCTCCCGCGCCGCGCCGCCGGGCAGCAGATGCAGACCTGCCGGATTAAGTTTCAGAATCGCCTGCGTCAGCTTTGTTTCTCCGGTCAACACTTCCGACAAACCAAAAGCGGCCTCGATCCCGAAATAGTCCGCCGCACAGGGTTGTCGCAGATCCGCATCGATGACGAGAGCGGTCGCGCCATCGGTTTGCGCCAAAAGCCAAGCGAGGTTTAAAGCCGTCAGCGTTTTTCCTTCGCCGACACCGGCGCTGGTAATCACGAATGCCCGTTTGTTTTGCCGCTCGCCCGCTTGTAAGAGTTGGGTCCGCAAGGCGCGGAACTGTTCGCACTCAGCCGAACGTGGTTCCGTGATTGCGACGAGATGCGGCTCGACGCGCGCAGCCAAGACTTCCCGAGTCGAGAACTTGACAGCGCGCGCCGATCCAACAGCGCCCAAGGTTGCCCCAGCATCACGTGAAGCTGGTCCGCCGGGGAGTGCCGGCCCGCCGGTTGCCTCCGTCGTGTGCGCAGTGGACGCTGAATCGAATGCCGACGGCCTTCCGGTGAAAGCGGTTCGCTCCCACGGATGATCGGGTCCATTCTTCGGAACGAACACCGAGACATTGTCGGAATTGCCGTTTTGGCGAAATGTAGATTTCGAGGGACGCTGAGCTGATTCAGACCGCTTCAGCGCGTCATAGACTCTTCCCATTGTTTCCTCTCCCAAGACCTGATCGACTAAAGGCCGCACCCAGATCGCCTATGCTGGTTTGAGAATCGCTGCTGCGACGTCCGTACTCGTTGAAGATGATGTCCGGTTCGGACGCCGGCGAGATCGCAATGAATTCGGAATCAGAGTCCGAGTGTTTTCCGTTGCCGCCATTTCCGCCATTGCTACCATTGCCGCCATTGCTACCATTGCCGCCGTTACCAGCTGACCAGAGTTCAGCCCGGCTCGAAGCGGGAAAGATGCGCGAAGGGCCTTCGCGCTCTTCGACTTTCGCGATGCGCGGAAGTACGTCGAAGGTTTCAGCGACTTCCTGAATCATCGCGCGACTAATGATTTGCTCGCTGGCCGAGAAACCGTTTAGTAACGCGTTGTCGCAAAGATTGTTGATGGCCCGGGGAATTCCGGCCGTGCAGCGAAAGATGTAATCGACCGCGCCCGGCGAAAAGATGTCCTGCCGGTTTGAACCGGCGACCTTCAGCCGCGAATTGATGTACTGGGCAGTCTCTTCGATGTTCGGCAGCGCTTTGATCTCGCAGCGCAGCGCGACGCGCTGTTTGAGCTGTCGCAATTCGGGATAGTTCAGGATGTCGCGCAATTCCGGTTGCCCGGTCAAAACGATCTGCAACTGCTTCGCCGTGTCAGATTCGAAATTGCACAGCAGGCGAATCTCTTCCAAAACGCTCGGCGACAGCCCATGCGCCTCGTCCACGATCAGTACCGTTCGCAGCCCGCGACTGTGGCGCGATTCAAGCACCTTGCCGAGTTCGAAAAGCAGATCAGATTTAGTTTCCCAATTCTGAATGTCAAAAAGAGTTGCGAGGTGTTGATAAAACTCGGTAACTGAAAGCCGCGGATTGAAAATGTAGGCGACCATCACTGAGCGATCGAGGCGCTGCATGACCCAACGCAGCATCGTCGTTTTGCCGGTGCCGACCTCGCCGGTGACTACAATCAGGCCCTTGCCGCTTTCGATGCCGTAGTGCAGGTTGGCCATCACTTCGGTATGTGAAGGCGTGAAGTAGATGTAGCGCGGGTCAGGTGTCAGCCCGAAGGGCAACTCTTTTAATCCGTAGAATTCGGTATACATATCTTCCTCCGTGGGGCGATTGGTACGCGGTTGGACGTGCGTACTACGTCAGAAACTTGTCGAACACGTGAGTGAATCGCAGCACGAACGCGAGCATCGGGATGGCTACGATCGCGCCCGCAATTCCGGCGGCCAATGCCAGAGCCCGTCGGCGCGGAACGGAGCGCGCTTCGCCCGGCGTCATCAAAATCGGAATCGTCGCCAGCACCGGCAGGTTGGTGTAGTGCTTCGCGTCTTCGGTCGTTTGAATCGTGAATAGCCTTCTTAATTCAAATGCGACCGCGAGGAGCAGGCCCAGGGCCAAACCAATTCCGAAACCAGCGGCAGTCAGCATAAAGCGCTTCGGAGCGACCGGGCGTTCGGGCAGGTTCGCCGGATCAACTACCTGGATACCGCTGCCCTGTTGATCTTTCGCCGCGTCAGCGCCAATCACGACCTTCTGCTGCTGTGCCAGCAGCGTGTCGTAGTTAAGTTTCTTGGTTTGATATTCCCGATCGATTGCTTCCAGGCCCACTTCGGCGTTGGGAATGGCATTGATGCGCGCATCAAGTTCGGCGATCTGCTTGTTGGTTTCATTCAACAGCTTCTGCTGGCGATCCATGTCGCCGTCGACCATGGCGATCTGGGATTTGAGCGACAGAATGCGCGGGTCGGCCATTTGCTGCATCCGCTTTTTCCGATCTTCCACGCGCGTTTTCCACTCAGCGATCATTTGGTCCTGGTCGCGTTTGACAGCGTCCAGTTGTTGCCGTTTCGAAACGACGTCCGGATGTTTGTCTTTGTACTGCGACAACAGATCCTGGAGTTCTGCTTCCAATTGTGACTTGCGGGCAACCAGGTTGGCCCAGGCGAGGGTGGTTCTTGGATCCTGACTGTCGAGAACATTCAGTTCAATCTCTTCCTGATAGCTCTTGCTGACATCCGCGAGCTGGCTGCGGTAGGCCGCGCCTAGATCGCGCGAACGGCCGAGTTCGGCAATCAGAGCTTTCTGACCTTCGTGCAGCGCCGTCAGACGCCCCACCAGTGCCTGCGACTGCGAAGGCAGGTTATTCATGTTCTGTTGCAGGTAAGTCAGGCGCCGGGTGTCAATCGCGTCGAGTTCTTCTTTCGCCTGTCGCACCTGCTCTTCGATGAATTGTTTGGCCGAAGTCCCCGCGTTCACGGTGCCTTTCGTTTGCTCATCAACGTACTTGCCGGCCAAATCCGCCGCCACCAGCTGAGTCGATTTAGGATCACGGCCCCGATAGGTGATGTTAAAGCCGTTGGTGATTTCGTGATTGCTGGTGTTGACGTCGACCTTGATCTGCTTACGCATTGAGTCAATCAGTAATTCCATTGGCTCGCCGCGGCGACGTTCTTCTTTATACAGATCGTACTTTTCGATTAGGGGCTGCAGCGAGCTGCGGCTGGTAACGACCTGAGAAATGCTGGTGAGCTCGCGGGTCAGAGTTTCTTCCGCAACTGTCGGCACCACCGAGTTCGGCAGCGTCGACGGCTTGACGACGATCAGCGTGGTCGATTCGTAGACGTCCGGCAGCCGGTAGACGACGTAAGCTATCGCCAAACCCACTGCAATCGTCGGCAGCAGAATCAGCCACTTGCGCTTGCGCGCCATCTCCAGGTACTCGCCTGTTTTCCGTGGTCGAAATTCAGCACTCATAATCACTCCTAATGGGACGTATCGGATCGATGCGACGAATGAGACCTATAACGTTCCGAGCGCCTTTCGGGCCTCGTCAGCTTCGGAGAAACTCGCCTTTGCCGCCAGGCGCAAAGACGCTTCAATCTCCTTACGCGCGCCGGCTTTATCGCCCTTGGCTGCCAGCGCCACGCCCAGGTGATAGTGATAGGAAGGCGTCGGCGCGCCATTGCTGCGTCGCGCTGCTTCCTCGTCAATGGTCACCGCTTTTTTCAGCTGCTCGGCGGCGGCGCCGTACAAACCTTTCTTGTAGTAAACCCAACCCAACGTGTCCGAGAAACTCGGAACGCCGGGATTCGCCTGCACTGCGCCCTGCGCGAGACGCACCGCTTCATCCATGTTGCCCTTGCCGTATTCGGCATACAGCCAGGCGAGATTGTTCGCGGCAAACACTGCGTTCTCATCTTTCGCCAGGGCTTTCTTGTAATTGTCGATGGCCGCATCGACGTTCTGACGGTTCATTTCCAACATGCCGATGAGCGTGTAGGTCGCCGCATTGTCAGGGCGACGCTCGACGATCTTGGTGTATTCGGCAATCGCGCGATCCTGTTGATTTGTATTTACGAACAAAGCGCCGAGGGCTGAATAAGCCGCCAGGTAGTTCGGGTCGATTTCCAGCGTCCGCCGGAATTCGTTTTCGGCCGCGCCGGCATTTCTTTCGAAACCGTAAATCTGTCCTTTCAGGAAATGCAGGCTGGCGTTCTTTGGCTGAGCCGCGATCGACTGGTCGATGCGCGCATGAGCGTCCGCAGTCTGGTTGCGGGCCGCGTAGATATTGATCAAGCCGCGCAACGAATTGAAATTGGCACTGTCGATGTTGAGTGCGCTGTTGTAAAAACCAACTGCTTCGTCCGGCTTGTTTTCGGCCAGCGCCACCGCGGCCAGGTTCACATAGATATCCGTGCTGTTGGGCGAAGCATCGTGCGCCATCATGAAATCCTGTCGCGCCGTCTTCGTGTCGCGCAGCTGGAGCGCGGCTGAGCCGTGCACCATCAGAGTGTTGGCGCGCAGGTCGGCCAGCATCTGCGGCGAGGTATCCCGGTCGGGAGTGGCTTTTGTGATCCGTTCGAGCAGTTGAGTCGTCGTCTGGAGTGCACCCTTGGCATCGCCGGCAGTCAAATTAATCTGCGCCTGCATCAGTTTGCCCGGCAGGTAATTCGGATAGTTTCGATCTAGTTCGCCGGCATACACGCGGGCCTGGTCAGTTTGGCCAGCGCGCAAGTTAGCTTCCGCCATGAAGAAGAGCGCCGGCCGCGAGTTCGGTTCCTGCTTCAAAACTTCCTGCAGATCAGCAATCGCGGCTTTCAAATCGTTCTGATCGCCGGTTTGCATTTCGATCCGCGCCCGCAGAATCATCGCCTGCCGATCGCTGGAATCTTTTTTCAGAATCGCTTCGACTTCAGTGCGGGCATTAGCCAGGTCGCTCTTGTTCAAAAGCAATTCAGCCAGACGGTAATGACTCTGAGCGTAGTCAGGTGATTTGGTGACGACTTCGCGATAGATGGCAATTGCTTCGTCGGTGCGGCCCGTCGCGCCGTAGTAATCACCCAGGACCGAGCGTCCTTCCGGCTTGTCCTTATCGAGTTCAGCCAGCGCTTTGTAAGCATCCTCAGCTTTCGCGTAGCGCTTGTTCACCAGGTAAAAGCTCGCCAGGACGAAACGCGCTTCCCGATTGGCCGGTTCAACCTGCACGGCGACTTGAAATTCGTTCTCGGCCGCGTCAACCCGATTCGTTTGCACCAGGAACTTTGCGTATTCGTAGTGCGCCAGCGCAGATGAATTCTTCACGGCAATCGCGCGCTGGAAGGTTGATTCCGCCGTAGCCATGTCGTTGGTCAGCGCATAGAAGCGAGCCAGACTCAGATACGATTCCACTCGTTGCGGATCGAGTTCGACTGCACGATTCAACTCGGCGAAGGCCTCGGGTTTCTTGTCCTGTTGGAACAGCACACTGCCCATCAGGATGTGCCCTTCAATGTGATTGGGATTCTTTTGGAGAACGTCTTTGGCCAGGCGTTCGGCTTCCGAAATCGCTGCTGCCGATTGCTTACCGCCCATCAGGTAGTAGTTGCCGAGCTTCACGCGGACGTCGAGATTGTTCGCGTCCAGCTCAACCACCTGCTTCATCTCTTCGAAGGCTTCCTGGTAGCGCTGCAAACCTTCGTAAGCATTCGCCAAACCCCAATGCGCGTCGGCGAGCTTCTCGTCGATCTGAATGGCGCTGCGAAACTCGAGCGCGGCTTCCTGAAACTTCTTGTCTTTCAGAAGAGCCTGGCCGCGAGCCACGTGTTGGGCTTTGGCTTTTTCAGGGGTCGTGCAGGCGCCGATTAGCAGAGCTGCGACGAGGGGAATAAAAAGCAGAAGAAGGCTATAGAACTTCGGGCGGCACTCTTGATTTTTCATTACCACTATCTCCATGAGTCCCGATAAATTGGGACCGTGGTTGGGTCGCTGCGACGGTGGTCTTCGTCAGCGGGCAAAGCTTTCGAAGGTCGTGTTCAGCGAGATGAATTGGGTGTCAAAAAACGTCACTCGCTTTGCACTCGCGAGTCAGAGATAAGAAAGGGTTAATTGAGGTTTGTTTTCAGGTTTTTCTCAGAAGCCCGACGTGATTGAGGGCAAGGAGCGGCCCTCGTTTACGCTCTCGCTTCTGAAACGTCAGTTCGGAACAAATGCGGGAAGTTGCGTAGCCACTTGTGAGGCGAGGTCAATCGCCGATTTTTCGCTCTCCGCCGGCGAATTACCCAGCGGCGCCATCACGCGAACCAAGGCGCCGTCGGATCGCCGGCGACGGACACTGTCGAATACCGTATAGATCTTTGCCCAATACTCACTTGCCAGGGCGTTGCCGCGTCCCTGGTACCAGTAGATCATCAGGGCTCGTTGATTACCATTCTCGATGACGTAGCGATTTACTTCGAACGCTGGGCCAGCCGCGGGAGTGATAGACATCCGGCCGCCATCGCTCATCACCCAGCCGGATCCGGGAAGACAATTCAGCGGGCTGTGATAGGTGGCGCCGTTTCGTTGGGTCGCGTAGTAGCCGACATAGAGCGAAGCGATGCGCCCGTTCGATTCGAAATTACGCGAAACGTAATCGTCGGCGCGCAGGACCTGCTCCGTTTCGTCGTCGAACCGCTGGTCCGGCCCTCTCTGCTGCCACGAGCCAATCTGGGTCGGAAATTCATTCAACGATTTCCGGGCAATCTTCGCTTCGCCGGCCCGATCCCAGGCATTGATTATCGCGCCGCCCAGCACGAGCAAAATGAATAGCAGCCAGAAGCGAATATTTTTGCGCACGATTTTCATCTGGTTTCGAGCCGGGCGACGGCCTGGCCCAGGGGTCGATAACCGCCTTCGGATTTCTCCGAACTTCCTTTGCGCCAAAAGCGCGCGACGCGATCCAACATCCACCCGGTAGCGAACAACAGCGCAGCTGCGACGACGTAAACCACCCAGCCTGAGAACGAATGGAAAAACCCGTCGGCAATGCCGGTCCCGTAGTAATGGGCGAGCACGCCGGTGCCGCTGACGCGCACGGCGTTGGTTAAAATTGCAATCGGCACGGCGGCCAGCACCAGGATCAGAAAACGCGTCGGACCGTAAATTCGGTTTTGATCGCCGCCGGGATCGTCATCGCCGGACGGTGTCTTTGGGCGAGTGAAGTAAGCGTAAATCACGGCCAGCGTCATCAGCGTCATCAGTGACCTGATACCGCTGCAAGCTTCTACGACCGCGAGCTTTTTCGGCTGGGTTGCGCCCAGTGGCATCAGCTCAATCACGTTACCCTGGCGCAGCACCGGAATCCCGAAAGATGACATCGCGGCCACCGCACAGCGCGAGGCAAAAAGCTGCAAAGGAAACGCCACCCGGTTGAAGATGATTTGCGGGATGGGAATCGCCAGCGCCAGCAATATCAGCGGTACTGCGATTACGCGCAGCAAACGGAAGCCAAAAAAGTAAATCACCACGCTCGCCAGCATCAGGACTAACGAAGCCCGCTGGACGAACAGTTCGGCCCCGGCAGTCCCGGCCCAAAGAGCGGCCACGGCCGCGGCCATTCCGGACGCGCCGAGCCAGAAGGCCACCGATTTCGTTTCTGATTCGATAAAACGGCCGCGCTCCTGCCACAGGATGAAACCGATAACGAACGGAATCAGCAGCCCATGTGAATAGTTTTCGTCGTGCCACCAATCATTCCCCAACTTCACAAGCACGGTGAAGTAAAGAAATGCCAGCGCAGCGGCAATCGCAAAGGGCTTATACAACTGTTGGGTGGTGACACTCATGTTCGGCGTTCGTGTTAGAGGGGCAATCTCTGCGGCGAACCGTTTTGGTTAGTTATCAAGTGCGAGACATCGACTCGCAAAACTAAGAAAGTTCTAATCGGGATGAACTTCCGGTATTCGAAGGATGAACGGAAGGATCGAGGATGACGGCGTCCTCTGACTGCGGGTGGTTCGGCAGGTTAATGCCGTAGGCTTGAACCAGCTGGGCGACATTCTTTCTGAGATCGAACTTCTCTCTGACAATCTCGCTGGCGATTTGTCCCATTCGCTCGCGGGCCTGGGCATCATTCAACAACTCCATCACCCGCTCACTCATCGATTTGATGTCGCCGCGATTCACCAGGTAACCGGAGACGCCATCGACAATCAATTCAGGGATTCCGCCAACCCGACTGGCGACAACCGGTTTCGCATGCGCCATTGCTTCGGCGATCATCCAGCCAAAGACTTCTTCCCACTGCGAGAACTGGCAGACGACATCGGCGGCGTGAAACACTCCTTCGCCGAAAGGATCATCAATCATTCCGGTCCAGGTAATCCGATCACCGAGGCCCAGGGCTTCGGCATCTTTCATATACTCCGCGCGATGAGCGCCTTCACCGACGAGAACAAATTGCACATTGCGATCCTGCTGAGAGACCTGGGCGGCCATTCTCAGAAAATCGCTCACTCCTTTTTGGGGAATCATCCAGCAGACCTGAGTTACGAGTTTGCGCTCGGCCGGAATGTGAAATCGTCGTCGAAATGCAGCGCCGCGGCCGGCATCAGGACCGACGCGTGTGGTAGCCACGCCGTTGTAGATCATCTTGAAGCGATCGCGGGGTAATAACTCAACCGTGGCCATGCATTCGTAACCATAATTGCTCACGCAGACCACTTTGGTGATCGGCAGTCCGATCAATCGCGCAACGGATCGTTTCCAGAGCGGCGCGCGCTCGGCGACATGGCCGGCGGGCCGTGAATGATGATCGGTAAAGAAGACCTGGCGCACGGACTTCATCCTGGCAACCCACGGATAGAAAGTCAGGAAACTGACGAAATGGAGATGCAGAATATCCGGCCGGTACCTCTTGAGGATGCGGCCGAGTTCTCGTCGCGCCGCGCGTTTGCCGTCGGTCGAATTGGGCAATACTTCAAGCGTCACACCCGGCAAATCCAAAAACCGACGCACTTCTTCGGTTGGTTCATCCAGAAAGCAGAGCACGCTCTGCCAACCGCAGGCGGCCAGTTGAGCCGATAGCTCGCGGGCAAACATTTCCGTCCCGCCGATCCGGCGGGGCGCGACCCCAAATACTGAAACCAGCGTGGGCATGTTCGTTAGCGACTTAACCTCGCCTTGATGCGCTCCGCGAGATCTCGTAGCCGAACTTCCGCACCCAGCGAAGCAGAATAGAGCCGGTAAAGAAACGAGGGCTCGTCCTGCCGTCCGAAGGCCGGCTGGTAATTCCGCTTGTCGCCGAACCCGAGAATGCGCTCGTCCTCTTCCGACAGGTCGCCGAGAAACGCCGCGTTTAGCAGCAGTGGGTGATAACGATAATAATCAATGTCCTCCTGCTGCAGCCTGACGCCGGCATCGTGATAGGCATAAAAAATTGCCTGCCGCGCCTCGAGCATGGGAATGCCCTGACGGTGGATGATTGAAGTATCGAACATGAAGGCCGTGCCGGCTGCGCCCATCACTTCGACCACTTCGGACAATGACAGCGAGTTCACTTCGTCGCGTTTGAGGTTGTGCGGGTGCTGTTTCTGGTGCGTGCCTTTAATGAAGTTGAAAGCGCCGCTGCGGACGTCGGTGAGATACATCGCCAGCTTAATCTCGCGATGGATCGGCGTATCCTTCTTTTGCTCGTACCACATGTCGCCGTGCCAACCATGAAAGTCGCGATTGGTCGGCAGCGATTTCCAGCCCTTCGCTTCAGTTAATTGATAATCGCGGCCGAGGTACCGCGACAGAATCTGTTTCACCAGCGGGTGAACGGCGAGATCGACAAAGCCCTGCGACAACAGCAAAACATCTTCGACCATGTGCCGGTAGATTTCGGTTCGTTGATACCCGTCGTAATTATTCCAACGCATGCGACGCAATCGCGCGGCGAATGCGTGCTGCATATCCTGCAACTGTTCGGGCCCGAGCAATGGCGGCAACACAACCAGTCCGTTCGTTTCCAGCTCGGCGGCTAAGGCGTCCGTCGACGCTAGCCGCCCGCCGTGCGCGCGGGTTGATTGGGCGTTATCGATTTCTCTCAAAGGGTTCATAACTTCTTGTCTGGGGTCCGGAGGTCAAACGCGTTGCCGGCAGATGAATCGGAGCAACCCGGGAGCGATTCGTTCGAGCCGCAGGGCGAAACGGGTCTTCCACGTCGGCCGAAAACGGTCCGCGGTCGCAAATGATTCTCGCGCGGAAACAAGATCGCCACTGGCTGCATAAAGTTTGCCGAGTTCGAACTCCAACAACGCCCGCCGATTCTTGATCACGGCGAGGACGTGCGGACGTTCCTCATCTGCCAGGGCGTACGAGCTTTCGATCTTGTCGAAAACTCGCAGCTCACGCCGGTGCGAATTGATCGCATCGCCGGTCAAACCATCGGGGCGGCAACGATATTTCAACAACACCCGTCGCTGGTATGACAGCCGCGCGCCGTGTAAGGCCAATCGCAACCAAAGGTCCAAATCCTGAGCATTGCGGAGAGCTTCGTCGAACAATCCAATGTCGATCAATGGTTGCCGGCGGGCTATGACGCCGGACGTGATCAGGCTCCGTTGCGCGTCGACCAGCTGCAGGAACGTAACGTCGTCAGCCGCCGCCGCGTCTTTCATCAGCACCTCCATGTAGGTTCTGTTCTCGACGGCCGAGTCGCCGAAGAACGTTGCGTCCGCGCAGGCCAAATCGCAGCCGCGGGAACGGATGAACGTCATCTGTTCTTCCAAATAATTCGGCAGCCAGAGATCGTCAGCATCGAGAAAGGCTATGTAATCGCCCTCGGCGGCCTGCACACCTGTGTTCCGGGCCACGCTCGCGCCTCTATTCTCCTGCTTTAAATAACGAATACGTCCCAAATAGGGGTTTATTGCGCGCTCAAATTCTTCGGTGTCCGGCGAACCGTCGTTAACTACGATGACCTCGAAGCTTTTGAAAGATTGGGCAAATACTGAGTCAAGCGTTTCGCTGATATAGGCGGCGACCTGGTAAGCCGGAATTACGATACTGATCAACGGACTATGGGACTGTGGTGCTTTACGGACTTGCGAGTTATTGGCAGACGTCGGCTGTTCGACCGGCACGCGATTCAAAGGCGCCGACCGAGGCTGGTTCAATGATCCCAATGTGAGATTCGGACTGTTCATGTTCGGTAATGGACCGTACCCAGATCTGATGCCGGCGCCACCCGTCGTCTGGGCAGAGCTGCGGAAATCCCGGTCAACCAACTTTCAAACTCGATTGGCGATAGCGCCGAATTGTCCAGCACGCGAGGCAACAAGAGCCGATTCGCGTTTACGGAAGCAAATCCCGGTTCACAAGTGGTTGCCGAAAGTACGCCGGCTTCAGTCAGCCAGGGCAAAAACATGGGATTGGTAACGCCGCTGGGATAACAAAAGTGGGAAGCATAATTTCGCGTCATCGTCTGAATATTCGCGCGGTTGTCATCGATCTCGCGAATGAAAAGGTCATGGTCTTTCGGTACGCGGTGCCGGTGAGTATGCAACTGTATGTCAACGCCATTCGCTGCCAGTTCTGTCACCTCGTCGGGCGTCAAATTGCGCATGATCCTTTGCTCGCAGAGCATTTGGTAATCAATGTCCAAGGCTTGCGCGAGCCGCGCGGCCAGCTGATCTTTTTCTTCGGCGGAAAGTTTTTGTTGGCGAGCGAATTCCAGGACCGCGACGCGCGCCGCGTTCTGGGCCTCGTCGCTGCGCAAATCGAAGTGGACATCATGACTAATCAGTTTGGACAGGTTCAAAGACTTGTTTCGTCCCTTCCAAAGCAGGTAGGAAACTATCGGATCAAATACCGGCCGGTTGTATTGCGAGTAGAAAGTTGTCAGATAAAGCGTGACCGGCAGATTAAATTCTTTGATGAGCGGATAGGCGCGGAACCTGAAGTCGGCCGTGCCATCGTCGAAAGTTATGGTAACGGCTCGGTCCGGCAAGTCGCCCTCGTATAGCCTCGTCACGGCTTCATCAAGGGGCAGCACCACACAACGAGAATCAATTAGTTGCTGCAGGCGAGTTTGGAGAATTTCTACCGGCATGTACTGCGTGCAATTCCACTCATGCTCATCAACGAGGGAGATGCCGTGATAGGCGAGAATCAAGAGACGCTCACGGCGCCAACGACTGTTGTGGACCAGTGTAGAGACGCCGGCGGCCCGAAGAGACTTAAGTGCTGCTTTTTTTAGCTGCTTCAGCATTTCGACTCAGGTATGGCAAGAATGTTCGAAAAGGTGGGATTGACGTTTTGCATTGCTGACAACTTGGCACCTTCTTCGATCTCGAAAAAACGATAATGCGGCTCTTTCAGAGATGCCAGGAAATCCTTAGCGGCAGACACGCCGACATTGAAACCGCGCGACGCGCATTCGTTGGCTTCAAACAAAATGATCGGCGCATCCACTTTATTCAGGGTCATGGCTCCCCCTTCAAATACTCGAAGTTCCGCGCCTTCAACATCGCATTTTATGAAGTCTGGTTGAGGCAACTGGCCGGTTTGGACCAGATCGTCCAGGCGACGTTCACTGCAAGTGATCACATGTGAGGGGCCGTCCTGGTTAAATGTGGGTGACGCAATGGTCCAATCAGCCAGGCTTGCGACCGTGTTATCGGGCGGAATGAAGAGTTCGGACTCGGCATCCTTATTCGACAGCGCAATGGAAAATAAGGTCGCGTTGCGCAGTTGATCGATCGTAAATCTCAGAGCATGAAGCAACTCGGTATTCGGTTCGAAGGCGCAAAGCTTACCTGAAGGACCCACAAGTCGTGACAGCACGATCGAATGGAGGCCTACATTCGCGCCAATGTCGAAGGCCACATCGCCCGGGCGCACAAACCGATGCATGATCTCCACCTCATCCAGTTCACGCCACAAGCCCTTATAAGGCGACTCCATTAGCATGAAGTGGGCATTGGAAAGTCTTAAGTCCACATAAACGGGCACCCAGCCTGGAATATCCAGCGGCACGTGCTGCAATGAACCGAAGTGATTCGCCAGGGCATAAGTCAAACGGGTAGATCCGCGCAGGCGACTGCGCGCAAAGAGCCTCACGGACCTGGCCAGTAGATTCAGCCTTGCGGGGCGAGACGCTGTATGCAGGTGGTTTGAAGTCATAACGATCACACCAGGGACTCACGCTCTCGTTTAACCAGCAGTAATAAAGTGTCCTTGAGATTGCCCATCGCAAGTCTCCCCGCTGGCAACGCGGCCAGCACGAGCATAAAGGCCCCGATGGTGATTGCACCCGAGATACTCAAGCGGGTGGCAAGATGCGAAAACGCTCCCAGTGCCTGCCGACAACCGAACAAGATCACCAACGCAAAAATCGATGCGCCGGTGGCGGGAGCAATGGTGCGATAAAGGTCCACGGTCCGAACTGGGCCTTTACGGCCGACATACCAAAACATGAGCGGAGTCACGACGCACAGATCGGTCACTGCGTACGACGCAGCGACTCCGATTGCGCCCCAGGGAAGCCCACCGATAATTGAAGCTACAGCGATGATCGCGCTGAGAACACCCCAGTTGAATAATTCACGCGCCCGTCCTTGCGTGGTGAACAACCACAAGACAGACCGGGTAACCGGCTGGATAAAAGCCGCCACGCCGAGCAGCATGAAAATGCGGCCGGCCTGCTGCCACTGCGGACCGAGCACAAACAAGACCAGCCAGTCGGAAGTTGCGATCATGAAAACCACTCCCGGCATCGTGACCATCGCGATTTTTTCCAGCACCCGCAGATATGCGGCCCGGTATCGATCGGGTGTGTCAGCCAGGCGACTCAGTGCGGGAACGGCGACGGCGGCGAGGGGCGCGTTAATCTGTTGCATCGGCATCAGCAACATTTGATAAGCTCGCGAATACACACCGAGTTGAGATGCTCCCCAAAACTTTCCGATGAGCGCATTGTCCAAGTTACGGGCAAAGAAGGTCATGAAGTGAAATCCGGTCAAATTGCCTCCATAGGAAACCATCGAGCGGACACCCGCGTCGCGAGACGGCAGACCGGGTCGCCAACGACACGCTGTCCAACTCCCAATCACGGTTATCATCGCGAGCACCAGTTGATTGATGACGAGCGCCCAGTAACCAAGGCCGTAAGTCGCGGCGACAATTGCGGCAGCCAATCCAAAAGCCATTGCCGATATTTCAATCGCCGCCGTGACGCCGAAACGCATCTGACGGATCAGGATCGCTTCATGTTGGATTGCGAGGCCGGTTATTAGAATCGAGATGGCGTAGCCGATCGTGATGCCGATGAGACGAGGCTCCTTATAGAACCAGGCCGCCAACGGCGCTGTCGCCACCGCCAGCACCATTATCACCGCGCTGAGGCCGACATTAAGCCAGAACAAAGTGCTGACCTGCTGATGGTTCAGGTCAGACCATTTGATCGTCGCGGTCGATAATCCCAGGTACTGAAACATGCCGAGGAAGCCAACGAGGATCGCCACCATTCCGATCAAACCGTAATCCTGTGGGGTTAACAGGCGAGCCAGCACGATGGCCGACACAGTGCTCAGCACGAACTTGCAGGTGTGCGCGGCAATAGTAACCACGCCGCCTTTGGCGGATCGCGCGCCCAGGTCAGCTTTTAAGTGATCAGTTTGAAAGTGACGATCTCGATCGTCTTTGACAAACTGGTGCTCTGATGAAGATTCTCCTGCCGGCATGCTGGAAAAATTGTTTGTGTGAACTCGCTGTGGTGGGCCACCGGGCGGGATAACTGCCACGAACAGTATACAGGATCAAGCGGCGCTCAAATCCACGAATTTTTCTCGAACCGGGAATTTTTGTGCAGGACCCTGCGCTTTTACCGTTAGAATCTGTGGCCGGCGCGTCATCCGGCCGCGAAACGGGAGAATTGTCCTGAAATCAGACCCCTCGAACATCCGCATTCTGCAATTTGCTCCTCGCATCCCGTGGCCCTTAGACACCGGGGCCAAGCTGCGGAACTATCATCTGGCCCGCGTGCTGGCGAAAGAAAATCAGATAGAGCTGCTGGCGTTCTCGGGTGCTGACGCCGACTTCCGCGAACTCGAGAGCGTGTATCAACGCACCGTCGCAGTGCGCCGGGCAAAAGGATACTCGTTTGGCAACCTGGTCCGCGGTGCCGTGGGGCGCACGCCTTTGCCGCTGCTCAACTATACGAGCGCCGAAATGAAGCGCGCGCTGGTGCGTGCTTTGTCGGAGCACGATTACGACATCGTCCAGATCGAAAGCATCCATTTGATGAATTATCTGCCGGTGTTGCGCGCGGCTCGCAATCGCCTGCTCGTTGTTTGCGATTGGCACAACATCGAGTCCGACTTGATGCGGCAGTATGCGGAGACCGAATCGAATCTTGCTCGCAAGACCTACGCGCGCCGGACCGCGCGGTTGATGAGTGAAGCTGAACGACGCGCTCTCAATGAATTCGCAGCACATTTGGTCGTCAGCGAGGTCGACGCAGCTCGGCTTCGTGCGCTCAATTCAGACGCGTCGGTGCTGGTGATTGAAAACGGCGTGGACATTGACTACTACCAACACGGCGGCAACCAAGCCTCAGGAAACAGAATAATCTTTGTCGGTTCCATGGACTATCACGCAAATATCGAAGGCGTCAGGGACTTTGCGACAAATGTTTGGCCCGGATTGCAGAGGCAATATCCGCAAATGGTTTTCACGATAGTCGGTCGCGATCCCGCGCCCTCTGTGCGCGAGATGACAAACATTCCCGGCGTCGAAGTCACCGGCAGCGTCGCAGATGTCCGCCCCTTTTACCGCGAAGCATTACTGGCCGTCGTACCTTTGAACGTTGGCGGCGGCAGCCGTTTGAAGATCCTCGAAGCATTGGCTGCCGGGGTGCCGGTCGCGTCAACGACCCGTGGCGCTGAGGGCTTAAAGGTCACGAGCGGCGAGAATATTTTGTTGGTTGATTCGACGGCCGCGCTCGGTGATGCGGTTAGGAGTTTGATCGCGGACGACGACTTGCGGCGGCGTCTCATTAACGGCGGCCGGCAGCTGGCAGCCGAGCGTTACGATTGGCAAAGCCTGGGAAATACTTTGTCTGATCACTATCGACGACTCGTGTTCGAGCGTAGCCACAAATGAAAATCGCGTCACTAGTCGAAGCTACGAACGTAAACGCAGTAGCCAAAGTTACGCTCGAATTCTTTCGGGCGGCTCGAGAACTCGCGCCGCCCGACGACCCGGTTTCAGGATCGCTAATAACATTCGGCCGCGCCGCGGGTAGTGGGACGTCTAACGAATTCATTGCCGCCGCTGATGAAGCCGGGATCGAAATCGCTGTGATTCCTGAGCGCGGCCCATGGGACTTCAGTGTCATCGGCGCGTTGAAGCGAATTATCGAACAGCGGCAACCTGACATTGTGATTACGAATTCGGTTAAGTCGCATTTCGTGATGTGGCGTTCGCGGCTCTGGAAAAGATATCCGTGGGTGGCGTATCACCATGGCTACACCAACACCGATACGAAGATGCGCCTCTATAATCGTTTCGATCGTTGGTCGCTGCCAAAGGCGGATATGCTATTGACCGTTTGCCAGGCATTCGCGCACGAGTTGGCAGCCGTGAATGGCATCCCGGTTGAAAGAGTCCGCGTGCAGCACAATTCAATTCGGTTCCGTGATCCGGTCCCCAAAGTTGCGGCCGACTCGGTGCGGAATCAACTGGAAATTGGAGAGCAGCGCGTTGTTCTAACGATTGGAAGACTCTCGGCTGAGAAGGCCCAGGCTGATCTGATTGCTGCGTTCCAACGATTGAAGACTGCTAACTGCAAGCTCGTAATCGTCGGAGACGGGCCGGAGCGAGAGAACTTGCAGGCGCTCGCAGCAGACTCGAAGCCACGAAGTATTGTCTTCGCCGGGCAGGTTGCCGATGTGGATCCGTTTTATGCGATCGCGGACATCTTTGCCTTGCCATCGCACAGCGAAGGTTCGCCGAATGTTTTGTTAGAGGCTATGGCCGCCGGCATTCCAGTCGTGGCCACGGCCGTCGGTGGCGTCCCGGAAATTGTGCAGAACGAGAAGAGTGCGCTGCTGGTGTCGCCCAACGATCCGCCTGCATTGGCGACAGCGATCGATCGGCTGCTACACGATCAGAACCTGGCGGGACGGTTGACTAAAGAAGCAAGGGAACTTGTCGTGCGGAATCACTCGCCGGAGCGTTATGCCGGGTCGCTGATCGAAATCTATCGGGGCGTCATTGCTCGCCGCCACCAGACCTAATATCTCGTCCAGTAATAGATCATCTTTACGTATTCGCCCCCGACGACTTTCCATCCCCAACGTTTGGACCACCACAACCATGGCGAAGGCGTCTGCCACCCGGGGGGCACACTGTCGATGCCGACTTGAATTTCGCTGCCTTCGCAGGCGCGACGCATGGACCAAAGCGCGCGGCGAGAATGGTAGCCGGAAGTGACAATCAGAAGACGCTTCAGATTGTGAGTAGCGGCATACTCACGCACCAGAATGCTTTCTTCGTAGGTGCCGAGCGCAAATCCCGGCGCCAGCTGAATGCTTTTATCGGGGACGCCCTGTTGCTCAAGGCGCTTGGCAGCCAGTTCGTAATAGTAGGGATTTCGATCTTCTTTGTGGTCCCAACCGCCCACGAGGCCGTCATTCGTCAGGACGATCACCGGCGCGCGACCCTCGCGATATAGATTCGCGGCCAGGTTCGCGCGTTCGACATAGGTCGAAGAGCCGCTAAGAATAACAATCGCATCCGGCGCCGGAATGTCGGCCTTTACGATCAATATATGAGCGGCGAACCAGGCGATCAGCGGCGAGACGGCCAGGACCAGTGCCGCAATAAGAAGAAAGCGGCGACCACGCGCCGCTTTTCGTCTGCGAAAGCTGGTTGTACTTCCATTCATCGAACGCTACCGGGTCAGGCGCTGAGTTCCGATCGGATCAAAATGCAGTTCCGTCTTTGCATCTCGCCGCGAAAGCAATTCGTCGTACAGCTCGAGCGTGTTTTGCAAGTGTCGCTCACTCGAAAATTTTTCGCCGACCGAAGCTTTATTTCTGATTCCCATTGATTTCGCCAACTCGTCGTCGCGCAGCACTTGAATGATGCGAGCGGCCATCTGTTCAGCATCACCGCTGGGCACGACGTAACCCGTCTCGCCGTCGATGATGGCTTCACGCACACCGCCGACGTCCGTCGCAACCACCGGCAAGCCTGCAGCCATATATTCAAGAATAGCGTTGGCGAAGCCTTCGGCTTTTGAGCTCAGCGCGCCGACATGCGATCCGAATAACAAGATGGGCACGTCGTCACAGCGGCCGATAAAATGAACATCGTCAGCAATGCCCAAATCTCCGGCAAGTTCTCGCAGGGTTGAAATGAATTCGCCTTCACCGGCCAGGACAAACGCGGCATCGGGAACCTCCGCGTGCACCAGGGCGGCTGCGCGCAGAAACATCGGATGGTCCTTAACCGGATTGCGCAGATTGGCGACGATGGTAACGAAGCGCTTGCCGGTCTCGGGCAACCCAAACCTCGCGCGGGCCTGTTCGCGCGTCAGGTCATCGCGCACCTTCATTCGCTCCAGATCCAGGCCGTTGTAATGTTGAATGATCCGTTTGGGATTGACGCCCTCACTAATCAACAAATCGCGTACGACCAGACAGTTCGCAATCACGCGGTCGGCCATCAAAAAGGACATGCGTTCAGCGCGTTTCTGCATGGGGGTGCGAAAGCCGTTGGTTTCGCCCTTTGATGTCAGGCGCACTGGAGTGCCGGCGAGGAACGCGCCAGCCATGCCGAAAACATTTGTGTAGAAGCAATGAGTGTGAACTACATCGATTTGGTTTTCTTTGAGGTAGCGGACATACCGGCGCAGCTGTTTGAAAAAGTTTAGATCGTAGAAGCTATTCAAAGGGTATTCATTGATCTCGCCAAGGCCAAGACGTTCGGCCTCTGTACGCAACGAACCGTGACCCTGTAGACACGCGAGGTGAAGGCGACATTGGCCGTCATTATGCAGCTGGGTCAAAAGCTGAAGCGCCTGGCGCTCACTGCCGCCCTGCTCAAAGCTGTCGATGATGAAGAGAACGTTGGGCTTCATGATTGTTTCCGATTGTGGGGTTATCTGATGGGTTCCCATCTGGCATAACGCTCGCCGCGGAGGAATTTGAACATGGCGATCAACGAAGCGAGGTTGGCCAGCACGAAGTATTGAGGCAAAGCCAGCACCCGGCTGCGAAAACCGATGCGTTCCAACAGCCAGGCAATCGCCGCACACGAATAACCAACCGCCTGGAGGGCAAACAACAGGCGATAGAAGATCGAGACGCCGGACAGTGCGGCTGCTGACGCCATCAATCCCATCAGGAAGAACGGCACCAGATAGCGCATGACTTTGTGCGAGATCAGTTGCACTCCATACAAGCCGCTAGTCAACGGATTGAGCAGCGATCTGTGCCGCCAAAGATCGGTGAAAGTCTGCGCGATTACGCGCACCCGCATCTTGAGTTCGTTGTCCTGCCGTTGATTCGTTTCTTCGTGACAGATCGCCTCCGGCTCGTACACGGTCCGCAAGCCCTGTTCTACCATCTTGGTCGCGATGATGAAGTCGCTGCAGGCTTCGTCATACAGGGGCACGTAGGCAGAGCGTCGCACTGCATAGAGACAGCCCGAGACACCGATCAACGAGCAGGCGCGACTTTCATGCTTCTTCAAAAAGGTTTCGTAATTCCAGTAAGACTTCGCGCCGCGGCCTACGCGTGTGTCACCGGGATCGAGGTATATCAAACGGCCGCCGACGCAACCAACCGATTGGTCGCTGAAATTGGGCAGGATCTTTTTCAAAACGTCTGGTTGATAAAGACTCGTGGCATCGGAAAAAAGAATGATCTCACCGCGAGCTTTTTCCACGGCGGCATTCTGTGCCGCGGTCTTGCCGCGCCGTTCAGCTTGTCGATGGAGCACTACGCCGTGCGCGCCAAAACTTTGCACAATTTCATCGGTGCCATCGGTGGAGCAATCGGAAGTCACGATGATCTGCAATAGCTCGCGCGGATATTCCAAAGCCAGGGTGTTTTCGATCTTTGCCGCGAGAGCGCGTTCTTCGTTATAAGCCGCGATGACAATGGTGACCGACGGTTCGCATGCGGCGCGCGCAACTCTGCGTGGGCGGAGTGTGCTAATCAAAGCAATCAGGATCGGATAACCGATGTAGGTGTAGAACAACGCCGCGGCGCTGAGCCAGAAGAACAAGGCAAATATCGTAGTCATACTCATGCGGCTGCGGATGTTCTTTCGGGTTCGGGAAATGAGGTGCTGACCCGATCGCTCGCCGGCGATGCTTTCTTTTCGATGACGACAGCTCTCCCGGTGGACGATTCGTAGATTCGGCGAAAACAGACGGCGTAGCCGACCAGGTAATAAATGTTCCAGGCGTAGGCCACGGACAGAAAGAAACTGGATACGAGGTAAACCAGCAGCGAAGCCTGCAGGCCCAGCGCCAGATAATAGAAATGGGAGTCCTCTCGAACACCCACGGTTTCGCGGGCGACGCGCGCCAATTTCCGCAACGGCGAAACGATGTACATCGTGTACAGGGCCAGCGCAGTCAGACCCATTTCGGAGCCGACCTGGGTGTAGGAGTTGTGCGTCACCAGCCCCTTGTAAGACATGTTCGGCTGGTAATTTCCCATCCCGATCCCCAGCAGAGGATGACGCAGAGCGACGTAAAGCGATCGGAAGAGTTCGCCACGGCGGGAATCTGCAGAGCCGTTTGGATCGAGTTCCGGCATGAAAATCGACAACAGTCGATCGCCATAACCGGATGGTGCGAGCAGAAGCATCGCCCCTGCGGCGGCGATCAACAGCACGGCGATCTCAAAGCGACTGCGCCGGCCGAGTTTGATCGCGAAGAAGACGAATACCACCATCACCCCGAGGAACGCGCCACGCGAGTATGAGAGCAGAATTCCGAAAATCATCATCGTGCAGCAGGCAGCATGGAATGTCTTCCAAAGCCCTTTTCGAGTTTGAAAAAAGAAGGCGACCGAAATCGGCAACATCGTTACCAGGTAAAGGGCCATGTCGTTGGTGTTGCCGAAAATTCCCTTGCCACGGCCCGCAGCCCGGTAACCTTCAACCGTCATCAGTCCCAACCGATAGTCATTGATAGCCTGAACGCTGAGCACAATTGCAGTTGCGATGGCCAGGAACAGGATTGCTTTCAACCGCGCCTCGGTCCGCACGACGTTGATAATGACAATGAAGATCAGCACTCCGCGAATGAAGGTGCCGCTGAATTCAGCCCAAGCGATTCCCGGGTCTATGGCCAGTGGAATCGAAAGAATCGCGGTGAACATGAAGAGGAAGACGAGGGTTACTTCAGGTGGCCGCGCCGTGAGATTTCCCTCGAGTGTGATTTGCGCTATTGCAAAGCAGAGCAACGTCACCACGCCGACAATCAATGCCAGGGAATTTGTCCAGACCGAGGGATAAAACTCAGCGGGCCGTCCGTAAAGGATTATCGTGAAGAGAAAAAGCAGGGCGAATGAAATAGCATGGCCGCGCTTTAGAAATAGGGGCGCTATGGCAAGAGTTGACGAGTCGGGAGTTAAGTCGCTGGCTCTGGTTGGGACGGTTGGTCCTACAGGTAGGGCTGAATCGAATAGAGCCGCGCTGGCTTTCGGCCGCGGCCGTGAACGAGACACTGTTTGATAATCCTTCGGTGCAGAACGCTTACTCATCGCGGCACTCGCAACTGGGCTCAGTCCCAAAACAAAGAAGCGCAGGCTGGCCCGCGCTTCCCATGATGTCCATCGTTCATAACGAGAACGCCAAATTAGACCGGCACGCCCTCGCTATTCATCGGTACCATCGTGCGGACGCGCTCACGCAGGGCCAACTCAAACATGCGCGCTTCCTCAACTTCGCTGAACGACAGCGCCCTCAATTCCTGTTCAATTCGGCGCCGGTAATCCGACACCAAAGAGTCAGAAACACCTAATGTGGCCGCAACTTCCAATTGTGTGGCGTGTTCCGGGCTCAAATAGCAGTGCCACAAAACCCCGAGCATGCGGTTGTATTGTTTGATTTTCCCTCGCACATTGCCGCGCAGGTTCGTCAGGAATCTATCCACGGAACCGGCTGCTTCCTGTTGAGATTCGTGTCGCAGGAGGCTCTCTTCGGGATTCTCGCGCAGGTCGGCAGGATCGTAATGCGGACCGTCAGAATCAGGATCGTCGCCACCCAATGGCACGAGGTAAATGTCCATTACCGGCAGGCGCGACATCACAAGACTTCTCAAGCTGCGGACATCAGCTGGCGCATCGATGGCTTCGAGCACGCAGACGATCAAGTCTTCAAGATCAGAGTTGCTGATGACTATCTGCGCGTCTCCGGTGCAGCCGACCATCCGGGTGTCGCGCTGGCGAACCGGAATCATGTGGGCGCGTTGTTCCATTTCATGGGACCCACGGCCCGGTTTGTTGTCAGCCCATTCGCTTAAGCCGTAAACACGATCGGCGAGCCGACGGTGCTGCTCGTCGTTGCCGCCGTTGTTATCAAAGCGGCGGAAGTTCGCGCTGGACTGAATCAAGGTTGAGATGCGTCGCGCAAGGCGGTAACTCTCTGGATGCCGTTTGCGAAGTTCAGCCGTAAGAAGATTTGTTAACTCGATCTGTCCGATTTCACATTCGATCTCGGCATCGGTCATGCCGGTGTCGAGATAGTGCTGAAATCGCGACTTGGTCAGCAATTGGACAAACAGCTCCTGCGTCAGATCGGTGTAGGCGCTGGTCGCGCCTTCTTCGATCAGCAGCCCGGCGCTGCGTGAAGCCCGAACCAGGGGATGATTGCTGACAATGCGATGTAGCTCAGCCCAAAGACGGTTCACGTCTGAGTTCTTTAAGCTCTCGACCCAGTGGCCGGCGCGGGCGCTGCGTTCCGCGAGACGGTTTGGGCGAGACACTTCGCGGGGCACGTTGACACTGGAATCCGGCGTCGTTTTTTGGGTAATTGATTTCACGGTGGTATGTTTTGTCCCGAAAGATGAGAGTGGATGTACCTAGTCGGCAGCTAGAGAGTGATCAGGGATCACTGACATCCAGCGTTGCTGAATTGTCGTAGCTTTTTTCAGGCCCGTTTACGTTCGGTCGAGAGGGGTTGAGGATCGCTGGGCAATTTCGGTTGATCACCGAGCACAAGCGGCCTTAAAAAGCACGTACAGCAATTTCCTTTTTTGTTTCAATCCCGAGAAGACTGTGCATGTCCTGACGTGATGATCAGGTCTGCGGGTATCTGTGGTTCGATGACGTCCGAGCAGCGTCAAAGAGGTTGGATAATCGAAGGAGGAAAACATCTCCTCGATCAACCTCCGGCATATTAACAAACATACCCGACAACGAGCAACATTTTTTTACACATAAGGTAAACCGTTGATTTGATTGAGGAAGACGGTGAAATGACGGAAGAGGTTTCCTGGAAACGTGAAGGTATTCATTCTTTTGTGCGCCTGGAAGTGTCTGTGAGGTCGATATGAAACAGTCAATCCTGGGAAAAAACTTCTGCAAGACGGCGCGATGTCCTTCCTCGCAAAAGCTACTTAATTATCGTCGTCTGCCAATAAGTGAACTAACTGAAATCGAAAACCATTTGAAAAGCTGTGATTTCTGTAGCGCCGAATTACAGTTGCTTAAGCGCCACGCGACTGGTAACGAAGAATATCGTTTGGCGGAAATGCCTGGTCAACTGCGAAGATTGGCTGAACAGTTATTAGTCAGGGGCGTAACGCCGTTTACGCTTATTGCTTTAGGTCCTAATCACAGTTCTCACTAAGTCATTTAGTTATTCGCTGGTGTCGTCTTGAGCTTCCTGCGTGGACGTCTCGTCCTTCGGCAACTCAATCGTAAATTTCGTCCCTTCGCCAAATCGCGATTCCACACAAACTTCGCCGCCGTGACTGCGAGCGAGGTGTTTCACGATCGCCAATCCTAATCCGGTGCCACCCAACTCGCGCGAACGCGCGCGATCGACACGGTAAAACCTCTCAAATAACCTGTCGAGGTGATGCGAAGGAATTCCTTCTCCAGTGTCTTCAACCGAAATCCGGTCACGTAGGCCGCGGCTGAAATTGATTGAAACAGTGCCCCCGTCGCGATTGAATTTAATCGCGTTGTCGATGAGGTTCGTCAGCATCTGCATCAGCCGATGCGGATCGGCGAGCAGATAGACGTCGCCCACGACTTCGTTGCGAATCGTAATATTGCGTACCGCGGCCGCGGCGGCAAGCGTATTGACGATGTCGTCAACCAACGGCCGCAGCTGAACTGATTCACACCTCAGCTTTACATTGCCAGCTTCAATCGCACTCAATTCCAAAATGTCGTCTATCAGCCGGTGCATTCGCGCGGCGTTCTTTTGAATGATTGATAAGAACCGCCGGTTGTTTGCAGGATCATCAATCGCACCTACCTCCAGGGTTTCCGAGAGAGCGACGATTGACGTCAGAGGCGTCCGCAGTTCATGCGAAACATTTGAGAGGAATTCCTGGCGAATTACTTCGAGTCTCTCCAGCCGAGTGACGTCAAAGAAGACTCCGACCGCTCCATTTACCCCCGACGTGGTACGCAGAGGAACAACGCGTAGGTCGAAGACCCTTCGCTCCGGCGTATAGGTTTCGACTTTGACGCCGGCGCGCTCAGTCCCCCGCACGCCGTCCAGGAAGGCATCATAAATCGCCGGATTTCGCGTGATTTCGGTCAAACGGCGCGAGCTGGTGGCCGGATCAAAATTGGACAGCAGATCGCCCGCGGCTCGGTTAAAGGCGAGTACCTGCATCTCCGAGTCGATTACCAGCAGCCCTTCGCGCATCTCGTTTATGGTCGCGTTGAGCAACGCCGGCGGGAACTGCATAGCGCGCGGCAAATCAGAATTACCATTTGACTTCACGGACCTGCGTGGCTGCATCAACAAGCCCAAGGCGAAGCCAATGCCCAGGGTCGAGATGGTGATCCCGAACCAGCGCGTAAAGTCGGAAGTTAAAACGAGGAAAGATATTGCCGCCGCGATTGCAGCCAAAAGCAGTATCAAAGGAAGGCGCGACCTAGCCATCTCGAATCACAGGCGGGCTCAACGGTGCGGGACCGCAACCGACAAATCTGTAGCCGACGCCGACTACTGTCTCGATGCAGTCGCCACACGCGTCCAGCTTTTGCCGCAACCGGCGAATATGAACATCAAGCGTGCGAGCGTCTCCGTAGTAACTATATCCCCAAACCTTGTCGAGCAATTGTTGACGCGTGATCACCCGGTCTCGTTTTTTTGCGAGCGTCGAGAGCAGCAGGAACTCTTTGTTCGTTAGTTTGACGTGCGTACCATCGCACGACGCCCGGACGTCGTCAAAATCGATGGCCAACCGCCCGTCGTCGTAACGCTCACCGGCTTCGTCCTCGGCACGGCGGAGAACTGCACGAATCCTCGCCAACAGTTCACGAACTGAGAATGGCTTACCGATGTAATCGTCGGCCCCGATGTCCAGTCCCGCGACGCGATCGCTTTCGGACGTTTTGGCCGTCAGCATAATGATCGGAGTTTTGCGCGTCTGGTTTTCGCGGCGCAGACGCCGGCACAATTCCATGCCATTCATGCCCGGCAACATCAGGTCGAGCACGATCACCGCCGGCGGGTTCTGTGTGTCCATCGCCAGGGTCAAGCCTTGTTCGCCCGTGGAAGCCACCAGGGCTTTGAAGCCGGCAGTCTCCAGATTGTAGCGAACGCTCTCGGCGATATCCGGATCGTCTTCGATGATCAGAGCGGGTCGCGGCATAACGAAATTCCTTGAATCAATGGTCGCGTTAATCAAATCAACTTGTGAATCAGTTCAGCGATAAAGAACGCGATGGCTGCAAAAATAGCCGCAGCCGGAATCGTCAAAACCCAGGCCCAGACGATTCTCCCGGCCACGCGCCATTTGACCGCGGAGAGCCGGGTGGTTGATCCCACCCCGGCAATCGCCCCGGTGATGGTGTGCGTGGTCGACACGGGAATGCCCAGCAAAGTCGCCGCAAAGAGCGTGGCAGCGCCCGCCGTTTCGGCGCTGAATCCGCCAACGGGCCTGAGCTTGGTGATCTTCGAACCCATCGTGTGCACGATTCGCCATCCGCCGGAGAGTGTTCCCAACGCAATCGCCGCGTGCGCAGCCAGCACGACATAGATGGGGATTTGCGGCAGCGAACCCTGCGCCCCGAGTTTCAAATTAAACATCCCCGCCGACGCCAGCACGACAGTGATGATGCCCATAGTTTTTTGGGCGTCGTTACCACCGTGACCCAGCGAATACATAGCGGCCGAGAACAGTTGACCGCGCCGGAAAGTTTTATCAACCTGGGCCGGCGTCCAACGGTGAAAGATCCAGTAGACGGCCACCATAAAAATAAAACCGAGCACAAAGCCAATCACGGGTGAAGCGACAATGAAGACCAGCGTTTTGATCCAGCCTTCCGGCTTCAGCAGCCCGCCGACGCCGCGAAATGCGGCAATCGCCGCACCGGCATAACCCCCAATCAGCGCGTGCGAGCTGGACGTTGGCAAACCGAAATACCAGGTGATCAGGTTCCAGATGATGGCGCCGATTAAGGCCGCACATAAAACGTAGAGCCGCATATCCGCCTGGATCAAATCAATTCGCACCAGATCGCCGCCGATTGTCTTAGCCACGCGGGTGCCGAAAAAGGCGAAAGCTATAAAGTTGAAGGTCGCCGCCCAAATTACGGCATACCGAGGGGAGAGCACGCGGGTGGAAACCACCGTAGCGATCGAATTTGCCGCATCATGAAAGCCGTTGGTGAAGTCGAAAACCAGGGCCACCAGAACGATGATGAGCGCGATGACGACGGTCGTGTTGATATCAGGCATAAGCGACTGAAGGTTTAGCGCAACCGGTTAAGTATTCTTGAGCACAATGCGTTCCAGTAGAGTTCCCACATGCTGGCATCGATCAATCGTATTCTCCAGATCGTCGTAGATGTCTTTCAGAATGATTACCGTCTGCACGTCGAAGGCGCCGCCAAAGAGGTTGGCCATCGCGTCACGATAGATTTCGTCGCCCTCTCTTTCCAGCTCGCGTATCTTCAGCAATTGGTCGGTGATATCTCTGGGCTCGTCGATGACCGGCAGCAGCAGATCCAATTCCTGCGCCATTTGCTGGATCACCCCAGCAAACAGCCGCATATAAGGGGTATATTCCTGGACGCCGTACCTTACCATGGCGCTCGCCAGAGCCTCAATGAAATCGATGACGTCGTCGAGCGTCGTCGACAGCGCGTGAATATCTTCGCGATCAATCCCGGTGATGAAAGATCTGCTCAACGAGGTCGAGATCTGGTGAGTGATCTCATCGCAGGCATGCTCGATGTTCTTGATTTGCTGAGCGTAGCGCTCGGCTTCGCCGATGTCGTCGGCGAACATTTCCGTGAGCCCGCGGGCCGACTCCTTCAGCAAAGTCGTCATCTCGCCTAGCGACGCGCGGTAGTTCGCTTCGCGCGGCATTAACCCGATGCCAAAAAATCCCATATGCTTCTAAGTTGCCGGATGAAAAAGGCGGTTTACGTTGCCGAGTTCGGACACACCGATATCAGGAGCCTTAAGTGTGACGCTGACTTGTTCGTAAGGGTCACATTATGGGCAACCGATCTTAAATCGATGTTAACGGGATTCAGGAAGCCCTGCGCGCAGCCGGACACTTTGGGATCCGAGGCGGTTTATTTGACCGATGGCGCTGTTTCTTTGCGGCCGAGGAAAACTGATCTCCTGGGACAATAACTTAAGAGGTCGATTTCAAACGGGCTGTTCCATCATCACCCGATCGCCAATCCGAATGACTCCCGTTTGCACGACCGTGGCATAGATGCCGGCATAGTTATCGTTGAGCCGCACAACTGTTTTCATAATGCGCGGATTCTGCTCGGCGGTATCCGGATCGAGATTTATCATCACACAGCGCAGATCGCGCATCGACACATGCACGGCCGCGCGCCCGGCGCCTTCACCAAAAACCAACTTCCCGCCGACCCAGCCATCTTCGAGAAAAGGCTCCGTGTGCTCCGACGCCAGCAGGATGTTGGCGCGAAAGCGCCGACGATCAAGATTCAAGCCTGTCTCGCGACCGATGCCGGCAATCGTGGCCAGATCGATGACGGACACCGCCGCCTCGTCGAAGACTCCGTGTTTCATCTGCATCAACTCGACTTCACTTCCGTGGCGGTTCGAGATCTCGACGTTCAGCGCGGCGCTCGCCAATTCCAGCGTTGATCCTGACGGCGTGCGGACATGGGTGGGCAGCGGTTCGCCTTTGCTTTCATCGAGAGTGTGCGGTTGATAAAGCAGCAGTTCCGGCAGGCGGCTGGCAGTGAGCCACGGAAAGCCGCTCCGGTCGCCGATGCGGCGGAAGGCAAATCTGCGGTCGCCCTCGAGACCATGCCAGCCGAGCATGGCCGAGTCAGTGGCGATGCCGGCCATCGACTTCACCGGGTAACGCACGATTTCACGAACATGTCCGATGTGAATCATTCGGTTGCTAAGGTGAGGTCAGGCCAGCAACTCGTACCTGCGGATATCGGGAGCGGCCGCGACCACGGGGGCGAGTCTGGCCCCGATGGCTCTTAAATGATCTGAGGCCGCATGCGCAGCGAGATCCGCATCACAGGCCCATTCCTCGACGAACGTGAAGTCGCACGGGTCGTCGTGGTTCTGCAGCAACTCATAGGTGACACAACCCTGTTCCTGCCGGGTTGGTTTGATCAAAGCAAGCAGCAGCTCGCGAACCTCATCAACTGTTTCCGGTCTGGCTTGAATTCTGGCGACAACGCGAAGGCTCATAAGATTTGTCCTAACCGATTAATCACACCGCAAGTTCCGCAACCTGTTGCCTCAGCTTACGACGATACGATTCCGCGACACCAGTCGCTAACTGTTTTTCAATTGCATCAATTCGTACCTGCGGCGCCGGCCATCGCCATAAAAACATTGCTCTCGTTGTTGAATCCGAAGCGATGCTCGAGAAAGATTCTGATCAGTTGTTTCTGAGGATCGATCCAAATGATCGACCCAAAGGCGCCATTGTGGCCGTAACTTCCCGGCGAAGTAAGCGGAAAATCCTCGGATGGATCGCCGTAGAGACCCCAGCCAAGTCCCTGGTATGCAGGTTTCCGGGTGATTGCCGATTTCAGATTAAGCGTGTAATTCCGGGTCATCGCGGCGACCGACAGTGGCGAAAGAATTCTTCGGCCTCGCAAGGTTCCACCGTTGAGCATCATCTGACAAAGTGCCGAAAGGTCTGCGACCGTCGAGTACATCCCGAACTCCGGCCCCGGATATTTGGCATTCTCGCGGTTAGCTTGAACGTCTTCCCACTTGGTCAGCTTGCCGTTTTCGAAACGGTAAATTGACGAGACTCGTTTGCGCTTCTCAGCCGGGATCAGAAAAAAGCTGTCCTTCATGCCGAGCGGATCGAAAATTCTTTCCTTAATAAATTGCTCGTACGTTTTGCCGGAGACTACTTCGATAATGCGTCCGAGGACGGCAAACCCGCCGCTGTAATATCTGAATTGCGTGCCGGGTTCGAAATCCGGTTCCTGCCTCGCGAGAATTCGCACCACCTCACTCAGCGTTCGATCCCGTTTGATGGTGATGTCTTCAATCTCGCTCGGGCGATTAAACGGCATGCCCGAGGTGTGGGTGAGCAATTGCAGAATCGTGACTCGACTCTTCAAGCTTTGCGTCTTATCAGTTGCCTTGAATTCGGGAAGGTATTTTTCGACGGGTTCATTCAGCGCCAGCCGGCCTTCTTCCATCAAAATCATTATGCCGATCGCGGTCACGGGTTTGGTCACCGACCTGACATCGAAAATCGTATCGGCCTGCATCTTCGACTTACTTTCCAGGTCCTGATAGCCGATTGCTTCCAGGCTCATAATCTTTCCGCGCCGCGCGACCAGAGTTACCGCGCCGGCCATGGTTCCCTGTTCGACAAAAGATTTCAGCCGCGCAGGAATGCGGGCTAATTGTTCCCGATCAATGCCGGGCCTGGAAACGCGTTGAGCCTCAGCTGAGAGCGAGGACAGCAGCATGAGTTGTGCGGCAAGTATCGATAGACAGAACTGCCTGCACTGGGCGGCGCGTCGCATATTGATCGTTTCCGGCTGGTGCGCGTATTAGAGTCCCCGGGCACAATGAAGGTTGTTTAGGCGCATCATCGTGCGCCCGGCATCTGGTCTACCGTCAAAATAATCGTGGTGGTTCCGTCCGGAGAGATCTTCCTCACGCGTGGCAACCAGTTACGCCGCACTTCTTCCAACGTATGTAGAAACTCGAGCACATAAACGTCGGCGCCGAATAGTGCGACGGCGGTCGGCGCCCATGGACTTTCCGTCTTGACCAGCGTCGTGATCTTTCCGTCGGGCGTTATCTTCAAAACGCGCGCGTCCGCACTATCAGCCACATACATCACGCCGCGCGCATCAACTGCGAGTCCGCGGAGGTAGGGATGCTCAACATTTCCCGGGATCGAAGGTCCTTTGGCAAGCTTGGGAACGGTGACGACAATTCCGATGCGGCCCTGCGCGGTGATTCGGCGGATGACGTTATTTTCGGTGTAGTAGATCGAATTAGCGGGACCAGAGCTGAGGCCATTGACATGGGCGATGGGCCGGCCCGAGATAGCAGGCGGCAACGTCGCCGGAACCGAAGTCGCTCCGGACGGCAACAGCCGCACGAGCTGCAAACCGCGGGCGGAGGCCGACGGGTAATACAGATTTCCATCCTGCCCGACGGCGATCGGATAGTCGCTGGAGATGAGCGTGGCGGGCGAGGCGCCCACCCTCAAAACATCTCCGCGCGCGCCCGAGGGTAATTGAGAACCGGCGAAGCGGTTGTCCTCGTCGAGTGCGAGCCAGTGAAAAAGAGTTTCCGAGAGATGGGCTATGTTGCCGCGCGAGTCGATCCGCCATAGACCCGAACCTGTGTCGAGAAAGAAGATCTGACCCTGCCGATCGACGGCGATTGCCGACCCCGGGTGCGCGGCAATTGAACTCGGAACCAAAATGACAACGAGAGCGATTAGAAAGGCTTCGACGAGACGTCCTGGTCTTTTGCTCATTGATTGAGTCCTCCTCACAACCATTGGACGCGCGTGGCTAGCGGATTAATCACTTTTTCGTTGTGGCCGTCATTCCTTCTTTGCAGCGAGGTTCGAGGCGATTCGCAGCGGAGTGGCAGAGCCATTGCCCGGGGAGTCAAGCAGGCTAATGCCCGTGTTTCGCAAAGTAATTCTCAAACCCTTGTGAACGTGAAACCCGCAATTCAATGAGGCGATTCTGCCTTCGTTGTTGACTGTCGCCCGCGGATCACCAGCCAAATCTTTCGCGCGATAAACAGCGCGACCTGACTGAGGATGGCCGCGCCCACGCCGGAGAGGCGGATTGCCCCGAGCCAAATCACGACGCCAATGACGGCGAAGTAAACGCCGGCGTACATCCAATAACCAGCCAGCATCAATATGGGAACGAAGACGAACCGAGTGGCAAAAGCATATTGTTGTGCTTCGGCAGGCGGCGCATAGATGTAACCGAGTATCGGAATCGCGAGCACGACGTGAACCCAGCGAAGTAACGAACGGATGGTCGCGCGACTAATCATGCAGACCTTTTCCTTTGAGAATCTGCGGCACTGACTTCTCGATCCGAGCTACACGGGTTTTCGATTGTTTCGGTTGAGAAAAATAAAGCAGATATCCTCTTTGCCGTCCCGGCGTCAGCGCGGCAAAAGCTTTTTTCAAGCCGGGCGTCGCAGCCACTTTGTTTTTGAATTCTTCCGGCATCTTAAATTCAGAAGTCTTCTTGAGATTCACTTTCGCACCGGCTTTTTCCACCTGGATGGCTTCTTTGAGGTAAGCCTTCAGCGTGGTCTTCAGCTTGACGATTTCCCGCGCGCTGGTGAACCGAATCTGGCGAGCGGCCTGCACATTCTCGGTCTGCTGGATCAGGATACCTTTGGGATCCTTTAGAAGTGCTCCTTTGAAAAAGAGCAGCGCACAGTATTCTTTGAATCCATGGATGAGAACGATGTTTCGTTTCTCAGACGTGTAACAGGGGCAACCCCATTTCAATTCTTCGGTCAGGCCGCAGTCGAGCACGATCATTCTCAACTTCTCATACGACTCCTGCCACTGGCCCGGTTTGTCGAAAAACCAATCAACCCTGGGATTTGTTTTACTCACGATTCGAATTCCCGTTTGCAGCCGTTAGACCTTCAGCGAGCCACGGAAGCCACGCGCCGCATAATAAGATTCGGCGCCGTTGTGATAGACGAAAACCGTGTCGTAGCGACGATCACAGAAAAGCGCGCCGCCTAGTTTCCTGATGTCGGCCGGAGTCTTCACCCAGCTTGAAGTTTTCAGGTCGAATGATCCGAGCTTCTGCAGCTGGCGGTATTCTGCTTCGGTTAAGATCTCGACTCCGATCGCCTGGGCCATATCAACGGCGCTGTCTTTCGGTTTGTGCTCCTTCCGCGAATCCAGCGCCGCGCGGTCGTAACAGAGACTGCGGCGGTCCTTCGGACTTTCCGCTGCGCAATCATAAAAGATGAACGCGCCCGTCTTTTTGTCATAACCAATTACATCGGGCTCACCGCCGGTTTTTTCCATTTCATTCAGCGACCAAAGTGCTTGCTGGTTAGCCGCAAGCTTTGCCTGCACCGCGTTCCAATCGAGACCTTTGTGTCGGTTCGGGTTGTTCTCAAAACGAGCTTTCAGAACCTTGAGAAGCTCGTCACGGTGTTTTGGTGACAGGTGTTTCTTGGCCATAGGGTTTAGGCTGATGTTTTGAAAATAAGCTGCACTCTATTGACGGACCAGAGCGCTGGCAAGTGCCAATCAATTCGCCTGGCGCAGGGCCAGTGCGGTTGCCGGTGATTCTGCCTTCGCACTTGACTCCGGCAGCACTGGCTCTGCCGCTCCGATGCGCGGCAAGTCTGCGACTTGCCGACTGCGATCGTCTCTTATTTTACCGGGTCTCCGACCCGCTGCGGTCAAAGCCGCTTGGATTAATTGGGCCGCCAGTCGGCAAGTCCGAGACTTGCCGCGCATCGGAGTGGCAGAGCCAGGGCTGCGGCGCCCTCGTAACCCAACGGGAGCCGTGTGCTGAAGCAAGAGTGCCATTCCCCTTTCAAGGCCGGGCTAAATTCACACGCCGCTACGCGGCGAAGACTAGAGCCCGTCAAATGTCTCAATAGAGACTTTCGGGCAAGGCCTCCCAAGAACGACTTCGGCTACGGTGTGCGTGGGATCATATCAAAACGAGAGAGATTGTCGATGGTTCTGAACACGACAGAGGCGGGCAAGAATACCCGCCTCCGGAAGGTCTAACTGATCCCGTCGCGAGGGCGCCGGGTTTTACGCGCCGCGCGCCGATTAGAAATTCAGCCGCAAAGCGAATTGAATTTGGCGGCTGGTGCCCAGACCGACATCGCGGGAAACCGTCTGCCGCAACAAACCAAACGTGCCGCCCGCCGCGCCCTGCGTGTAAACCTGGCCGGGTTGCAGGACATTCGCACCAGAGCTAATCGTGTAAACGCCGCCCGCCAAACTCACGGTCGGCAAAGCCAGGTTCAAGCGCGATCCCGGCACATCAAAGTTCGTTCGATTCAGAACATTGAAGATCTCGGTCCTGAACTCGAGGTTCGTAGTTTCGCTGAACTTGAATCGCTTGTTGAAGATCACGTCGAACTGATAAAAGCTCGGACCGCTCAGGAAGTTTCGCGGCACGTTGCCGAAGACACCCGGAGCCGGAGTCGTGAAGGCAGCCGGATTGAGCATCAGTCGATCGGCGGTCAGGTAAGGATTTACTCCGGCAACCAAATCGGGCCGGCGCACGTTTCGTGAGGCACCGCCGCCGGGCGTATTGACCACGGCGATGAATCCCGGCGGCAGCGGATTCGCCGCATTGATTGTGCCCGGCAACTGCGCGACAAAGCCGTTGGCGAAAGTCGTGGTTGCGCCACCTGCGCCGGTCGGCACCACACAACCAGCGGCAGTGCGACATTGAATTACCACGTCCGGGCGAACGATGCCGATTTCCAGCGGCACGCCCGAGCGGGCATTGATAATCGTTCCGACCTCCCAACCACCGAGAATTGCGTTTCCGGCGCTACCCAGGTCGTGCTTCTTGCCTTCGCCAATCGGCAGGTCATAAAGCGCGCTGAGATTGAACGTGTGACGCACGTCAAAGTTATTGCGGCCTTCATCGTAATCGAATTCGCCGACGGCGCGGGCGTTGTTCGCGGCCGTTCGCGCTTCATTGGATCCCGACGTGTTACCGAACGACTTTGCCCAGGTGTACTGCGAATTCAACGTCACGCCGGTGCTGAAGCGGCGGCCGAGGGTGACCTGCAGCGCGCGATACGTGTCGTGCCCGCCGCTGGTCTTGTCGTCGACTTCCGCATATGGGTTGTTGACCGTCGAAGATCCGGAAACGATCGAGAACTCGCGAATGGTGTTTACCGCAATGACCTGGCCGCCGGCATTCGTGCGATTCACGATGCCGAACGTGTTCGGCAGCGTCGTGCCGTCGGCGATGGTCGTCTCTCCGGGGAGAATCCGGTTGGCGATACTGCGCAGGAAGAGATTGCGCCCCTGCGAGCCGACGAATCCGGCCGTCATCATCAGCTTGTAAGGAAGTTCCTGCTGGAAAGAGAAGCTGTATTGATAAACCTTCTCCGGGATCTCGTAATCGTTTGCATAGGCGCGCGGCTGATACTGGCGATTCGCCGGGTTGGTGATAAACAGCGCCGCGATCGTCGCCGGATCCTGCGGATAACTTCCCCCGTTGAGCGTCGAGCTGATGCGGTTTGATTCAATCGGCTGAATCTGATCTTCCGTCTGACCCGGCCCGTAGTAAATACCGAATCCGCCGCGCAGGACCGACTTGCCGCCGCCGAACCAGCCGGCGCCATTTGGATTTGGCGACCAGGTTATCGCGACCCGCGGGCCGAAGTTAGTCAGCGAAGTTTTATAAGGATTCTCGGATGGATTTCGCAGCTGGCCGGTCAGGATGTCGAAGTAAATCTGCCGGTTGTTCACCTCTTTGAGGGGCGTGTAGTACTCGTACCGAAGGCCATAGTTCACAGTGATGTTCGGCCGCACCTTCCATTCATCCTGAGCATAGCCAATGTAGTATTGCTGCTTCGCATGAGCGGGACCTACCAGCGAAGGAATAAAGAAGGGAGAGGGTGAGGACAAATCACCCAGAAACTGTGTCGACTGCAAAGTATTCGCCAGGAAGTTCTGAATGCTGGCCCAGGTGTAAGTGATGCCGCCGAGCCGGTCCGTGTACAGATTGATAAAGCGCAGCTCGCCGCCGAATTTGAAGCTGTGGGTACCCTTGGTCCAGCTGACGTTGTCGATCCACGAGAGTGAATACGGCGTGTAAGGTTGAGCGCGACCGTTCTGGGCGCTGTTGGCGCGCACCAGACCGCCGGGAACCGCAATGCCTGCGTTCGATCCCTGGCCCGGCAAAGCGAAACCCGCGACGCTGCCCGCCAGGTTAAGAGTGACGTTGGAAAGATCGACGCCGGCGTTCGGGGGCGCAAAACCATTAATCCGCGAGTACGCACTGTTGTAACCAAACTTGAATTCATTGAATAGAGTCGGACTCAAAGCAGACTGGAAAGCTACAATGCCATTCTGCGGAACCTGCTTAACCAGAATTCGTCTTCCGGTCACGCCGTCCGGCTGGCTGTTGTCGCCCTGGTCACGGAAGAACCGAAAATACGCCGAGTGCTTTTGATTGATTTTGAAATCCATGCGCAACGCTTCGGCATTCTCATTGACGACGTTGTCGGCCTGCAGCTGAACCGTATCGAAGAGGTCCGGACCCGTGCGGAGGACGACCGCGCCCGGAGCGCGGAACGTCGATATCAAATTGGTGGTTGCGGCTGCGCAAGGCGTCGTGGTTCCCAGGATGAGGCCGCCCGGACAGATTCTCGCGGCCTGGCCCGGCACTGCTTCAATGGCATTCACGCTGCCGCGCAAGCGGTAACCTTCGTAAGAGAAAAAGAAGAACACTTTGTCCTTCACGATGGGCCCGCCGACGGATCCGCCGAACTGATTCAGCCTGAGTTTGCTCTTCTGGCCGATGACATTGTCGAAGAAGTTGGCCGCATCGAGCGCGTCGTTTCGCAGGTATTCGAAAACTGAACCGTGAAAAGCATTGCCGCCCGATTTGGTAACCACGTTGATTTGTCCGCCGGTGCCGGTGCCTTGCTCGGCCGGATAATTGTTCGAGTCAACCCGGAACTCCTGAACGTTCTCCAGTGATGATTGCAGGCGGAACGGCGTGGGAATCTCGCCATTGAGATTGCCCGGGCTGGAATCGATGATGGCCGTGCCCTCGATGCCGTCGTAGCGCACGATGTTCTGTTCCACGGCGCGACCTGAGAAGCGTATGTCGCCGAACGTGCCGGAGCCGCTGTTCACTGAGCCGGGCGCCTGCAGGTAGAGCTGTGACAACTGGCGACCGTTGACCGGCAGGCCTTCGACCTCGCGCGGAATCACGTTCGCGCCCATCGATGCTGAACTTGTGCTCGTCACAACTTCATCGCCGGCCAGCACATTAATCGTGGCGGTCACGCCACCCGGGGCCATTGGGACATTGAGAGTCAGCGAGTCGCCCACGTTCAAGGCAACGTGATCCAGACGGCCGGTCATGCCCGTGACCTCGGCGATGATGCGATAGCTCGAGGCCTTCAATGCGGGCACGACAAAATAACCGTCGTCATTCGCTTTGGCGCTGCGCTCGGCCCCGGTCTTTTCGTCGGTGACGGTGACGTTGGCGCCGGGAACGATGGCTCCGTTTTGATCCTTGATGATGCCGGAGATTTTCCCGGTATCACTTTGCGCTGCCGCAACTATCGGCAAGCACAGCAGGGCGAGGACGGCCGCGGTGCTGATTAGAAATCGGGTTAGCGACTTGAGCATAAGACTCTCCTGGGTTGAATGTTTCGGTCGGTTTCTGGATTACCGGACACTTCCGGCGATACACAAAAGGCCGGTTGAGACTGGTAACTGCGAACAGTCAAGCGTTTCACAACTGTCGGAAGCGGTAAGGAAAGACGTTACCGGACGGCAATTACAGTGATGTGAATTGGAAGTTAAATCGATGTTAACAGTGAGGAGAGGTAGGCTCTACGATCGCAGTCGGATTGCGGACTTTCCCTGTCGAACGATTAGCTGCTCATCCGCGCAAATCAGCGGCGGATTCTGAAGAAGTTTTTGAGATAGAACGTTTCTCGAAACATCAGCTTTGGCGCGGTCGTTTCCAAATGGCGCCCAATTTGTCGAATCAAATCGTTTGCGTCCGAATCGCCGGCGTAAAGGGTAATCCCGGCGCAATGTTCGAGAAACAAGATAACGACCAGATCGCCGATCTGAATGTCCCAGTATCTTTGGTCGATTCCAGTTCCACCCAGCCTTCTAATGAGTCTGCCATTGAAGTGTCGAAGAATTTCGTCCGCTACGCCATTAAACAATCGGCCGTCGCTTTGATCGGCAATTATCAGCTCGACTCGATCGTCATTCGCAGAGTACTCAATCTTCATAAGGCAGCATTAGAAGACCTTGAAGCTGTTGAAGAAGCGCGTTGCCTCTCGTGATTTTAGACCCGCGGCGGTATTCGTTGCGTAGATAAGCACAAACACTCGTCTCCCGGCATCGATGATTCGACCCTTCCGATGCCCGAGCGTTTTCGCGTCAGGAAAATGATAAATGAACTCCTTTCCGTGGAGGCCATTCATCTTTATCGGCAGTTCACTCGCCGGTTCAGCATCATCGCCGCCGATTGTGAATTCCAGCCCGCCAAGTTCATTGCGGCTGGCATTCTCTCGGCGCATGCCGGGAGACGGCAGCAAGACAATGATTTCATAGGTCGCGCCGACGTTATGCGATGCGTGTCCGCCAAACACATCGATGGATTTGTAGCCGTTTGGATCCGTATCGCCAAACGCACCGCGGACGCGCTGAGGCTTCGAGGGAACATCGATCTTAAAGCCCAAGCCTGGCGGCGCGAATGATTGCCAAACCGGTTTGCGATCGCGTCGTGTTTGGCTCGACACTGCGGATGCGAGGCCAAGGAGGATCGCGAATGCGCAAAACGTCTTCATCTGAAAAGGCGGAACGATGCAGTCGACGCGGCGACGATCTAGTTCAAGCATCCCGGACCGGTCATGCTGCGAAACACGCTCTCGCCCACTCGCGGCCGCTTTGCTGTGTTGCAACTAATAAAAGCGCACACTGAAAAAACGAATTCCGCTGTAGGAGTTCTCCCGAGTGCCGACTTCGCCCCACTTCAGTACTGCGCGCTGGTATTGGTCTTGATAGTAGCCAGTGTTATTTGTAATAACCGACATACCAATCATCGCCGCTTTCACCAGCCGGCCCTTCGATTTAAGTGAGTCGAGCCGGGCCACCAGCGCATTGAAATCCGCCACCGTGAGCAGCGGGAAACTGCGCGGTTCTTCCCAGGCGGGATGCGTTTCGTTGAAAAAATACTTAGGCTTTACCGCGAGTTCCGTCAATCGATTGTGTCGGTCAAAGATAAGTTGCAGCACAAAAGCATCGTTCACGGTGAAGAGATTTTGTTTGACGTCGACCGCAGTTCCGAATTCGCGCACGCACAATTGAAGAACGTTTTGTCGCTCACTCGGCTTCGCTTCGATTAGCGAGACAGAGAATGCCAGCAGCAGTGTTGAGAGGAGCAGTCTGGCGTGTGAATGAATCAACATGGGGTTTGGCTTTAATGCAAAAGTCGCGCAGGGCCAATCCAAAGCGGCTTTGCCGCAGCACATGGCGGAAAGGCTTTGCCTTTCCGTAGAAGGATTGGTCAATCAGGTCCGAGGCTGCGCCTCGTCGGACGTTGCCGTGGGCGGCCACGCGCCGATCCGCTGCCGCAAGGCGACGATCTTCCCAAGGTGATATGCGTTATGCACCGCCACGCTATTGAGCTCGTCGGCCATCGTCAGACCCGGCTCGACCTCGACGGCCAACCGCTCCGGCGTTTGCCCCATCGCTGCAGCAGTTCGCGCGCCGTCCAGAAATGCTTGCACCAGGTCGTGCCATTGATGCTCGTGTTCCGGCGCTGCGGTCGGGTACAAGTCGCCGACCGCATCCCCACGTTCGAGGATGTACCGCTGGTACCCCGCCGCATGCCACAGCTCGTCGTAGATCGAGTGCGAGGCGCCCTCCGGGCAGAGTCTGACTTGCTCAAGCGTTAGGCCGGACAACAGTAGAGCCCGCTCCGGAAACTCGCCCACCAAAAAGAGATGTTCAAGAATGTGCATTGAATCGCCCTTTATCTCGCTATAACCACCGTTGCCGGAAAGCCGCTCAACGAGAGAGTTGATGCGGCGGCGCGAATTCAATCAAGCATCGCCGGACGAGTCATCACGAGAAACACGCTTCCGCCGCTCGCGTCCAACAATTTGTTATGCAAAATGTTAACGCTCGACATTTTCAATAGCCAACGCCGCAAAGCGCCGTACATCTTTGCTCGGGTCGGAAAGTGCCTTTTTCAAATCAGGCAAGGCTTGCTTCGCAGCGGGACCGATGAAACGTAACGCAATACACGCACTATTGCGCGCTCCTTCGTCGTCATCCGATAGAAGCCTGACTAGATCCGGAACCGCCGTGGCCGCATCCGGACCAATGTCGCCAATGGCTTGCGCTGACCAGCCACGTACCTGCGCATCGTTGTCTTCCAGAGCGGCAACTAGCGTCGGCAGCGCAGGTTTAATGTCTAGTTTCGGCCACGCTAAGTCATACCAACCACCGGCGAGCACATTCAAAGCAAGAGCCGCATTCTTTCTTAGGTGCACGTCTTCGTCACGCAAAGCCCGGCTTAATGCGAGCACTCCGCTTGGGCCCAGCCCGAAGAGAGCCTCATACAATCGGCGACGCTGTTGCTCCGCGGGCGAAATGGTTCCGTCAGAACGAGGAGACGCGGGCAAAGGCGTCGGGAGGTCGCGCAAATCGTTGACTAGCGCGTCCGCGTCGCGCTGAGCAGGCCTTGTTAGTTGCGAGATGTTGGTAGTACACAAAGCCAACAGGACCAAACAGGCTGGAGCAAAGTGACGTGCATTTGTATTCATTGGTCCTTGCCTCCAAAGAATAGCCTTCGAACGGCGGAGTTGTCCCGTCGAGGTGCGAGGTGACCGCGGTTATGGCTCTGCCACTCTGATGCGCGGCAAGTCTCTGACTTGCCGGCTGCCAACGCCACCTATTTCATCGGGTCTCCGACCCGGCCCGCGGTCGAAGACCGCTAGTTTAATGGCCGGGTATCGGCAAGTCGTAGACTTGCCGCGCATCAGAGTGGCAGAGCCATTGTCCCTGGTGAGTCGGTGTCAAAACTATTGCCTTACTCACGAGGGGCTTTTCGAAACGCGGCCTCCCGCTCTACCGTCAGCCTGTGACACAAAAGCGCCGCCCGTGGCGACGCGCGCGTGCTTACTTCAATTCCTTCGGGCGCATCAGCCATTTGAGTTTGCCCTCGCCGGCGGTTAGGTCGGACCACTTGGTGATGTCCAGTTCAATGCAGGCCAGGGCGGCGGTCGGCATCCGCTTATTTTCGCCGGTGAGCGCCGCGAGCAGTTCTTCGAAACCTGGATTGTGACCGACCATCAACGCGCTTTCGACGCGGTTCTCGAACGAAGCCACCAGGTGAAAAAGCTTCTGCGCGCTGGCTTCGTAAATTGCTTCGTTGAACGTCATGACCCCGGTCAAGCCGGCGGCTTCAGCCACCATGGTCGTCGTCTGTTTGGCGCGCAATGCGGGCGAACTCATGACCACATCCGGCCGCACCTTTTGCTTGCGCATCCAGGCGCCCATTTTCGGCGCCGTCTTTAATCCGCGTTCGTTGAGCGGCCGGTCGAAGTCCTTCAAGTTGGGATCGTCCCAACTCGACTTCGCGTGTCTGAGGAGAAATAGGGTCTTCATCTTAGGGCGAGACTTTAATTGATTTGAGGTTCCGGCTCAAAAGGTCAGCAGCTGAACCGCGGATAGGCGAGGTGGCTCGATGATCCCACCCGCTGACGCGGGTGGTACTGACCCCGGTGCCTCACCGGCGAACGCTGTAGTTCAACATTCTGCGCTGGCCTCGGGATTTCACATCGCTGTAACATGCCGCTGTCACAATCCACCGCTTATGATCTCTTACGGTTATCACCGCTACCCGGGCCGCTTGTTCGTGGTTGAAGGCACCGACGGCAGCGGGAAGTCGACGCAACTTCAGTTGCTCTATCAATGGCTCAAGGCCGAAGGCTATTCGGTCTTTTTCTCGGAATGGAATTCTTCGCCGCTCGTGAAAGACACCACGCGGCGGGCGAAGAAGCGCCGGTTATTTACCCCGACCACGTTTTCGCTCTTGCACGCCACCGATTTTGCCGACCGCACTGAACGCGACATCATCCCGCCGCTGAAGGCCGGGGCCATCGTGCTGGCGGACCGGTACATCTACACCGCCTTCGCGCGTGACGTGGCGCGCGGCTGCGATCGTGCCTGGGTGCGCGAGCTCTACAAATTTGCGGTCAAGCCAACCGTTGGATTCTTTTTCCGCGCGCCGCTGGACATTGCCGTCGACCGCATCGCTTCGGCCCGGCCGACGCTCAAGTACTACGAAGCGGGCATGGATATGGAGTGGTCCGATGACGCAGAAGAGAGCTTCAAAATGTTTCAGGGAAAGATTCTCCACGAATACGATCGGATGGTCGGCGAGTTCGGCTTGACCGTGATCGACGCCACGCAGCCGATTCATACTCAGCAGAAACAGATGCGCGAAATTGTGACCCGCTACTTGAAAGAAAAATTGAAAGAAAAGGTGGCGCCGGCAAAATGAAAGAAATGAAGTTCTACGGTACGGCCTTGCCGAACGTCGAAATCGAACCATACGCCGGCAAATTGATCGTGATCGAAGGCACGGACGGCGTCGGCCGATCGACTCACGTCGCGTTTCTGCGCACCTGGTTGGAATCGATTGGCTATGCCGTGCTCGACACCGGGATGACGCGATCGATTCTCGCGGGTCGCGGGATCAAGAATGCGCGCAGCGGCCACACACTCGGACGTTTGACCATGCAGCTTTATTACGCCACCGATTTTGCGGACCGGCTGGAGAATCAAATGCTCCCGGCGTTGCGGGCCGGCTTTATCGTGCTGACGGATCGGTACATCTACTCGGCCATCGCGCGCGCGGTGGTTCGCGGGGCCGACCCTGATTGGGTGCGCGCGACCTATGGCATCGCGCTGGTGCCGGACGCCGTGTTTTATCTTCGGATTAGATCGCCGGAGGAATTGGCGGCACGCGTGCTGTCGTCAGGGCGCGGTTTTGATTACTGGGAATCGGGAATGGACCTCGGGGTGGCCAATGATTATTACGACAGCTTTATCGCCTATCAAAAGTTGCTGTTGCGCGAATTCGATCGCATGACCGGCGAATACGGTTTCCGGGTCATTGACGCGAGCCGGACCATCCGGCGCGTCGCCAACGAGTTGCGTCGCTCGATCGGAAAAGTGATCGAGGGCGACAAGCCGGGCGAACGCGAATCGCCGCTGACCCTGGTGACCCGGGACAAGCCGCCGGTCAAACCTGAGACACAAGCTGCCGCGAAGCCGGGTGACACCGGCACGACCAAAGAACCAGCCAAGACCGCCTGATGAAAATTGCCTGCATCGATGTCGGATCGAACTCGATCAAGCTGGTCGTGGTCGATGCCGCGGCCAGCGATTCATTCGCGGTGCTGGCGCGTGAAAAAGACGTCGTGCGCCTGGGTCACGACACTCTCTGTCTGGGACAACTTTCCGCCTACGCGATTGAGCGCGCGGCCGAATGCATCAAGCGTATGCGGTTGATTGCCGAGGCGCGCGGCGCCGCCCACACGGTAACCGTCGCGACTGCTTCGGTGCGCGAGGCCCGCAACGCATCGCAATTTATCAAAGAGGTGCAACGCAAGGCCGGCGTATCAGTTGAGATTCTCTCGCCGATTGAAGAGGCCCGCTTGATTGGACTGGCTGCGGCGCAAGGGTGTTCAGGCCGGAGTGCTTCGCTGTTGAATGTCGACATCGGCGGCGGCTCAACTGAGATATCCCTGATGCGCGACTCGACACCCGCGGCCTTGTTCTCGGTGAAGTTGGGCGCGGTCGGCTTGACCGAGCGTTTCCTCAATTCGGATCCGCCGCGACCGAAAGAATTGCGCGCGTTGCGCGATGAAGTGCGTTCGGCGCTGGAGCGTCCCGCGCGTGAATTGAAAAGTGCGCGCTGGCAACAATCAACCGGCACCTCGGGAACCATTCTGGCGATTGGGACTGCTCTGCGTCTGCGCGCATTGGGCCAACAGGATCGACAGGATGAAGGCGCGCGGCCGGCAGGCGACGACATCCTGATCGAGAAGCTGGCTCGCTTCAACACGCGCACCAGTGAAATGAGTTCGGCTTCACGCCGCTCGGTGCCGGGCATCAGCAGTCAACGCTCGGAGATCATCGTCGCCGGCGGAATGATTCTTGAAGGTGTGATGAACGCCCTGAAGATTGAGTCTCTGCGCACGTGTAGTTGGGCTTTGCGGGAAGGCGTGCTGATCGATCGGCTGCGCGAAATCGAAGCTGAGGCGAGTCCAACGCTGCCGGGCGTGCTGGCTGATTATCGTTTGCGGGGCGTGCACGCCGTCGGCCGGCGCTTCGGTTATGAAGAAGCGCACGCGCATCAGGTGGCCCGGCTGGCGGAACGCATCTTTGATTATCTGGTGCGCACCGGCGCGACCGGACTCAGCAGGCATCAACGGACGCTGCTGTCGGCGGCGGCGTTGCTGCATGATGTCGGTTATCACATCGCCCACGAATCCCATCACAAGCATTCGCTTTATCTCATCAAGAATTCAGAGCTGACCGGATTTTCCGAAGCGGAGCGCGACGTGATCGCTAATGTGGCTCGTTATCATCGTGGCTCTGACCCCCGGGAACGCCACGAATCGTTTGGTGCTTTGAACGAAACGGATCGCGGCATGGTCGTGGAGATGGCGGCGATCCTGCGGATTGCCGACGCCCTCGACCGGCGTCACGACAGCCGCGTGCGTGAGCTGCGTTGCGTGCGGAATGGGCGCATCGTGCACATTGAGCTGCAGTCAAACAGTAACTGTGAACGCGAAATTCTGGCCGCCGAGCAAAAACGCGAATTGTTCGAACGCGCGTTCGGCTGCCATCTGACGTTGGGTCGAAAAGCTGCCGCAAAGCGAGCATGACTGAAGCCTTGTCGGTCCGGAGTCAGCACCATCCGCCGCAGCTCCGGAGACAGTTACCATCCGCCGCAGCTCCGGAGTCAGTACCATCCGCGTCAGCGGATGGGTTAAGGAGGCCCCTTTGCTTTCAGAGGAACCTCCTGATCCCATTCGCTGACGCGAATGGTACTGACCCGGTGCGGTACTGACCCGTTGAGCTGGTAACACGCTTCTATGAAAGGTAAACACATCCCCGGACTGGATTGCGCAGCTCCCGCTGAGGAGATGATTCGGCATGTCTTGCGCAGTAAGCTCGCAGCGATGGTCGCATTTCGCAGCCAAGCGCTCGATTGGAGCGATCCCGAAGGCGTGCATGACATGCGCGTGATGTCCCGCCGTTTGCGGAGCGCCATCAACGACTTTGAGCCTTACCTGCAAAAGACTCGCCTGCCGTTGACGAAGCTCAGGGGCATCGCTCGTACGCTGGGCAGTGTGCGCGATGAAGACGTCGGCTTGGCGGCGCTCGAAAAGTTGAAGCCGGAGATGGACGGTCGAGCGGGACACGGACTCGAAATCATCATTGCGGAAAAGGAAGAGCATCGCGAAATCGCGCGGGCAAATCTGAAAAAGATCTTGAAGCGTTCAGCGGTCGCTGAATTTGTCGCCCTGTTTGAAGCCCGGCTCGGTCAAACTACTCCGGCGGAAGAGCCTCAGCCTCCGCGCCCGGCGCCGACGTTTCGCGCGATTGGCGCGCGCATCGTCAACACGCGGCTGAAGGAATTGTACGCGGGCAGCTCGCGCATTTTTTTCCCGGCGGATGTTGAGGGGCTGCACGATCTGCGGATTTCGGCAAAGGGCCTGCGCTACGCGGTCGAATTGTTTTCCGCTTGTTGGGGCGACGACATGCGGGGCATCGCCAAAGAAATCGCTCAGCTGCAAACGTCGCTCGGTGAATTGCATGATTGTGATGTGTGGATGGCGGAGTTGGGGACGCGACTCAAGCGAGGTTCGCGCCAGGGTCGAACCGACCCGGACCACGCGCGCATCAGCGCCGCCTGTACCTACCTGCTCAGCCATTTCGCCAAAGTGCGGACGGAACATTACCGGGATGCGCTGGGCCGCTGGCAGAAATGGCAGGCTGATGGGTTTTTGCATAGTCTCCGCGCTTTGATGGGACCTTAATCGGGTCGCCGCCGTGTCCTACTTTGCGTCTTTGCGGCTTCGCGTGAACACGATTTTCACGCCAGGACGCAAGGCTGCAAAGGATCGCAAAGGCGGGATCAGGCACTTCTTCCTATCTCAACGGCTAACCTTCACCACTCATCGAGTCTTATACTTGACTCGGCTTCAGCCAGTTGGGAATGAAATAACGTCATGACCGCTCTGCCCATCGCCTGTAATCTAACCACCGCCGAACTGGAGGAGCGGCGGCGCACGGTGCTGCAAGGCCTCGGCGATGCGCTGCTCTCAGTGGACGAGATCGCCGGCGGATATTCGTACTCTTTTTCTGCCAGCCGCTTCCGGGAACTCGCCGATATGATCGATCTGGAGCGCCAGTGTTGTCCTTTTCTGAAATTCAAACTAGCAGTCGCTGCCGGAAACGAACCTTTGAAGTTGGAAGTTACCGGACCCGCAGGCACTAAGGAGTTCCTGGCGCAGACGTTCGCATGGAGATTAGGATGAATCAAACGGTTCAAGCATTCGTCGATGCCGTCAATGCGCACGATATCCCGGCACTCACCAACCTGATGAGCGACGATCACGTGTTTATCGATCCCTATGGCACGGCCATCCGCGGCCGCGACACAATGACCACCGGCTGGCGCGGTTATTTCGAATGGTTCCCTGACTACCAGATCGAAATCACCGATGTGTTTGAGCAGGGCAACACCTGCGGCATGTTTGGTTTCGCCGGCGGTTCTTTCAAAGGCAATGCGGAAGCCCGTTGGCGTTTGCCGGCAGCCTGGAAAGTGGTCGTAAAGGATAATCGGATTTCCGTTTGGCAGGTGATCGCCGATACGAAAACTCCGTTCGACATTATTGAGCGAAACAGTTGAGCGAGGAGTGGGACGGTCCGGGCCGAACTCCTGCTACCCAAAAATAAGAAGGGCTATCTCGGTGAATGGCTGCCGAGATAGCCCCTCTCCCTTGTTCGCAGTGCTTCCTTACGCCATACGTTACCGCAGCCATCCTAAATTGAAGTTAAGCAAGTATGAAATGTTTATGAATGAAAGTTCGCCGCCGCTTCGAAGTTGTCCGTGATTTTTGAGATAAGCCCGCCGCCAGATTTAACGTCAAATTCTCATTCCGTTCACCTGTACTTAATCCGCGCGCCGCATAATGCGAGTTCGGCAATTCGTAAATACAAACAACTTCTTTGACTGCGCCGTAATCTAAACATTGCGAGTGGTCATCGCCCAGAGAGGTTTATATGAGTGCCAGACAAATTGCCTTACCTTTTCGATCGAGGCGGGTGGAGAAGGGCTTGAATTCGAATCGGGATCTCATCGGCCGATCATACGAAGAAAACGATGCGACGGTGACTGTCATCGACGTTTGTTTGAATGACGATCGCCGGGTAATTGTTCAGAGAGATATCGACGGCCGCACGTGGACGATGCCTGCGTGGTTAATGCGCCTGATTTTCCTGGAGCAAAACCGGAAACAGGCGGCGTAAGAACGCGGGTGTCCTGCTTGCTTCTGTGCCAGCGACCGCAGGTCGGACGCCTGCGTTTTGGAGGATCGTGATGACCATATTCATTGAAGATGCTTTGCCGGAAGCTGAAATAGCTTTGCCTGACATGCAAATGGTCAAATGCAGTTGGTGTGGCGAAATCATTCGTTTGGATGGAAGCGACCTCGCACTGGCCATGTGCCAAAGCTGCTACGACCAAATGCTCGGAGAGTTTCTGCGGGCGCAACAGGCGAATCAGGCGCCCTCCCGGCCGAGCGACCGTTGAAGTTGGATTTCATCTCAAGCAGCGCACGAGGAGCCGATGGCCGGCGCCCCGCAACTATTCGGTTTCCTCGCGCAGTTCGGATTGATTGTCATCACTTTGCTCTTGCCGCGCCATTTCTGAGTTGTCCTTTCTCTGGACCCGGCGGCGTAGCTTGTTTCGAAATTGATACCATCGAAACCTCGTAGTTGCTACCGGTTCATTAAGAGCATCAGCAATTTGCTCCCAGGTGTTGCCCTGCAGCCACATGCGCAACATGAGGGCCAATTTTGGAGTCAATTCCGGACCAACCACCTTTTTCAAGAGTTCGTAGTCTTCAAACAGCTCTCCCAGGTCGTGCGGCATGGCGAGACTTTCCGAAATGTCGTCCAGGTTGTCAGTCGGTTTTTGCAGGTTGTCAACGTAAAGGTTTTTGGTGACCCGTCTCAGGAAGGTGAAGCGATCTCGAATTCCGGCAGGGTCGGGGCAATAATGGAGAATGCGGAGCACCGTACCCTGTGTGAGATCGTCGGCCAGACTGCCATCTCCTCTCGCTAAGGTTCGAGAGGTTTGGCGGATCCGACTGAGATTTTCAACGACAAAAGCTTCCCAATATTTGTGAAACTTTCGGCGCCGTTTGCGGCGCGCACTCTCGCGCTTTTCTGACCGCGTGTTCGACTTGTCCTTGTTCGTCCCTTTCTTAATCATTTGGATCTTTCCCCCTTCCTAAGACCAACTTCAGCTGGAAATGTGATGAGCGATCGATCAGCGATTGGTATTGCCGTCGGCAGGGAAGAACCGGAGGGCGAATGCCGCATAGCAAGTCCCAAATGCCAATGACCCGGGGAGAGCCAATCACCACCTCCGTAAGGGCTGATGGATTAACGACAAATGAAGAACTTAATGCGACCCCTGAAAAGCGCCCTCTCGTTTAAAGCTGAGATAGGCGAGTGTGGGCGAAGACTTCGGCGGTTAAGAAGCGGCAGCCACTTAAAACTAACGGCCGCGGGTGCGAGCCTTTCGGGTTCATTAACCGCTCTCCGTCCACTTAGGCCGGGAACGCGCAAATGTCATTCCATTGTGATGTTGCTATTTTTTCGCAGGTTGATGATCGGAAAACGAAAATCGGAATACGGTTTTTCGGATGACGTGAGGAGTTCCCAATAGGAAGCGTGTCAGCGATCACTTTCGAGCAAAACGATCCCGATCACAAACCGCGCAAAGTGATCGAGATCAAGAGATTGCTGACTGATCGAGATCACTCACACGCAGTGTGCACGAGATCATTTTTTACGGGCATAGTTTTGCGAAGTCATGCGGAGATAATCCTTAGAGAACTGTCGGTGGCACTCGTGCGCCTTTTTTTCGTTGGTAGCAATCTCCTTCAATTGCTCCTTGTCCTTGATTTCGATCGGCTTTTTGCGTTCATAAGAAATCAGTCCGGCTTCCTTCAAGGTGTGCAGCCCCGCCGTGACCGTTCGATTTGTGACACCTATGTACTTTCCCAAATCCTTTTTATTAATGATCCCAGGAATGATTGGGTTCCCGGTTGCTTGGGAAACGCTCAGTGGACGTTCCTCTTCGAGGAACAGCAACGCTAAAGCGACCTTCATCTCCATATACGGATAAGATCGAATGACTTCCGAGCGGCGGGTTTCTGATGCCAGCTTTTGCAGTAGCAACGTCACCATGTTGTCGTACATGCGCCAACTCTGTTGGAGCAGCAGTTTGAACTTGTCATACGGTATTTCGAGCAATTTGCAATCGTCGGAGGCAGTGATCACGGATGATAACGGCTCGGCGCCTTCTGGAGGTTTTTCCCGCGAGGGTCGTTCCTCGGGTGACCTCTCGCCAATAATCTGTTCAGGTTCACGCCATGCGATGAAGGTCTCTTTAGTTTTATCGAACCGCGACGGCGCCGTGATTACCAAATAGCCATCGATGATGATGTAGGTATAGTAAACATCGGCCGTCTTCAATTTGAGCCTCTGACCAACTTCAAGGCGACCAACTTTGGCATAACCATCGTTAACCATGCGCGTGATGAGGTCGCCGTCAACGTCCTGAAATAAAAGCCGCTCCGCAACTTCCGTGCGATCTGCACGCCGGAGCCTCATCGGGCGTCTCGGTTCGAAATACCTGGAGTTATGCTTCGAAGCCATCCTTGTGAGAATCTCCGCCGTTGATAGCTAGCCTAACTATTCGAACATCGGAAAGGTGAGGCGATCGGATTGCTAAACTACGTGATCGTCACGCTTGTTTAGGCCAGGAGTTTGGTGAAAAAGCAGCTAACCATAATTCCGAACCTCGGCACCTGTCAACCGTTGTGAGGTTTCTTGCAAGGCGCTCTAAGAGGTGTGCGAGCGACTGTCTCGTCTGGGCGATGATTCAAGCGACCGCAAAGAAGAAGAGCCGCCAGAGCGAATTCTCTGACGGCCCAAACTCTTCCTCGATTTATGGTCATTCGCTGATGACCGGGTCAAGCACGCGCAGCAGATCGGTTTCGCTCAACGCCTCAGTTGATCCGGTCTGCTCGATTATGAGCGCCTTGTTGTCCTGCAAAGCCTGCTCTATCCGCTGGTTTATTTCCTCGTCGTAGGACTGTTTACGAGAACAGTGTAGGCAAAGACCGAGATGTCGTTTGAACTCTTTGATAATCCTTTTCCGATGATGTTCAGTGACGTGAGACATGCTCGGAAAGTTCTCGGCAAAACTGTGATCGTCTAAAGCGAAGGCTGACAGTAAGTATTCCACATCATATTCATCGATCCATTTACCAATAAGCGGGTTGATGCATTTGAGTTCGCTTAGTGCTTCGGCCTGGGCTTCCAGACGGGCGTCAAGATCGGGTTCGTTCGCACGGACCTGCTCCGCGATTTTGTCACTAAAGTCATACTCCATGGATGCTCTCCTCAGATTTGCGACGGGGTTAAATTGTAACGTGCTCAGTGCGTGGATGGAAGAGAGGCGCCCCGACCCGGCTCATGGACGCATGGGAGCTGTCCAATAAACCCCGGCCGAGGCGTTAATGGGTATGGCAGGTCGCGCGATGAATCAATTCGTACGTGCAATCGTGGCCGGCTGGACCCGGGCGATCCAGCCTTCTGGTGAGTTGCCGCGATTTTGATACTCTGATCATAGTAACGATGTGCGGAACGAGTTCTTCAGTTGGACTAACTCGAATTAGGCTTACGCTGCCGGAGGGAGCGAAGCACTGTTTCTCACCGTCAGCCGGCTGCGCTGGCGCCGGATAAAGTTATTCCAGCGATAACGGATTAGTTCAGGAGTCTCGTTCATTACTTCGGCGACCTCCTCAAACTTGTATCCTTCCAAACGCAATTTAACGACCCGCTCCTCTTCCAACGAAATCGGACCAAGCATCCGGCGAAACTCAGCCTTGCTTTCCAGCACCCTCTGAATCTCGGGATCAACGCGGATAGCCTCAATTTGGTCCGATGTCAGATCTTCCAGGTGCTCGGTGTTTGTCGCGCTGAGTCGCACCTGTTGCGCGCCCCAGACTCGTTTGACGGCCGTCCACAAGTAAGAGACGACATTCTTGATTTCGTCAGGGTTCTGCGCATATTTCATTCCCCGCAGAAATGCTTCACTGACGACGTCCTCAGCGTCGGTGGCGTTGCCGTGAGTCAGCCGGCGGCTTGCCCGCGCACACAACGACTCGAAATTTTCGTTATAGGCCTTCGACCAGAAGCCCTCGTTTACCGTAAGTGTTTCAGCTGCAATAGACATTTTCGACGTCCTCCTTCCCTTGGCTGCCAGAGACAAGTTGGGCTGCAGGTCAACGCTGCATCCCTCTATCTATACAGACCGGATATCCGCGAGCTTTGTATGGCTTGCGGAAACTTTTTTTAACCGGTCTAACAATCTGGGGCATTCAATTGAACAGACTGGCGACGCGAGAGCTTTGTATGGTCCCGGAAAAAAATTTTTTTCTCAAACGGTCTATTAGTACAGAGGAGCGGATCTCGATCGCGTAGGTTTTGCGTCGCGAGAACGCGGTGAAATTTTTTCTGAGGCAAACCGGTCTATGTAAGTAGGAGGCGCTTATGAGAAACGTTCTCTCATTTCAGCAGCGAAGTCCACAACCCGAGACGGGCAAGTCGGAAGGCCGCATACCAATTGACTTGAACTTCCTTCTCGGCGTTGGTTTGACCGTAGTGTTGCCCCAGTTTTTTATCTGGTACTACTTCGGCGTCTTAGGAGTGTTCATCCTGGCGCTCTGCACGCTTGCAGGTGTTGGTTCGGGCGTCGGAGCGTATTTGACCTATCCGTTCCGCATTACCCGGTGCGTTCCTTTTAGCCCGCCGGCCCAAGCGGAAGCGGATACTGACAACAAACTGAAACTGGCGGCTTAAGCAGACCGGGTCGCCAGTTCTTCCGGGCGGAGCCTCATGGCTTCGTTCCAGAACGAGATTGTTATGTGACTGCAGGTGGATTTTGAAAATGTCTCGGCAGAAAGGACGAATCACGGATTTATGATCGATAAACGCGAATCTGATAACGAAACGTTCGGCTACCACTTTCAACAGGAAACAAATCGCCCACTTGGGGAGGGTGAGAATGATCGCCCCAACACACACGAGTCGCACCACGAACACGAAGATTTGAGCGATAACGAAGCTCACCACCATTCTCGAAAGGAGAAAACCAGTTCGATGAAATTCAGACTGACAACCGTCTTGGCCGGGGTCGCAATGGCAGCCCTGTTTGTTTTGAGCAATTCAGTCATCACCCTGGCAGCAGAGAACGCTAACAGCGCGGCTAACTCTTGCCTGGCGACGGCGATTAACTATGACCAACTCCGCCCGTCGTTTCGTTTCAACAACATCAATTTCATCGATCAGAATTTCCGGATTGACGCGAACCTGAATGCGCAGACCTCTGATTTCGGGTTCATTGATTACAACCTCCGCAACGGCGGCAACACTGACCTTAACTTCAGCTCATTCAAGGTCATTGACAAAAACTTCCGCAAGTCGCTGAATGCCGACCTGAACCGCGGCGATTTCACCTTCGTTGACCGAAAGTCCGACAATCAGAATTTCGGGAACCTGCGCCTCGTTGACCAAGCCTTCCGCAACGCTGATCGCAACCTCAACGAGGTCCCGTTTGCTAACGGAACCACACGCAATGTCGGCAACGCAGACCAGACGTTCGCCGGCGCCAATTTCGACGAGAATAATTTTGGTGGCCTGAACCAGAATTTCACCAAAGTCGATGTAAGCTTCGTTGACGCCACAAACACCAGCGTGGCGTTCGCGACAAACTTAGACTGATTCCTGTCCTGCTCGTGAACCTCCTTAACAGCTGCTTACCAGCCCCGAACAAATCCGCAAGGGTTTGTTCGGGGATCTTTTCAAACGGTTCATGACGGTTCCTGGGAGACCGATATGAGTGTCGAACAAATTGTTCTGCCCTTTCGGGCGGGCCAACCAACTCGGAAGCTGGCAACAAACCTAATCACATTAGTCGGCCGTTCTTACGTCGAGAATCAATTTGTGACCGCCAGAGTGGTGGCAGTCTGCGGCCGTGATCCCCGACGCGTTCTTGTGCGACGCATGCCGGGCGGAGTTGTCTCGTTACCGGGATGGTTGGTGAGGTCTATTCTTGATTCTGAAAAGAAGAAGAACGCCAGACAGGCAGCCTGAGAAATCACCCGCGATACAAGTCGTCGATCAGCTGGCCGTATTTCTGATCGATTACGGCGCGTTTCACTTTCAGGGTCGGGGTCATCTCGCCTTTGTCGATCGAGAATTCTTCCGGCAACAGCGCGACGCGACGGACTCTTTCATAATCGGTCAGATGGGCAGTGATTGAGGTAACGTCTTTCTGCACCAGCTTGGCGGAGGCTGGCAGAGCGGCCAACTCGGCGTGAGTTCCGTTCACGGCTTCGCCGGCAGATCGCAGGCCGGCCTTCAGTGCTTCCCAGTCCGGAACGATTAGCGCCACGGGAAATTTCCGGCTCGAGCCCACCACCACGACCTGGTTGACGTACTCGCTTTGTTTCAAAAGACTTTCGATTAACTGTGGCGCGATGTACTTGCCGTTCGATAGTTTGAAAAGATCCTTTTTGCGATCTGTCAGAAACAGGTGGCCCTGCTCGTCCATATAGCCGACGTCGCCGGTGGCAAACCAGCCGTCAGACATTACCGCCTGGGTCGCTTCCGGATGACCGTAATATCCGCGCATGACGTTCGGACCACGCACCAGCATCTCGCCGTCTGCGGCGATTGAGACCTCAATACCTTTGAACGGCTTGCCGATCGAACCTACACAATTGTCTTCCGGCCGGTTCGCACAGACGATGCAGGTCTCGGTCATGCCATAGCCCTGCAGAATATTGATGCCGGCCCCGAGGAAAGAATACGAAAGGGTCGGCGAAAGCGGAGCGCCGCCGGAAACGAAATAGCGCAGCCGGCCGCCGATGCCTTCGCGCCATTTGGTAAAGACCAGGCGGTCCGCGACGGCGTGACGGGTTTTGAGCGAAAGCGGAATGCGCTCGCCCTTGTATTTCAATTCGGCGTAACGCTGGCCGACGGCCAGGGACCGGGCGAATATTTTGCTCTTCACACCGCCCGCCGACATCCCCTTTTTGACGATGCGGTGATAGACCTTTTCAAACAGACGCGGCACGGCGGTCATGATCGTGGGCTGAACTTCGCGCAGGTATTCCCCGACCACATCGAACGAGGGGGCGTAATTCACGGAGACGCCCACGTAACAAAAAACATAGAACACGGTGCGCTCGAAGATGTGCGAGAGCGGCAGCACCGAAAGCGAAATGTCAGCCGGCGAGATTGGCAGCCCGTCCGTAATTGACAACACGTCGGACATGAAGTTTTCGTGCGTCAGCATTACGCCTTTGGGCTCGCCCGTAGTGCCTGAGGTGTAAATGATGGTGGCCAGATCGTCCGGCCGCCCGGCGGCGCTGAGCTTTTCAAAAGCCTGGGCGTCCTCGGCTTCGATCGCCGCGCCCCGGGATTCGATGGCGGCCAGCGTTGTCGCGTGCGGCAGGTCGCTGGCGCCGGCGGGATCGAACACGATTATCTGTTCCAGTCCCGGAACCTCCTCAAAACCTTTGCGCGCGTGTTTCAGGATCCGGCCGCCGGAAACCAGCAGCGCGTGCGATCCGGAGTCGTTCAGGATGAATTTGATTTGATCGACCGCCTGGGTCGTATAGAGCGGGACGGTAACTGCGCCGATGCTGAGGAGGGCTAAATCGGCTATCGACCATTCGGGCCGGTTCTCAGAGATGAGCGCAACCCGATCCTCAGGCTGAATGCCGCCGGCCGCCAGCCCCAGGGCGACATGACGCACACGCCGCAGAAATTCCGCCGACGAAATGTGCACCCACTCTTTTCCGCGTTTCTCGCTGACCGTGTTTGGCTTGTTGTGCCGGGCGACCGCCGCGAGACACATCGCCGCCAGAGTGTGGGCGCCTGCTGAGGTGTTTTGGTCAGATGAGACCTTGGCGGCTTTAGCCGAAGACACGTTCTAGCTAATCTCCTTTGAGCGATGCGAGCTCGAATTTTATTGGCATCAAAGAGGGAAGAGCAGGTGACAGACTACATCCTCAGTCAGGAAAGATACAACCGGGCCGAGCAGCCCGGCGAGTGCTGAAAATCAGCCGGCGCCGCCGGCCGGAAGCGCTGCTGTCGCGGCCGTTTGTTCGAGTTCGGCGGTGCCAATTGATCGCGTCCGCCGGCGGCGGCGCTGACCTCCGCTTTCATCCACGCGGTGATCCAGCGTGGCCAACGCGGCCAGGACCAGGAAGAGCAGCGCGTTCGAAGTGGTATGGAGCGTGAAATCGAAAGCGCTGTGCACCAGCACGGCGAAACAGCCGGCCATCGCTCCCAGGCCTACCCCGCGGCGGAACTTATCCTCGGTGTTACTGCGCGCAAAACCTTTCCGGAATAAGGTGATGAGAAACCACAAGCCCAGGATGCCGCCGATGAGCCCGGCGTCGGAGAATATTTGCAGATAATCGTTGTGCGCCTGTTCCAGCCGGTAGAAGCCGTTGCGCGAATCGTATCGCGTGTAGATGACCCCGAACGATCCGAGGCCTGAACCGATCAAAGGGTGAGCTTTGATCACGTCGACGGTCACGCTCCAGAAATGCGAGCGACCGGTGGTTGGGTCGGCGGCATTGACGGTGCCGAGGAAGCGCTCGAACACTTCGGCCCCGCCTACTGCCAGCGTGCCGACGAAAAGCATTATCACCAGTCCGAACGCGAGACCGCCGCGTATGAGTAATGCCCGCAGACGTTGGCCGCTCGACGCTTCGGCGCGCCGCAGGCCCGGCCCCGCGATGATCACCAAAAACAACAATTCAGCGATCAGGCTGATGATGCCGCCGCGCGAGTTTGTCATGATCAGAGAAACGCTCATCAGCACGACCGCAAAGGCGTACAGCGGCCGCTTGAAGGATTCAATCGCGCCGGAAAACAACAGGCCGAGCGGGATCGCCACCGCGAGTTCCATGTAGCCGGCGAAGTGATGTCGATTGATGAAGGGACCGAAGGCCGTGCTTTGGCTCAATTGCCGGAACCAATAGACGCGCGTGCCGTCGCTGGTTAGCGATTGCGTCAACCCAAACATGGCCAGGAGAAAACCGAAAATGATGATCGTGCGCGCCAGCGTGCGGAGCCGGCGCGGCGTGTCGGTAAAAATCAGGGTGCCGGCGAAAAAGATCATCAGGGCGCACAACTGCACCAGGACCAGGCGCGTCGCATACGGATCCAACGAAAGGGTGTGCGATAGCGACAAGGGCAATCCGCCGCTACTCGGCGGCGAGCGCAAAGGTAATAGCTGAATGAACCCGACCAGAATTAATCCCAGCAAAGGCCACTGCAACGCGTTCAGATTAATCTGCACCGACCGCAACACCAGTCCGTCAACGCACCAGAAGCAAACAATGCCCGCCGCGGTCAGGGCAAAGACACCCAGCGCCCAGTAATGCACCGTGCCGTAAGCGAGTGTCGTCAGCACGATCATTACGCAGATCGTCAGAAACGCCAGCCGGCTGGCCAGCGTATGACGGCGCTTGGTGCTCTCTCGATTGATTACCTTAGCGCGTGCTGCCGGCTGGACGGCGCTGGGCGCCGGCACTGCTGAGGCGCTGGAGATTGAAGTCGTCATACCAAACAATGCCAAAGATAGGACAAATCTGTTCCTTATCGTCGCAGGGATTTCGCCCCAACGAGATCGTGACGGCGTCATGCGCCGGCTTGGTGCGGAAATCCACTGTCGTCAGTTGCCATTCCGTGTTTCCCGTCGGCGACGGTTGGGAAGACGCCAGGGCGGTGTTGTCAGATGCATCTGAAATCAAGACCAAGGGCGGGCTGGCACTCGTCAGGCCTTCGGTCCGTTGATAAAACTGCAGCCGGTATGGCGTGTCCGGCTCGACAATTATTGTTTGCGAAACCGGAATGTTGTCGAGCTTGTTCTGCGCTTTAAAGACCAGCCGCAGGCTGCCGGCGCCGGTATGGCCGCGCGGATAGATTGATATTTGCACCTGCTGCCGACTTTCGACCAACCAGTGAAAGGGTTGCGGATCGGCAACCGGAACCGGCTTTTCAAAATCGCCATTCCAGAACCGTTCAGGTTCCGGCAGATAAGAACCTGGCGCATCGACCTCGCTCAAAAATGCCAACGCTACGCGAAATTGTTTTCTGGCGATCAGCGTTTTGATCAAACCATCCAGGGTCGATATCTGGGCCCTTCTTTCGGCGAGATCAACCATGCCCAGCACGCGCAGGGCATCGTCATAGCGTTCGGCGTTGGCCAGGCTGATGGCAAACTGCAAACGGATGGCGGGCGCCTGCAACCGGCTGACAATGGGATCCACCTCGCCGTTAAAAACCTGCAGCGCTACTCCGAAAATCCCGGGCCGCATCGCCTCGTCAGCCTGGGCGACGCGAGCGAACTCGACAAATGCTTCATCGGTCTTGCCCTGTCGCAGGAGCAGGTTTCCGTAGAACCAGCGCGGTTGGGAATACGCGGGCGCCAATTCCACCGCGCGCTGCAGAGCCTTTTCAGCCCCGGAGGGATCGCCCGATGCTTCCAGCGCGCGCCCCAACTCCATCCAGTAACGGTAGTCGTAAGGCGAAGCCTCGACCGCGAACTGAAATTCGCGCACGGCCGCCGCCAGGTTTTCGGCGCCAAAGGCTTTCTGCTCGAAAGCGCCCAGGCGCCAGTGCGTCAGTGGATCGGACGGCGCCCAACGCACGGCCACGCGGGCCATATCGAGCCCACCTTCCTCCAGCGGGCGCGCGTACTCGGCGACGGTGTTGCCAACGTACCAGCGGACCGCAGCCAGGGCCGCGAGTAACGCCAGCAGCGCCGGCAGCAGCAAAATCCAACGCAGGACCGGAGGCTGGAAATTGATCGTAATTACCGATGGGGATTTCGAATTTGGCACGAGCGGCGGAATGGCGAGGCCTATAAATCTCCATTCGTAGAAATTTGTCCGATGGATTTCAACGGGTTATCGGAGATGGCTTCGATCTTGATCGACATTCGTCTCAGTTCGATATTGCGGGCGTCGCATTCGCTCCAGATTTCGCCGATTCGCTCTGCGGTAATTCTGGGGGTTGAGATCAGCACCTGCTCGACCTGCTGATCCGAAATAATTTTCGCCAATGAGCCATTACCGCCAAAGACCCGGAAACCGTGGATCAACTTTCCGTGTTTGTTCGGATCGTCATCCATGAAACCGACCGGAGCATAACGCAATTCACGATTGTTCAATAGTTCGCGCAACAACAACTCGCCGGCATCTCCGGCGCCGTAGATCAGCACTCGTCGTCCGTTGGCGGCGCCACCGGCGGGCAGAACTTTCCGGAAGAAACGGAAGGCGATGCGACTCCCTGCCAAAAGCAGCAGCATAACCAGCGCGTCGATGGCAAAGACCGCGCGCGAGAACCCCTGGAACCGGAACTTGAAAAGAATGATCGTCATGCTGACGATCGATCCTGCGGCTACGGCTTTGGCGAAGGTGATCAGATCATCCATGCTGGTGTAACGCCAGATGCCGCGATAGACGCCGAGCACCAGGAAGGCAGCCAGCCGCACCACCACCAGCACCGGCAAAGTTCGCAGGAAAAGCTTCCAGGCCGGGCTGTCCGAAAAAGGCTCGAACTTGATCGCGTAGGCCGACCAGTAGGCCAGGACGATCAGAATTACATCGAGCAGCACTTCGAACACCCGCCGCTTGTAAGAAAAATCGACGAGGAAGGTGAATAAGGCATTGTCGCGAGCGACCAGGACCTGTTCGTCTTCGTTGTAACCGCGAGCGCGCGCCAGAAAAACTCCCAGGAGGGTGAGTCCGACGGTGAAGATGACCAGCAGCGCCAGTCCCACGTCGGGCTTGATTTGTCGTACCAAAACTCCGAGCAGACCTGAAACTGCCGCCAACGCGTAGAGCATCAGCACCGCGCGCTTCTCGGATAAGCCGAGCGCCACCAGCCGGTGCGACGTGTGATCGCGGCCCCCCTGCGATGCGGCGCGGCCAGACAGTTTGCGCAGAATCGTCACGAAGGTGGTATCGAAAATCGGGATGAACAGAACCAGGATCGGCACCGCCAGCACCGGGACGAAGCTGCGAGATCGGCCGCCGGCCAGATTTATCAGCGGCGCGCTGGCAAGAAAAAAGCCGATGAACATCGACCCGCTGTCGCCCATGAAGATCGAAGCCGGGTTCGAGTTGTAGATCAAAAAGCCCAGCAGCGATCCCGTGAAGACCGCGAGCATCAGAGCTTCGGTAATTTGGCCGGAGGTGATGAAATTGAAAGTGAGAAACGCCGAAGCGATCGCCGCGATGCCGGTCGCCAGGCCGTCCATGTTGTCCAGCAGGTTGACCGCGTTCGTGATTCCAATTAACCAGAAGATCGTGATGACCATGTTGGCCGGCAAGGACCTGGTCCAGGGCAGCAGCAGACCGTAATTGACGACGATGGTCGCGCCGATTACCTGGCCGATCAGTTTTTGATACGGCTTGATGTGCAGCCAGTCGTCTACCAAACCGACGAGGAACAGGAACGAAGCCGCGCCCACCACCACCCAGATGGCGGGTGAATGCGGCGTGAGCAGGACAATGGTGATGATGGCTGCCAGCCAGATCGCCACGCCGCCCATCATTGCAGTGGGCTTTTTGTGCCAGCGATCGGTTTTGGGCTTGGCGACAAACCCCCAGCGCGAGGCCAACGCTCTCACAACGGGCGTCAGACCAGCGGCGAGCGCAAAGGACACTAAGGGAGGAACCAGCGTTCCTGGGGTGACAGAAATCATGCTTAATCCGGTGAAGGAAAAGCTATTCTATTGCCGAAGTAAAGGCAAGCGGGAGGGTTCGCGCGACGACGCCTCGGTCCTGGGGACCAAACCGTTTTATTGGCAGCAACCTTCATAGCGACTCCTCCGTTGGACCACCTGGTTAACGCCGAAGGCGTTTGCAAATTCCAGCCCAGGGCAACGCCCTGGGAAAACGAGAGCGAAAGCTTCTATCCAACTCTGAAAGAGTTCGCGAATTCGACGGGCATCTTTGATACTGCCACAACCCTTACAGGGTTGGACGAACGCGTTTGCGATTAACCCAGGGTAGCGCGCTTGTCGCGCGCAACCCTGGGCTAGAGTTTGTTAACGCCTTCGGCGTTCAAGCCACTGAGGCAAGGCGGCCTGGAGTGGTCAAGTATGTTAATGCCGTTAAATTAAATGTTTGGTGCCGGCCAGGCTTAACTCGATTGGCTGGAAGCGCGAGACTGCTGTCCGCTGTGGAAGTCGATTACGCTTCTGAGGATGCCATCCAAATCCATCTGTGGTTCGAAGCCAATCTGCTTGTGCACTTTTGAGGTGTTAGGCACCCGGCGCGGCATATCCTCGAAGCCTTCCTCGTAAGCTTCGTCATAGGGGACGAACACGATTTCAGACTGCGAGTTGGTCAGCTCTTTCACTCTTTGCGCCAGGTCGGCGATGGTGATTTCCTGACTCGAGCCGACATTGAAGACTTCGCCGACCGCCGCTTCGTCATCCATCAACTTCATCAGGGCGCCGACCACGTCGCCGACGTAACAGAAGCATCGCGATTGCTTGCCGTCCCCAAAAACCGTGATCGGCCGATCGGAAAGAGCCTGCTTCACGAAGGTAGGAATCACCATTCCGTATTGACCGGTTTGGCGTGGTCCGACGGTATTGAACAAGCGCACGATGACGGTCGGCAATTTCCGTTCGCGCCAGTAAGCAAGCGCCAGAAACTCATCAATCGCTTTCGAGCAGGCGTAACTCCAACGGCCCTTGGTGGTGGCGCCCATCACCAGGTTGCCATCTTCCGTAAAAGGCACCTGCGTGCTCAGCCCGTAAACTTCAGAGGTTGAGGCGACCAGGACCTTCTTCTTTTTCTTGTTTGCCAGCGAGAGGACAACTTCGGTTCCGTGAACATTCGTCTCGATCGTTTTGACGGGGCTTTCGACGATTAATTTAACGCCGACGGCGGCGGCCAAATGAAAGATCACGTCGCACTGGTCGACCAGTTCAGCCGTCACCGGCTGGTTATGGACATTGTCGATCGTGTAATGAAAGCGCGGATGGTCTTTGAGATGTCGGATGTTTTCGAAGCTGCCGGTCGAGAGATCGTCGATGATGAACACTTCGGCGCCGCGTTGTAAATACGCGTCCGCGAGATGTGAACCAATGAAGCCGGCGCCGCCTGTGATAAAAACGCGCAACTGAGGAATATCCTCCAATGCTGGTGTTAAAAGTGCGGGGTCAGTCTAGCACGTGGCGCGGGCGTCCTGCCCGTGCCCACGCGCCGTAGCGGCCGCGTCGCCAGTTAAACCAGTTCGGAATAGAGCGCCGCAATATCTCGCAGCAGGCGGTCCTTTGAATAATTTTGCAGCACGAACTGTTGGCCACGGGCGGCCAGTTCGGATCGTAAGGGTTCATCGTCAACGAGCCGCGCCAGGCCGCGCGCGAAGGCGTCGGTGTCGTGGCCCTTAACCGCGATGCCGCGTTCGCAAATCGAATATCCATCGGTGCTCGATATTTCAGGCCCGAGCAAATCAACCACGCCGCCGACGGCCGTGGCAATCACAGGCCGTTGACTGGCCATGGCCTCGATCAGACTGAGCGGCGTCCCTTCGTTCAGGCTGGTCAACGCGACTATGTCGAGCGCCGGATAAAAGTTTTCCGGATCATTACGAGAACCCAGGAACATCACATCGTCGCCGAGCCCCAGGGCGGCGGCCATCGATTCCAACTGCGGGCGTAATCCGCCGTCGCCGATAACCAAGAACCGCACCTTCGATCGAGTAATCTTTTTCAGGGCTGCGGCGTTCGCCAGAAACGCCTGATGATTCTTGATTTCCGTTAGCCGGCCGACGATGCCAATGAGAATTTCGTCGTCCGTCGCGTTTAGTTCTTGGCGGAATTCGCCGCGGCGGGCCGACCACTCGGAATACGTTTCCAGATCGATGCCAAGCGGAATCACGGCGAACTGTTGCGGCCGGCCCACATGAAATTGCTCGTTGATTTCGCGCCGCTGCTGCTCGCTGATCACGACAATTCGATCGGTGACCAATCTCGCCAGCGCGCGCTCGACGGCGAGAAAGAAACGCGTTCTGGCTTGTCCGTAATAACTGTGAAAGACGTGACCGTGATAAGTGTGCACGAAGCGGCAGCGGCGCGGCCGTCCCAGCAGAATTGAAGGCGTGCCCCAGCGATAGAGCAGGCCGGCCAGCCGCCCGACGGTGCCGGCCTTGGCCGTGTGCGTATGCACGATGTCCGGACGTTCGCGCCACATCAGCCGCAAAAGTTTCCAGACAATGAGGGCATCCTTCAGAGAGATTTCGCGGCTCATCTCGGTGAGGATTCGCGGCGTCACGCCGGCGGCGTCCGCTACATAAGTCATGTCGTCCTCACCGGGCGGAACCACGCCGGCAACGAGCAAAGTGTCGCACTCGTTTTTCAATCCGGCGGTCAGCCAGACGACATGGCGCGCGGGTCCACCAACATTCAACCGCGCGATAATTCTGAGGACTTTCATGCTGGAGTAGAGACTAAGCGAGCTGCGGAGCGGTAAGAGAGTGGTTTCAAAATACGCGTTTTGTTTTGGCGGCTTTGCCGCCCAGCACATAGCGGAAAGGCTTTGCCTTGCCGGGGTGCGTTTATTTACCAGGCTCGCCGGCCGCAATCAACGGCGGCGTAGCCGCAAATCTAGGCAGCAGCAACTCGGTAAGCCGGAGGCTACCGCAGTGTGCTGCGGCAAAGCCGCATTCAGGTATCATCACGCGCGCGCCGTTGGGCATCAGGTTGAGGGTCACTCAAATTGTGATTCCCCTCGCCACTGTAGTTACCCTCGCCACGCCTCATCCTGATCATAGTTGCATGGGCGGTTCCCGCAGTTGCAGTTCCGAGCACCGCTCTTCATCGTTTGCTCAACTCGCTTCGGCTGCATGACTCACTTCGAGATTGTTGGCGCCGGTTTCGGCCACAAGGTTTGAGGCGTTCAGCAAACTTTCAAAAGTGCCGGCATCGCTCCACCAGCCGGCGAGCTCGTCCCAGCTCATCTGACCGCGATCGATGTAAGCATTGTTTACGTCGGTGATCTCGAGCTCGCCCCGACCGGAAGGCTTAAGCGTGCGAATGATGTCGAACACCTGGGCGTCGTAGAAATAAATTCCAATCACGGCATATTGAGACTTGGGCCGCGCCGGCTTCTCTTCAATGTGCACAACATCTTTTCCGTTCAGCTCGGGAACCCCGAAGCGTTGCGGGTCGGACACCTGCTTGAGCAGAATTTTTGCGCCGTGGCCCTGGCGCCGGTAGGACTCGACCGTGGCGCAGATGTTTCCCTGGATGATGTTGTCGCCGAGGATTGCGCAGATGGGTTCACGACCGGCGAAGTGCTCGACCAGCGAGAGCGCCGCAGCAATGCCGCGCTCGCCTTCCTGGTAAGCGTAATTAAGATGCTTCAGGCCGAAGGCCTTGCCGTTTCCCAGCAGCCGCAGAAATTCTCCCGCCGAATTCCCGCCGGTAACGATCATGATGTCGGTAATCCCGGCATTGACCAGCGTCTGGATCGGGTAATAGATCATTGGCTGGTTATAGATTGGCAGCAGATGCTTGTTGGTGACCGAGGTCAGGGGCTTCAAACGCGAGCCCAATCCGCCGGCCAGCACAATCCCTTTCAAGCAGACACCTCCAGACGAAGCGGGTCTTTGGACTTAGGTCTTTGGACTTAGGTCTTTGGACTTAGGTCTTTGGTCTTTGGCTTTTGGTCTTTGAACGGAACCCAAGACCAAAAGACCCAAGACCAAAAGACCCAAGTCCAAAGTCCAAAGTCCAAAGTCCAAAGTCCAAAGTCCAAAGTCCAAAGCCCAAAGTCCAAAGTCCAAAGACCAAAGACCAAAGACCAAAGCCCAAAGCCCAAAGACCAAAGCCCAAAGACCAAAGCCCTAAAACCTAACCTCTACCCCCTAATCAATAAACCTCTGATACCACAATTCCAACATCAGCAACGTCCAAAGCCGGTGATCGTGATTCGTGTGACCCGAGACGTGTTGTTCGATAATCTGGCGAACTTTCTCGGGGCGGAACAGGCCGCGCGACTGCGCCTTGTCGGACAGCAAGGTCTCGCGCAGGAACGGTTGCATGGCCCCGCGGAACCAGTGACCGATCGGCACGCCAAAGCCCATCTTCGCGCGCGTCAGGTTCTCGGGGGGCACCAAATCTTTCAGGATGCGCTTGAGCAGATACTTGGTCGTCATGCGGCGGAGCTTCAGTTTTTCCGGCAGGCGCGCCGCAAATTCCATCAGGTGATGATCCAAAAAAGGAGAGCGCGCTTCCAAAGACACCGTCATGCTGGCGATGTCCATCTTCACCAGCAGATCATTCGGCAGATAGGTCATCGTGTCGGTCAGCAACGTGGCGTCCACAATGCCGGCGCCGTTGGCTTTGGCGAACCAGGGCTGAATGATACTGGCAGATGAGAAGCCAGCCATCTGCCGCCGAAAATCATCCGTATAGAGGTCATTCTTCGCTGCTTCATCGAAGGCACTGATCCAATGTAAGTACCGGTTCACCAGCGGCAGCGCGGCGGCGTTGAGAAATCGTTTTCCCTTTCCCAAGGGATTCCTGTTGGATTGCCCGGGCAACGCCCTGGCCATGCCGGCCAGGACGCCGGACGGCAGAAGGCTCGTGTACCGGTGCGCCACGTTCATCGCCGCGTAACGCTGGTAACCCGCAAAGCACTCATCGCCGCCGTCGCCGTTCAGCGCCACCGTCACGTAACGGCGGGTTTCGCGCGAGACGTAGTAACTCGGCAGAGCTGACGAGTCGGCAAATGGTTCACCGTAATGCTCGACCAGTGTCGGCAGGATCTCCATCGCGTTCGGCCGCACAATGAACTCGTGATGATCCGCGCCCACGTGTTCGGCGACCCGGCGGGCATGATGCAATTCACTGAAGTCCTGCTCTTCGAATCCAATGGAAAAAGTTTTGACCGGCTCAGAAGATTCCTGGGCCATTAAAGCTACTACGGCGCTCGAGTCGATCCCGCCCGAAAGAAACGCGCCCAGCGGAACCTCAGACATCAGCCGCACCCGCACGGCTTCGCGCAGCAACTCGACGACGCGCTCGCCGGCTTCCTGTTCGTTGATATCAAGCTTGTTCGAAAAATCGAGCTGCCAGTATCGTTCGGTCTTGATCTCGCCGTCGCGCCAGAGCAGCCAATGCCCCGGCTCGAGTTTGCGAATGGATTGGTAAGCCGTCAGCGGCGCCGGGACGCAGATAAACGAAAGGTAATAGTGAATCGCTTCATGATTCACGTCACGGCTGACGTCGGGGTGCGTCAACAACGCAGTGAACTCGGATCCAAAAACCAGCTGGCCGTCGATCTGCGCATAGAGCAGGGGTTTCTTGCCGACTCGATCGCGCGCCAGAAATAACGACTTGCTGCGCGTGTCCCAAATCGCCAGCGCAAACATTCCGCGCAGGTGCTTGGGGCAATCGGTGCCGTATTCGTCCCAGGCGTGAACGATGGCTTCGGTGTCGCTGTCGGTATAGAAACGATGGCCGAGCGCCTCGAGCTGCCGGCGCAGTTCGCGGTAGTTATAAATCTCGCCGTTGAAAACGATCCACGCGGTTTTATCGGCATTGTGAATCGGCTGCTGGCCACTCTTAAGATCGATGATCGCCAGGCGGCGCATCGCCAGACCGACGCCGTCCGCAAAGTAAAACCCATCCTCGTCCGGGCCGCGATGACGGATAGCGCCATTCATGCGCGCGAGCACTTCCTGATCAATTTGCGCGCCGTCGCGGCGAACGATGCCTGTTATTCCGCACATTGTTGCTGGGAAATTAAGGTCAGAGAGTTTCGAATTAAATGACCGCAGCGTCCCACTGCTGCAATGACTCCAGGTTCGGAGTCGATTATATTAGCGGACACGCAATGTCCGGCGCAAAAGCACGCTGCGTCGGTGGTAATCGAAAAAACTCTTAATGCGAATGCCCTGCGCCATCAAGGTTCGTGGGAAGTTTCTGGTACTGGCCGCCATTTTCCACGTGCTGATTACCCTGGGTCTGTTCACGGTGGGACGGCTCGGGTTGGCGCCGGCCAGGGTTGATCGCTTCGGCATCGCCGAGTTCGCGTTGGACAGCCGCAATCATGCCGCCCACGCTGAGCTACTCGCGGGAGCTCTGAAGCGCGGAGAGATTGGAGCTTGGTTCCGCGACCGTCAACCACTGCACATAAAGCTGTTTTCCATCAGCATTCTGCTAAGCGCGCCGTTGCTCGGCAATAACATCCTGGCGGCCGAGCCGCTCAATCTGCTCCTTTATCTCGTCATAATCGAAGCCACGTTCCGGCTCGGCCTGGTGATCGGCGGATCGCGTGGCGCCCGCGTTGCGGCGTTCCTGGTGGCTGTCTGGCCGTCGGTGGTGCTCCATTCCTGTCAGTTTCTTCGTGATCCTTTAATCATCATCGCGGTTGCCGCGCTGATCTCGGTTCTGGTGCTGCTGCTGAAAAAGAAGCTCAAATGGTTGCAGGCAGCCTACGCCACGGCGATTGGCGCCTTAATGGTTTGGGTGATCTGGAATTCCAAGCCCGAGATGTGGTTGGTCATTCTGGCCGTGAACTGTGTCGCCACAGCGATTTTTGTCATCCGGATGATTGATAAGCGGCGGCTTTTTGTGGTGAACCTCGTCGCGGTGATCTTGTTGAACGTCGTGCCTTTTGTGATGCCCCGGCCCGCGCTTGGCGTCGTGAGCGCCGACTGGTCCGTGCGGCCGGAGAGTCAGAGTGCTTCGCTCTGGAGCCGCATCTCTCAGGCGCGCGATAAATTCATTAAAGAGAATGAGGACTCGGGTTCGACAATCGATAAGGACGTTACCTTCAACACTCCGAACGAAATTCTCAGATATGTTCCGCGCGCTCTCGAAATCGGCTACCTGGCGCCGTTCCCTTCGATGTGGGTACGCACGGGGAATAATGTTGGGTTGGCTGGCCGTTTGTTGAGTGGCGCCGAGATGATGTTGACCTACCTGCTGGAAATCCTTGCGCTGATCTATCTATGGAAAACCCGGCGCCGGGCCGGCACCTGGTTTGTCGCGTTAGCGACGCTCATCGGCATGCTGGCCATTGGTCTGGTGGTCGTCAATGTCGGCACGCTTTATCGCATGCGGTACCCATTTTGGGTGCCGATTGTGGTGATGGGAACAGCGATGCTGGTCAGGTTGCCGCTGCCGCAGCGCTTTGCCGGAATTCGAATCTTCCGGCCTCGAGTGATGAGTTGAGCGAGTATTTTGATCCAACCAGCCCCGCCGACGTTTCAGGCCAATAACGTACTTAACATGCTTACTCAGCACGCGGGCTCCCGGCGAAGTTCGAAGCGACCGTAGCAATGGCTCCGCCACTCCGATGCGCGGCAAGTCTCAGACTTGCCGGCTGCCGAACCCCTTCTATTTCATTTGGGTCTCCGACCCAGCCACGGTCAAAGACCGTTAAATTAATTGGGCCGCATATCGGCAAGTCGGAGACTTGCCGCGCATCGGAGTGGCAGAGCCATTGCCGGGGTGCGTCAAGTAATTCAGCCACAGAGTTGGGAAGAACGTATTTCAGCGCCAGCCTAAGGCTAAATCAAACCGCTAAGCGCCGCGCCGGTGCGCTCGGCAAGCCTGTCGACACCGAACTCGTCGATGATGCGTTGGCGTGGACTCGGCCTTAGCTTCCTCTGCAGATCTTCAAGACACTTTTTCAACCCCTCAGCCAAAGCCTCCGGATTATTTGGCGCGACTACCAAGCCGGTATCGCCCACCAGCATCGCAGCGTCCCCGACATTCGTAACGACGCAAGGTTTGTCACACGCCATCGCTTCCCCAATTGCATTCGGCAGGCTCTCACCAAACGATGAGGAGCAGACAATATCCACCGCGTTGTAAACGGCCGGCATGTCGGCGCGCTCACCCGCCCAGGTAAAGCGATCCGAAACTTGATTTGCATTTGTCAGCGCACGCAGTTCTTCGAGGTATTTCGCCGGTCCCTGCCCCACGCACACAAAGCGTGCGTGTTGTTGATGCCGAGCCAACAGGCCCGCCGCTTTGATAAACGTAGGGTGAGCTTTAATCGGATCGAGCCGCCCAATGACTCCGATCAGAATCGCCTCAGGATCAATACCCCATTCCTGCCGCACGGCTGTCCCAGCTAATCGATTCGGAGAGAAAACGTCAGTGTCGATGCCGTTGTGAATCACGATCGAGTCTTTCGCTCGAAAGCCCTGCGCCAGGTGATACTCACGAGCCGCATGGGAGTTATAGATGACCAGGTCCGCTGACCGCGAAAGGAAAACCTGAAGCCTGAAGGTTAATCGCGCGAACCAGCCGTAATGCTGGAAGTCGACATTCGCGGCGCGAATACCCCAGACGATTTTCGTCCCGGGCAGGAAAGGCTTTAGAAATGACGTCAGCGTATTCGGTTCGACGAGAAAGGAATAGAGGATCTGCGGCTTGAGTTGTCGTAATTCATTGATTAACCGCCAGAAGAATCCGAGCAAATCCCAACGCCCTCTTTTGTCCAGGCTGATCACCGGAATGCCGAGATCAGAAATTTCTTTTGCGTAAGAGCCGCCCGCATAAAACGTCAGAACCGTCAGAGTGAAACGGCTTCTGTCCAGCGAGCGAGCCAGGGTAGCGAGCTGCCGCTCTGTTCCGCCACGATTCAACGACCGTATCAGGAACACGACTCTAATCATGATTTGATAAAGACGAACTCGTTACAGCCGAGCCCGCGTCCGCAGGTATTCAATTTCTGCACGCGATAACCTCGCCGGCCGAAAAAATCGAGAATTGCTTGCGGCTTAGCAACTTCAAATGGATAACCGCCAACCCAATCGACCAAATCGTACCAGGGCGACATGCCTCGCGCTTTCTTATATGAGCGCCACGTTTTGAATGGCCGAAGTTGGAAGAAATCTTTCACCGTGCGCGGCCCCCAAAGCAAAACCAAAGCGGGCGGTAGCCACGCGAACCGTAATCCAGGAGGCGTCACGTTATAAAGACGCTTGACCAGGCGCCAGAAATTGCTGCGTCGCCCCTGGTCGTTATAAATCGCGATGAATAATGTGCCGGACGGTTTGACCAACGAGTCGATGTTCTCGAGCGCCTGCCACATCGCGCCGGTGTGATGCAGCACTCCCCACGAATAGACTATGTCAAATTGTCCGCGAGACTGAAGCCAGCGCGCGTCGAGTACCGAGCCCGACTCAGCCATCCAATTCGGATCGCCGGGGAAGAATTGATTTTTCAGATAGCGCGTGCAGGCTACCGACTCAGGATCATGATCGAAAGAATAAACCACGGCGCCGAGACGACGCGCCGCCAGAGACGATAAGCCGCTGCCCGATCCGACATCGACGAAACTCTTGCCGCCCAAATCTTCAGTCCCCAGCATGCGCTTCAGCGATTGTTCAGATTCGGTAATCCGGCTGTTATCGAGCGAGGAAAGGAAACGCTGCCAGTTCTTGCCAAATTGAAAGCGGACGCTTTCGTCGGACTTGTCGATCATTTTTTTGTTGCGACGCAAATCAACATGCCGTACGTGCCGGTCCGCAGTTGCCATCTTTCGTACAAAGGCATGAGTAGTCTGTCCAGCACGGTAAAAGGATGCGTGATGAGGTAACGAAAATTGGAAAGCAGGTTATTGGGCAGACCGTGCCTGGCCAGGTACTCGAGCCGCGTGGGAGGCAAATCCTGCCATCGTAATTTTCGGCCCAGCGAACGGTTTAGGTAATAGCGCAGCCAGCCGAGCGGTCTCATTTCAAAAATACGGTTGTCACATCGGATCTCGGTCGCGAGCAGTTCGGCCCGCGCCAGGAATTCGCTAATCGTGCGGCGAGTGAAAAAAAACAAGTGTCGCGGCGTGTCCTCTCGAAACAGACTATGCGAAGAAAGACTGTCGAAGTTGGGAACGACAAACACAAAGATGCCGCCAGGCTTCAATAGCCTGGCCGCTTTTTGAAAGTGCGCGAGCGGGTCGTGCAAGTGTTCCAGCACAGACCACGCAGTGATTGCATCGTAATAAGGACCGTCAATCGAAAGTTCCGGAAACGGTTCCCGGTAAACCTTGAAGTCTTTGATTTCTTCCGAGTTGGCGGAAACTTCGACGCCTTCGACTTCCCATCCCAGCCTTTTCATATAGCGCGGAAAGTTGCCGTTGGCACAACCTAAATCTAAAAGTGATCGTCCCTTTCCGTCAGGGATCTTTCCCCGAATCACGTCAGCCTCGATTTCATAACGCCGCTCGTGAAAATCCGGATCACGCTGATCATATTCGTAATATCCGGCAGGATAATATTGGCCTATTTCTTCCGGAGTGGGCCTTGGATTGAGAAAGCCGAGCCCGCAGTTCAGACACTCGACCACCGTAAACCACTCGTCTCGCGGGTAATGTTCGTCGGGTTTCGCATACACAATCCGTTGGTCCGAGGCGCCACACAGATTGCAGTTTACGGTTTCCATCAGTTCTTGAAAATTGCGCCCGCGGGCATGCGTGCGCGGCCAATCATCGACACCAGTGCCGTAAATCGCGGCCCAACAAGTCACTCAAATCCGCAACGTCCTGAGCGAAGTAAGTGTTTAGCTCGCGCCTCAGATGGTCGGATAGCGGCGGTCGCGCGACGTATCGGGTATTCATGCGTCGCAAGCTGTCAGCCAATTTGAGACGGCTGGATTGAGACGTCACTGCGCGCGCGAGCGTCCGGACAGTTTGCGGAGGCTCCAGCAGCAGCCGGTGCACCAGGCGACTACGGTTCTTCTTGTTAGGATTGACGACTTGAAACCTCGGTTCGAAATCGCTGCGGACGGCGAGGAATTCGCAAACCGCGCCGTACACGCGTGGCGTGTTTTCTTTGAGATCGTCAAAGATGACAATGCATACCTTCTCTGGCCCAAACGTATCCAGATATCGTTTGACATGCTCGCAGTATTTTCCAGCCGCCGCATAAGTGAACGATTCGAGGCCGACCGGTAACCGCAAGGTCCGTCCATCCTGCTGTTCCGCGTGTAAGGCGCGCTCAAAGTCTTCGATCTCTTCCGCCATGGAATAAACCAATTGCGAATGGAGGGAATAAATCATATCGACGGGATTGCGCAGGCTCATGATGATCCGCGCATCAGGAGAGAAGTTCTTGATCTCTGCCGGGACAGACTCCGAGTAGAAATACCAAACCGATGCCTCTCCCAGACGAGACTCCCGGCTGGCGGATTCAAACAATCTCAGATATTCAACTTCGTTCAGTCTTACGGGATTGAGATCTGAGCCAAAGAAATGAAGCTCTTTCGGCGCGAGGAAAACGTCCGGGTGTTGCGCCAGGTAATCGGATATCGCCGTCGTACCGCACTTTGGTGCGCCGACAATAAAAAAATCAGGCTTCCTCATAGACGTACGGCTTCACTTACCACGTAAACCACAGCGCGGTCGAATGAATTCCTAATCTGCGTCTTACCAAAACGACTAACACTAAATTCCAGGCGATGATGCCGATCGTAACGGCCAGGGCCGAGCCCACTAATCCCCAAAGGGGAATCATGATCAGATTCAATCCAATGTTCAACGAGGCGCACACGACAGTTACGATGGCCACCTCCCGTTCGTGGCCCGTCATGATCAATAAGAGGCCGACCGATCCCATGGTCACATTCACCAACTGCCCGGCTACCAGGATTGTGAGCGCCGGCCTCGCCTGAATAAAACCGGGACCAAAGATAGACAGGATCTTTCCGCCGAAGATAATGACGATGGCGGCCACCGGCACCGTAAAGCAAAGAGCCGCGCGCACGCTTCTGGTCACCACTTGCTGCAACCGGGCGATGTCTCGCTCGGCCCACAGCCGCGCAGCGACCGGCGCCAGCGCAAAGTTAACGGAGATCAATCCGAACGCCAGCAGGTCTGCAACTCGGACAGAAATTGCGTAGAGACCGGCCGCTTGCGCGTCTTTCATTGAGCCCAATAACAGAATCGGCGCCTGGGTGTTGATGACATTCGTGCCATTGACCAACAGCAAAGGCAAGGCACTAGCGATCCACTCTTTCGATCTATACACCGGCGTGGCCAGTTTGGCTTCCGGCGGCAGACGCGAGTAGAGAATTACCGCGCCGACTAATAGGGCAACCGTAGCCGCTATCGCGTAGAGGGCGACCGCGGTGCGGGCTTGCAACGCCCAGCCCCACAACCATTGGCTCGCCAGGATCAGGCTAATAAAGATTGCCGGCTGAATGACGGCCTCGGGGATTTGGCTGGCCAAGACGTGCTGCAATCCCTGCAGCGTGGCCTGTCGAATTCGCGTCAGCGCCAATAACGGCAGCAAGGTCAAAGCAAACAGGAAAGCCGGCAGGTATGGCCAGTTCACTCGGCGAGAAAATACTGTGGCGATGACCGCGGCCAACAGTCCGACGGTCAACGAAAAAGCCAGGACCAGCAGATTGGACCAGCGCAGCAAACCGCGCAGGACGCCCCAGGCGGATTGAGCCTGGCCGGCGGCGACTTCGCGAACGACTACGTTGTCGAGGCCGATCAAAACCAGGATGCAGAGCGTATTCACCCAGGCCAGAACGTAAGCGTAGACACCGTATTCGGTAGCTCCCAGAGACCTGGCGAGGAGCAAGCTGATTAAAAATGAAAAGCCGGTAAGACTGATTCTGATGCCGAAGGAGGCTACCGCGCCCCCGGCCAGCCGTCTTTCCAGGCTGGCCGTTTCCGATCCCGCGAAGAGGGCTCGCGTGAATTTTCCTGTGTCTTTGCTGGCTCCCACTAAGCGGACTCTCGATCTTGAAACGAAGGCAGTTACTTTATGATGTACGGTAAAACTGTGCAAAAGCAGTAGCATTCGGCGAGCGGGTTCCGGTCGAGGTTCGAGGCAACCGCGGCAATGGCTCTGCCACTCCGATGCGCGGCAAGTCTGCGACTTGCCGACACGCGGCCGCCGAATCTGCCCGTATTTCACCGAAGTCTTCTATTTGTATCACCGGCGTGTTGTGGGCCCGAATAAGGTTGTGTCAGTTTTTGGTGCAGCCCCATCCTTGGGTTATATTACGGAATCTCAGCCCGCAAGAGCACCTAATGGCTTTAGAGAAACCACTTATTGCCAACTCTTTGGGACACCTTCGACCCAATGACAGGGTTAATTCCAATGGCAACGGTTCCCGTCCGGGCCAGCCGCCGATAAAAGTGCTTCACATCATCAACGACCTGTCGATTGGCGGCACGGAAATCATGCTTTACAAGCTGCTCTCACAGGTCAATCGATCGGTCGTCGAGCCGTCAGTGATTTCGCTTAACGGCATGGGTCCGCTGGGAACACGCATCACTGAACTCGGCATATCAGTCCAGTCGCTGGAAATGCGTGCGTCGGTTACGAGTGCCCCGGCTTTTCTGCGGTTGGCGCGGGCGGCGCGGCGCATCTCGCCCCAGTTGATCCAGGGATGGATGTATCACGGGAATCTGGCTGCTCAATTTGCCGGAGCAATGGTGCGCCGGCCGGTCAAGGTCGCCTGGAACATTCGGCAATCGCTCTACTCGCTGAGCGATGAGAAACCCGTGACCGCAAAGGCAATCCGTTTGGGAGCGCGCTGGTCGGCCAAACCCGCGGTGATCTTGAACAACTCACAAAAAAGCGTCGCGCAGCATGCCGCCCTCGGGTATGCGGCCAACCGCATGTTGGTCATACCCAACGGCTTTGATACCGACAATTTTGTTCCTTCGGCGGAGGCGCGCGCCAGCGTGCGGGCGGAGTTGGGGGTACCGGAAAACGCGATCCTGATCGGCCGCGTGGGTCGCTATCACCATACTAAGGATTATCCGACCTTCCTGCGCGCCGCGGCGCTGGTGTTGCGCGAATACCCGGACACCCAGTTTGTCGCAGTCGGCAAGGACGTTCACTGGAACAATCACGCGTTGCGGCGACAAGTGCACGAGCTGGGTTTGGTGGAACGCATTCACCTGCTCGGCGAACGTTTAGATATGCCGCGCCTAACTGCAGCATTTGATATCGCCGTTTCTTCTTCGCAGGCAGAAGGTTTTCCAAACGTGATTGGCGAAGCGATGGCTTGTGGCGTGCCCTGTGTAGTGACAGACGTGGGCGACTCGGGATGGATAGTTGGCAGTACCGGACGAGTAATTGCCGCGCAGAACGCGGAAGCCCTAGCCGCGGGTTGCCGGGAATTAATCGAGATTGGTCCGGACCGGCGCGCCGAACTCGGCGAGGCTACCAGGCGCCGGATAATCGAACGCTATTCAATCGCCTCCGTGGCCCAACAGTACGAGTCGCTCTACAGCGGGATGCTCGCGGGCCTGGCGCCGCAAGACTGTATCCCCGAGAACCTTTCGTCGTCGTCGCATCAGGTCACAGCACCTGACTTCGAAGATGCCGGCCTGCCGCTGGTTGAATTCGGCCGGGCAGCCGCGCCGCGAAACGCTTCATAACTGCACCCCTTCTGGACGAGCCCCATTCCCAACCACTCTCTAGTGTCGAAACCCTGTGATTGAAACCTGCCCGAGTTCCGTGGTTGAATGCTGCGCCTCGAAGAAAGTTGGCGGCGCCGGATACTTTGGATCGATTGGTCTTAAATCTGCACCAACCCGGGAAGAAACTGTTTGATTAGACAGAGTCTGATACTTGCCGGACTGGCGATCTGCAATGCGGTACTCGCGGTCTTGATGCCGTGGTATGTCGTGACGCGGCTCGGGATTGGGGTCGAGTCAGACGCCTTCTTTGCCTCTGGAGCATTGCCTCAGCTGATCTTTTTAATCTCCAGCTTTGCGCTGAGCCAGGTGTTGGTTCCCCTGCTGGCCACTGAAGACGAAAAAACATTCCACCGCGACTCTTGGACAATTTTTCTCGGGGTGACCGTATTCTTTACTTTGCTCGCCGCGCTGTTGTTCGCGACTACCAGGTTGTGGGTCGCGCTGCTGGTGCCTGGTTTTGCTCCGCTCGCCACCCAACTGACAATTACGCTGACCCGAATTCAATTGTTGGCGATGATTGGCAACGCCAGCGTGGTGGTGTTGTGGTCGGTTTATTATGCGAGGCAGAAATTTGTCTGGGCAGAAGTATCTTCCTTGCTGGCCAACGCGGTCGGGTTACTTTTTCTATTTTGGACCTTGCCGGTTTACGGCATCACCGCGGCGGCCTGGGCCACGGTCCTGACTCTCGTGCTCAAGGTGGCGCTGCTGATGCCCGTGCTGGGCCCTTGGCAAAGACCGCAATTGAATTCATTTGTGGTTAATGAAACCTGGCGGCGCGTGAAACCGTTTCTGCTGGGCGAGACGTACGCCAAATCCGATCCGCTGATCGATCGCTTTCTTACCTCGCTCACTTCTGCGGGTAGTCTTTCCTTGCTTTACATCGGGCAGCAGTTGTACGCAGCCGCCAATCTGATCATGACGCGCGCGATTGCCACGCCGGCGGTTCCGGCATTGGCGATCGCCGCCAAGTCGGGCGCCTGGGGCGACTTCCGCCATACTTATCGCCGAAGACTGCTTTCCATGCTGGGAGTGACGCTGCTTTCTTACCTGGCATTTTTTTTGGTGGGCGAGACGGCGCTCCGCCTGTTGATTGGGCATGGCGGCATTACCGCGCAGAACGTTCACAGGTTGTGGTGGGTAATGCTGGCCCTGGGCGGGTTGCTGGTCGGCGGCGCCGCAGGCCAGGTCACGTCCGGCGCGTTCTATGCGATGGGCGATACGCGGACGCCGACGATGCTCTTTATCGGCACCTACACGGTTTACATTCCGATCAAGATTATTGTTTTTCTGCGGTATGGAGTTATCGGATTGGCGGCCGCCACCAGCCTGCACCTAATCATCAACTTCGTGATTCAGTTGGTGACGTTGGAGACTTTGCCTCTGCACAAGCCGGAAGAGCTTTACCTCGAAAGTAGCGGCGCGAGCGCATCGAGAGATCGTGCGGTAGGCACCTAAGATTTATAGACGGTGCAGAGACTCCTCAGAGATCCGGCTGCTCAGCCGGCCCTCTTCATTTCCTTCCGTTCCTTCATCAGGACAAAGCCGATCGCGATGAAGACGAAATAAAAAACGAGTAACTGTGCTCGCTGGCGGTAGGCCGTGCCGACGTTGCCTTGAAGAATCGAATAAGTGAGCGTGAGCAAACTGGTAAAGATGACGATGGGGGCGATCTGTCTGAGCCGGTGCTTCAGCGTAAACCAGGCGCCGAGCACCAGGAACGGGATGGACGTCCACCAGATGAGCATTTCAGGCAGGGTGATGGCTTGACGGAAGGACGCCAGCTGCCAGGGAAAAGGCGCGAGCAACAAATAAGTCATACCCAACGGCAGAGTGCTCAGGGCTCCCGAAGCGGTGGACACATCAACGTCTTCGGCAAAGCCGGAACTCGCCGATCTTGATGCATCCTGTCGCATGCGTTGCAACATGTCGCCGGTGCCGTAGACCTCGATAGACTGCGAGGCGTATCGGGTCACACCGAAATAACCCAGGGCCAAAGCCACGACCGTAATCACAATCAACTGGCGGGCAAACGATTGCGCAGTCAATTGGCGTCGACCAAGGAAGAAGGCTGCGACCACCGCAATCACGGCGATGTAGAACACGTAGAATCGAAGACTGAGCAAAGCCATCAGCGTCAGGGCCAGCGCGGTAACGTATTTGAAACTGAATCTTTCACCCAGCTTCAGCGTGGCCAGCATCACCAAAGTCAAAACGAAGATAATCGGACCATCTTTCAACCCTTGTGAGGACCACAAAACCAGCGAAGGAAAAAACGCGCCCATCATGGCGCAGAGGCGAGCGACTCGCTTGTTGGGAAAAATCTCAATGCTGATCAGATAGGCAATCAATGCCGACGCGGCGCCCAAAATGGAATTCACATATTGCACGGCGAGCATGTTCTGGCCGACGACCCGGTAGATGACCGCCACAAAATAGAGCATGCCCCAACCGCTGCCGGACTTGTTCCCGGTAAAACTGTCGACGATGCGCGCGTATTCGGGATGCCCCGACCAGGTCATCGCCAAAGCGTTGCCGAAGTAATCGTAAGTTAGCGCGTCGCCGCCGAAAAAATTCTGCAGTTGAAAGATGTAAATGCAGGTGCCGACCAGAATGCGGCAAAGCACGCCGGCGATGAATAGCTGGAGCAGAAATTTGCGATCGTCGCCGTAACGGTAGATGACGAATGACACCAACCCCATCAACGGCAGTATGAACAACAGCGCCGGCCCGCCTTCGGTCGGCACCATAAAGATGACAAACCCGGAGAGCGCCAACGACAAACTCAACAAAAGTGTATTCATCTAAACAAACCTATCTAAATATCGTCGGGCAAATCAGGCCTGGTCTTGCGCTCGACCAGGAACTGATCTTCGGGGCTGAGCTCTTTCACAGGCCTGGCGGGAACGCCGGCTATCAGCCAGCCGCTGGCGTCGATCTTTTTTGTCACCACCGCTCCGATACCGACAACGCAACGTGACGGCAGCGAACTCCCGGGCGCCATGCGTATCTCGGATCCGACGTAGGCGAGATCGCCGATAATGATCGGCTGCGTGCGCTGCCGGTTATGCGTCCACAACGACGAGTTGCGCCCGCCGATAATCGTCCGCCGGCCAATCTCGACGCGATCGGTGAAGTCGATTTTGTGCCCGGTAGTGACGATACTGCCATCCCCGAGCTTAAATCGCGAATCAACCTCGTTGACGGCGTCAGGCTCGGGAATCGCATTGATCTCGTTCATGCGAATCAACTCCGCATAACGACCGAGCGTCACTTCCTCGCCGCCGCGAATAATATTCAAGTGACCGATGCGGACATGATCCCCGACGGCCAAACGATTCACGCCGATGAAGACGTTCAGGTGGCCGATTGTCGTATCGTCAGCGATCTCACAGCGGCCGGCATCGATGAGGCTGAACCCGATGCGGACGCGCCGGCCAATCTTATAGCCAAAGAACAGGCGATAACAGGAACGCTTGAGGAACGACGGCAGCAAAGCGATCAGGGCCAGTCCGGCTAATTTGAACTTTCGCGGACGATACGCCGGCGGCGGCGCGGCGCGGGCCGGGTTGGCGACGGCTAAATCACCAGGCTCCGCGTCTCCAATTCCGCCGTGGCCTGCGATACTTTGTCTTCGGGTTTCTGTTCGCTCACCCATTTCAGAAGTTCAGGAATCCCCTGTTCCAGCTGAACGCGCGGTTCATAATCCAGCAACGTTCGGGCTCTCGAGATATCAGCAACACAATGACGAATGTCGCCCTCGCGATACTTTGACACAATCGTAGGCTCAATGTCTTTTCCCAGCCCGGCCGCCAGTAACCTGGCCACCGTGCGCACCGAAGTTGGGGTGCCGGTGCCGACGTTGACAGCATGGTAATCGGCGCGATCACTCGCCAGGGCCAGAAGATTCGCCTGCACGATGTCGCTGACGTGCACAAAATCGCGCGTCTGTTCGCCGTCTTCAAAAATTACCGGGCTTTGATCGTTCAGCAGGCGCGCCGAGAAGATAGCGCAAACTCCGGTATAGGGATTCGACAAAGCTTGTCTCGGCCCGTAAACGTTGAAGTATCTTAAGGCGACGGTCGGAATGCCATAGGCGCGGCCGACCACCAGACAGAATTGCTCCTGATCCTGTTTGGTAATCGCGTAGACCGAGGTTGGAAAAAGTGGTTTCTCCTCAGTCGTGTTGGCCGGCTTGAGCGGCAATCCGCACTTTGTGCACTTCACTTCCCATTCACGTTCGCGCAGCTGAGCGGTAGGACGCAGTTGCGGATAAATCGTGCCGCACGAAGCACAGGTGTAGGCGCCTTCGCCGTAGATTGACATCGACGATGCGACCACCAGCTTTTTGATCTTGTCTTTGAAACCAATTAGTTCCTGCAGCAGGATGCCGGTGCCCATATCATTGGCGCGCACATATCGATCAATCTCGTACATCGATTGCCCGACACCAACTTCGGCGGCTTCATGAAAAACGACGTCGATGCCGTCGAGCGCCCGGCGCACCAGGGCCGCGTCGCAAACGTCGCCGTGAATGAACTCGGCCCTGGGATTCAGATATTGCGCGGCGCCGTTTCCGTGGACCTGGGGCACGAGCAGATCCAGGATGCGCACGGAATGCCCCTGCTCGACGAGCGCGTCAGTGAGATGAGAACCGATAAAGCCGGCCCCGCCGGTGACCAGTACGTTTAGTTTTCCCAAATTATTCTTCCTCAGATCGGACCATGAGATCGCATAGCCGTGGATGGATTGTTGCCGGTGGCGGCGGCCGGTTGGGCGCTCAGACCTGCCACCGACCTGAAAATTTCAAATACGCGGGGCGCCTGAACGTCAGCCGAATATCGTTGCTCGACGGTAACCCGGCCCGCGTGGCCCAGCCGGTTACGCAACTCAACTGAGCAAAGCAACGCGTCGAGTTTTTCCACCCATTCATCTTCCGTATCAGCGATGAACCCGTTTTCACCATCGTGAATAATGTCGGTGTTGACGCCCACCGGTGAACAGATTGTGGGAATGCCGAGCGCCATGAATTGCAGCGCTTTCAGCCCGCACTTTCCTTTGCTCCACTTATCGTCGGGCAAAGGCATGATGCCGATATCGACCGGATCGAGATCTGCGACTTCGGTGTCGGCTCGCCATTGCATGGCCTCGGTGTCGACGCCTTCAATCTTATATTCCGGGGTGCCAATGACTCTGAGTTTGAAGCGGCGGCGCTGGGCCAGTCGCTGCATTGCGCCCCGCAGAGTGTCCAGATGCTGAACCGTGCTGAAACTTCCGGTCCAGCCGATGATGGGGTCGCTTCCCGCCTCGCCGCGCTCGCGGGCGTGATACTTGTTGAGGTCGATCGTGGTGGGAATGACCGTGACATTCGGATTGAAGCGGCGGGTGTACTCGGACAGGTACGGATTGCCGACCATCACGTGCGCCGACATCGCGCAAATCTTACCGGCCTTCCCGGCAAACTTCAGATAACTGAGGTACCCGTTTGACGGGCTGCGATATGAAACAAAGATCGCATCGTCGAAATCGAAGACCATCGGGACATTCAATCGCTTAATCAGCATTTCCAGGATCGGCGGTCCGAACAAAGCGGCTTCACGGAAAACGTAGACCGCATCGTATTGCCGAACTGAAGCGAGCAGGCGAAAGCGACGCATGAAACCCGCGGTGACGCCGGCCAGCTTCTTAGCTGAATGCCCCTGTTTGTAGAGAAACGCGAGCAGTTCCTCATTCGTAAACGACGCGTAGGTAATTTCCACGCCGTGCTGTTTCAGGATTGGTTCCCACTGTTCAATCCGGAATCGTTGTCCGGGAGAAGTATCGTAAGGGTTAGGAACGATGGCTAGAACACGCATAAAAATGGCTGTCGTTTGAAAATGTTGAGTATAGGGGACAGGGGGCTTGTAGCCAAAGTCACTTCAGTTTCAAAAAGTGGCACGGGCGTCCCGCCCGTGAGATTGACCGCAGGATGCGCGTGCCACCTCAAGCGGACTTCGTTCCGGTGCCGACCCAGCCATAACTGGCGTTGACTTGCGGATCCCGGAGGCCAGCCCGCCGCAACCATTCGGCGACCTCCGCCCTGGTATATCGATTTTCGATCGGCGCTGAGAAACGGTCGAGCTGATCGTTCACGCAAACTCGAAATCGAAAGTCGGCATATTGCTTCATCGGCAGCTTCTCGGCCAGCGTTTTCAGCCCGAGCGCCTTCAGGATTCGATACGGCCAGACGAACAAGGTAAAAGCGGCGACGGCGGCGGGGAAGGCCAGAGTATGAACCGCGCTGTGGGGCAGGCGCGTGGTAATCCGGCGCGTGGCGGCAACCATATTCAAGAGCAGCCGCTTTACCGGCTGACCTTCAGGTTGCCAGTAGAGATAGATTTGAATTTCGCCTTCGGGTTTTAGATAGCGCAGCAGGTTTTGAAACGCTGCTTCAGGATCGGGCAGATGATGCAGGACGCCGATGGAGTAAATGAAATCGAAACTCTCCGGCGTAAACGGCGGCCGGTGCAAATCGGCCTGAACCACCTGCACGTTGCCGGTAGCTTCAGTGTTCCGGCGCGCAACTTCAACGGCGGAACCAAGATCGATGGCCCAAACTTCCGCGCCATATTTTCCGGCGTAATAAGCGAAGCGTCCGTTGCCACATCCGGCGTCCAGAACTCTTTTGCCGCGAAAAAAATCGGCGCCGTGCGGGTACATGTAGTCGAGGAAACTTTGTTCCCACTCGGCGTACATTTCCGGGAACCGATTCCATTCATAACCGAAGCTCTGGGCCGTGCGAATTTGCGGGTCTTGCGTTCCCGGCGCGGCGGCTTCGCCCTGCAAAGCTTCCCGAATCGGTTTTAGCAGCATGCGCGGAATGCCGTCGGTAACGGGAAATTCCTCGGAACAATTCGCGCAGTAAAAACCTTCGAAATCATTGGCCGGCGAGATCCGGCCGCCACAGCCGGGGCAGCGCAGCGTTTCGAGCAATTGTTCCGTAGTGAAAGGCATTCGTAATGGAGTTAAGATCCGTTCGTTATGCTACGACTTAGGCGAGCACCTTTTCATATAGTCGCGCGTATCGTTCAATTCCGGTGCGGCGTACATCAAACAGCCTCTCCGCGACTTCACGAGTTCGCAGCCGAATCTGCTCCGGCTCGGCCGCGATCGCCGTGACGGTTCGGGCCGCGCCGGCATACGCTTGATCGTCAAAATCATTAACCAGCGCGCCGAGACAGTCTTCCGTAATCAGCGCATCAGAATCGCCAATGCCCGCGTTAATAATTAGCGGCAGCCCACAGCCCAGGTACTCGGCATATTTTGTTGGCGATGATGCCAACTTGGACAGGCAAGGTTTAATGAATGCCAGTCCCGCATCGCTTCCTGACAAATACGACGAGACGTCCGCCGGCGCTGCGGCCAAGACGCTGTAATCGCCCGCGCCAAATCCGCGCGCTGTCATCAACGACTTGATGCGGTCGTGCCGCGACGGCGTCAACCACAAAAAGTGCGCGTCGGCTCGCTGTTGCCGAAACGCGGCAAAGAAGTCCGCCATTGCTTCAGTCAGATACCAGCCGTCAATCGATCCACTGTACACCAGCACAAACCGATCTTCGATTCCGAGCTCGCGGCGGCGGCGCGCGCGGTCCGCGGCGCTGAATTTGAAGCGGTCGAGGTCGGCGCAACACGGCACAACTTCGTGCACCACACTGCGGCCGCGCAGGCCGTCCCACTCGCTGATGATCGGCCAAATTCTTTCAGTCAACGTTACGATCGCATCCGCGGCGCCAAACAACCGGCGTTCGGCTCTCTTGCTGATCCGGTAAAGCAGCGAGTTCCGGCGCCAGTGATTGGCATCGACGTACTCGTCGGCCATCAAGCCACGCACATCAAAAATCATCTTCACACCAAAACGGCGTTTCAATTTGAGTGCGAGCATGGCCGGCACATAACTGCGCGCGTGCACCATTTCAATCTTCTTCTGCCGCACCAGGCGCGAAGCATATTCTCCGCCGGCGAACACGTCGTACGAAGTCGCCGGCAAAGACGGCCGGCTGTGATAGCGCAGCCAATACCAGTCGATGCCGTCGCCGGCCAGTTCGTCTTTCAAAGCGGCGCATCGCCGGCGCCCTAATGAATCGTAGGCCTGCTCACGCTCGTAACTTAACAGCGTAAACTGCGTGCCGAGTTTGCTCAACTCTCTCAGGTACGGGATTACCTGGGTTTGCCCCAGCGGATCGAGCATCCCGTTATACGAAACAAACAGCACTTGTTTACCGGCGAGAGTCATAGTCAGACGCTCCCAGCAAGCCCAGTTTGTCTCGCAGCAACCATTCGACGGATCCGACCAGGGCCGCGGCTTCCAAGGTAGCAATGATCGGCACCAGCATTACGAGCCGCGCGAGATTCCGTTGCAGACTCGCCGGGTAAGCCACTCGATTCCGGTACAAGGTTTTGGCCGCGCGAGCGACGAGCAGAGCCAGCCAGAGAACCACCGGCGCGAGCAATCCCAGCATGCCGATGACGAGTACGCTGAGAGTGAAAGCTGCAATCAGCAGGTAATTAATAAAAATGGTTCTTTGCCACTCGTGAAACAGCCCGGCCCGAATGTTGTTCCGCGAGTATTCGACAAAGCGCGTGAAGGTGGCCCAAAAACTTGACTGAATTTGCCAGTGTACGAGAGCCCGAGCGGTGCGGGCGGTGACGAATCCGGCGCGCTCGACGCTGTTCATGAACAACAAGTCTTCGGCCGAACGCAAATCTTCGGGAAAGCCGCCGACTGATTCCCACGCGCCGCGGCGGACTAACGCGGAAGCGATCGAACGCGGCCGCACCAGCCCGTCGTCAGTCGCAAAGGGTGGCGGGACATAGGCAATCGCCGCGCATTCAGTAAAAAAACTTCTGGTGACGGGTTCATAAGTGCCGTAAACGACATCGGCAGACTTCTCCGCCGCCTTGCTCTGAAGGGCTTCGAGCCATTCGCGCGTCAGCGTAATTCCCGCGTCCGTGAAAGCGATCCACTCAGTTTTCACTTCGCGGGCGGCGAGGTTACGCGCGCGCCCGGGCATTGATTTCGTCACGCAAATCAACCTTACCGGAGCACCGGCCGCGATGAACTCCTGAATGATGTCTCTGGTTGAATCAGTCGAACCGCCATCAGTGATGATTACTTCGGCGGGCATCAGACTTTGGTTCAGTACGTCGGTAAGCAACGTGCGGATAGAGCTCTCTTCGTTAAGCGCAGGGATGACTACGCTGATTGCCAACGGACGCTTCGATTGGGGGATATCAGAAGGTTCCACCGGTGCCAAATGCTAACAGAAAGAGTTTGAGTCAGAACTGGCCGGCAGCGAGAGCGAGGCGAATCGGATCAAGAGCCGCGCGCTGAAGCAGCAATCAATTTGATCCGTTCGCTTCGCTCCGGTGCTGACACGCAAACAGGAAGCTGAATCAACCGCCGGAGGCCATCGCGGGCGCCACATTCTCTTTTACTTCACCGGCAATCCAGCGATAGGTGATGGCCAGCCCGTCTTCGAGCGAAACCTGCGGCTCCCATTTCAATATTTCGCGCAAGCGCGTGTTATCGCTGTTGCGGCCGCGCACGCCCTGGGGCTTGGTCAGGTCGTAGCGTTTGCTGATTTGCTTACCGGCAATTTTCGCGACGATATCAACCAGCTCGTTAATCGAAATCATTCGATCCTGGCCCAGGTTGAGCGGCTCGCGATAATCGCTTTGCATCAGCCGGTAGATTCCTTCGACACAATCGTCGATGTAGCAGTAAGAGCGGGTTTGCAATCCGTCGCCCCAAACTTCGATTTCATCGGAATCGTTTGCCAGCGCAATCTTGCGGCAAATCGCCGCCGGAGATTTTTCCCGGCCGCCGTCGTAGGTGCCCAGTGGTCCGAAGATGTTGTGAAAACGCACGACCCGCGTGTCCAATCCCCAATCCTCGGTGTAGTGCCGGCAGACGCGTTCCATGTAGAGCTTTTCCCAACCGTAACCGTCTTCGGCGTCGGCGGGGTAAGCGTCCTCTTCTCTCAGCGGAGTTACATCGGCGTCCTTTTGTTTATAACCGGGATAGATACACGCACTCGAAGTGTAAAGATATCGCTGCACGCCATTTTGCCGCGCCCCTTCGATTGTCTGCAGATTGATGAACGTGTTGTCCCGAACGATTTCAGCCTTGTGACTTTCGATGAAACCGATGCCGCCCATATTTGCGGCGAGGCCGTAAACCTGATCGACGCCGCGCGTGGCTTCGACGCAATTCTCCATGTTCGTCAAATCGAGCAGCTTGAAATCGTGCGCCGCGGTGGCTTCGTATTCAGGCTCTTTGACATCCACGCCGCGGACCCAGTAGCCGCGATCAACCAAATATTTTGTTAAGTGATGGCCGATGAAACCACCGGCCCCGGTAACCAGTACCCTAGTCTGCTCTGCCATAGGTTGTTTCTTTTCCTCAGTAAATAAGGTGATTGATTGAGGGTTAATTTAAGCTGGCGGGGAGGGTAAAAGCAAACGAGCAATGTCCGAATGAGACAAAGGGGGCCGATACGACCGATGGGTTATCTGCGTCTCATATTTCCTCTTCTATTCCCGACCGGGTAGGACTTTTCAATCTAATCCAAACTAAATTCTTTCCGCCAATCCTTCTTGTCGTGCAGTTCCGGCTGGCCCTGCTTGTCCAGTACGTAATTCTCCAGCACCAGGTAATCCATCTCGGTTCGCATGAAACAGCGATAGCTGTCCTCAGGCGAGCAGACGATCGGTTCGCCGCGGACGTTGAAACTCGTATTCACGATTATCGGACAGCCCGTGAGCTCGCGAAACGCGTCGATGATTTCCCAGTACAGCGGATTTGTTTCCCGGCGCACCGTCTGAATCCGCGCCGAGTAGTCCACGTGCGTGACTGCCGGAATGTCCGATCGCTTCACGTTAAGTTTGTCGATGCCCCAGAGCTTCCGTTCATCGTCGGTCAATTCCCGGCGATGACGCTCGAGCACATCGGCGACCAGCAGCATGTAAGGACTGTCGTAATCGAGATCGAACCATTCGGCCACATGTTCGCGCGTCACACTGGGCGCAAACGGGCGAAAGCTTTCCCGATACTTGATCTTCAGGTTCATCACCGACTGCATCGAAGCCGATCGGGGATCGCCGATAATGCTGCGGCCACCCAGCGCGCGCGGGCCAAACTCCATGCGCCCCTGATGCAGACCGACGATCTTTCCCGCCGCCAGGATCTCGGCAACTGCGCGCGGCAGTTCGCTCCGGCAATACTTCCGGAACGGCGCCTTGCTTTCCGTGAGGAAAGACTCAATCTCTTCCGCAGTATTCTGCGGGCCCAGATACGATCCTTTCATCCCGTCAGCGTACGGCGGCAGACCGGAACCGTTTGAGTTCGTGTTGCGGGGCTGCCACGTGCCGGCCTTTTCCGGGCTCACACGTTCTTTTTCCAGATAGCGGTGCCAAATGGCCAGCGCGATTCCCAGCGCTCCGCCCGCATCGCCGGCGGCCGGTTGAATCCAGATATCTGCGAATGGTCCTTCACGCAGGATGCGGCCGTTAGCCACGCAGTTCAGGGCGACCCCGCCGGCCATGCAAAGGTTCTTCATGCCGGTTTCTTTCTGCACGAAGCGGGTCATCTTCAGCATCGCCTCTTCGGTGATCACCTGGATGCTGCGCGCCAAATCCATCTCGCGCTGGGTGACTTTAGATTCCGGAGCGCGCGGCGGTCCGCCGAACACGCGGTCAAACGACCGGTTCGTCATGCGCAAGCCCTGAGAGTAGCTGAAGCATTCGTGATTCATGCGAATGCTGCCGTCTTCGCGCACCTCGGCTACCTGGTCGCGAATTAGATCGGCGTAGACCGGCTCGCCGTAGGGCGCCAATCCCATGACTTTGTATTCGCCGCTATTAACTTTGAAGCCGGTGTAGTAGGTGAAGGCGCTGTAGAGCAGGCCGAGACTGTCTGGGAAGCGCAGCTCTTTCAGCAGTTCAATTTCATTGCCGCGGCCGACGCCGATCGAACTCGTGGCCCATTCGCCCACGCCATCGATTGTCAGAATCGCGGCTTCCTCAAACGGCGAAGGATAGAAGGCGCTGGCGGCATGACTTTCGTGATGATCTCCGAAGAGAAGTTTCCACTCGAATTTTTTGCCGGCCTTTTTGGCCGCGCGCGGATCGTCGACACCGTCAGCCGTGGCCATCTCGGTGCGGATAACGTCCGGCATCCAGAGTTTCTCTTTCATCCACAGCGGCATCGCTTTCAGGAATGAAGGGAAACCTGCCGGCGCGTAATCAAGATAGGTCTCGAGCAGTCGATCGAATTTCAATAACGGCTTGTCATAAAAGCCGACGAAGTCGAGCTCCGCGGCCGTGATGCCGGCCTCGCGCAGGCAATAAGCGGCGGCGTGCACCGGAAAGTTATGGTCGTGCTTGATGCGCGTAAAACGCTCTTCCTGCGCCGCCGCGATTATTTCACCGTCAATAACCAGACAGGCCGCGGAGTCGTGGTAGAAGGCAGATACGCCGAGAATCTTCGACATGCTTTGCTGCTCGCGCGCCTAGAAGAGTGTGTAGATGAAAGGTGCGATTGCCGAGCTCTTCGCCAGCACCAACAGCACGCCAAAAACCACCAGGGTGATGACAATCGGCATGAGCCAATACTTCTTGTTTTCTTTCATGAACTGCCAGAGTTCGCTGGCTACTTGTACTTTTGACATTTCAGATCCTCAAAACATTTTTTCGTAATGCCGGGAGTTTTTCTGCCGCTCGGAATATGGTCGCCAGTAGCTGTCGCTCGACGGCGCGCGCCGGTTCAGTGGGTCCCAACCGGTCCACCGCTTGAAGAAACCAATCGGGGTGACGATCACAAAGAACACAAACGCGAGAATGATTCGCGTGGAAACGTACGAGAGAACTTCAGCCAGGCCCATCCACGCTTTGTTTGGATAAACGAGCAAGCGCGGAAAGACCAGACCCAACAGCGCCAGCGCCGCGCCGATCGTCAGGGTAAGCGGCACTAACGAATGAAATTTCCCGCGATAAAGCCACCACGCGCTCAGCAGCAAAAGGACGCCGCCGACGATCAGGCCAAATTCGCGCTCGGTGCGATACGATTTCCGCTTGCTGGATACTTTTTGGTTCATTGTTGATTGCCGCCGCCGGCGCCGCGACCCGCTAGTTTGCGCCAACCGCCGGCTATCTTTTCGACAATGTAGTCCTGCTGCTCGTCGGTCAATTCAGGATAAATGGGCAAAGCCAAAGTCTCGTTCGCGACTTGTTCCGCCAACGGCATATCACCTTTTTGATAACCGAGATCGGCAAAACATTCCTGCAGGTGCAGCGGGACCGGGTAATAGACATCGGCGCCAATCTGGTGCGCGTGCAAGTGGGTGCGCAACTCATCGCGCTCCCCGCCGCGCAGACGAACCACGAACAAGTGAAAGACGTGGCGGCCTTCCGGTCTCACGAAGGGCACTTCGATCTGGTCCTGCAGGCCGGCCTGCGCGAGCAGAGCTCCATACCTTTCGGCCAGCGTTCGGCGTCTCTGGTTCCAACCGTCGAGATGCGGCAGTTTGATGCGCAGCACCACGGCCTGCAAAGCGTCGAGCCGGCTGTTAATGCCGACAGCCTGGTGATGATACTTTTGGCTCTCTCCGTGGACGTGGAGCATTTGCAGGCGCGCGGCCAGATCGGCATCGTTCGTCACCAGCATCCCGCCGTCGCCGGCGCCACCCAGATTTTTCGACGGGTAGAAGCTCAGGCAGCCTATCGCGCCCATCGATGCGGCGCGCCGGCCGCGGTCTTCGGCGCCGATAGCCTGGGCCGTATCTTCAACGATCGGCACACCGGTCCGACGCGAGATTTCGAGCAAAGGGTCCATGTCGGCGCATTGCCCATACATGTGAACCGGGACGATGGCTTTGGTTTTCGCGGTGATTGCTTTTTCGACCAGGTCCGGATTGAGGTTGAAGGTGCGCTCGTCGATATCCACGAAAACAGGTCGCGCGCCAAGGCGCGTAATCGCGCTGGCCGTGGCAAAAAACGTGAACGGAGTGGTGACTACTTCATCACCTGGGCCGACGCCGAGGGCCATCAAAGCCAGTAACAAAGCATCCGATCCGGAGGCGCAGCCAATCGCAAATTTGGTTTGGCAGTATTCAGCGATCTCTGCTTCCAGCGCTTTGACTTCCGAGCTCAGCACGAAGTGTTGTGTTTCAAAAACGCGATCGACGGCGCGGCGGACTTCGTCGCGGATGGTGGCGTATTGCGCCGGAAGATTGATTAGAGAAATGGATTCCATGACTAAGCTGTTGAATGCGCGGTGTGCGGCCTCAGATTAACCGTCATGCCGCCGTTCTTAATTGATTGTTGGGCTGCCTCGAGCAAACGCACTACACGCAATCCCGCCTGCCCGTCAGATAAAGGTTTGTGGCCGAGGCGCAGCGCATTGAGAAAGTCGGCGACGACATATTTCAAGGCTTCGGTCGAATCCAGTTTCGGCGCCCAGACATCACCCGTGCGGTAACTGACCAGCGTTTGATAAGCCACCTCGCGATCGCTGACGCGGTTGGCGGTCACTCCTTTGTCGTAGACGCGCACCTTTTCGGTCGGCTCGATGTCGTCATAAAGAATCATCTTGCTGCTGCCGGCGATTAACGTGCGGCGAATCTTCACCGGCGCCAGCCAGTTGAAGTGAAAGTGCGCGATGAAATCGTCGGGAAACAGCAGGACCAAATAAGCAATGTTCTCGATTCCGCTTTCGATGTGGCAACTTCCCAGCGCCGTCAGCGCCAGCGGCTGCCGGTCGATCAGCGTGTCCATGATCGATAGATCGTGCGGCGCCAGATCCCAAAGCACATTGATATCGCGCTGGAACAGCCCGAGATTAATGCGCACCGAGTCGAAGTAGAGTAAATCGCCCAACTGGCCGCTGGTGACGAGCTCTTTCATCTTTCGCACCGCGCCCGTGTAAACGAAAGTATGATCGACCATCACTGTGAGACCGTTTTCTTCGGCCAGCGCGATCAATTCTTCCGCCTGAGCTGCGGTCGACGTCATCGGCTTTTCCAGCAGCACATGTTTACCGGCGCGCAAAAATTCCTTCGCCAGCTGATAATGGGTTGCCACCGGAGTCACGATGGCCACGGCTTGCAGCTCCGGATCCTGGACCATCTGGCGATAGTCGACGGTGGTGCGGGCTGAAGGATAGCGGCGGGACATGCTGTCCAGCCGGGCCTGGTCGAGATCGCAAATCCAGCTCAGGTGCGCGGTTTCGTTCTCCGCAAAATTGCGGAGCAGGTTCGGACCCCAATAACCGCACCCGATGACACCTATACTCGTCGCCTGCATTAGCCCTAGAGAATAACGGCCCTTCTGTTAAAAGTGAATTGAGGATTTCGGCGCATCAAGCCGCGCGTTCAGCATTCATGTCGCGGGGCCGCCGGCCGGCAAAACTCTCGCTGGATTTCCGATGACGGTGGTATCCGGCGGCACGTCGCGGGTCACCACCGCGCCGGCGCCGACGATTGCATTTTCCCCAATGGTCACGCCGCAGAGAATCGTGGCCCCGCTGCCGAGGCTGGCGCCGCGTTTCACAACCGTCGGTATCGCCGTCCAATCTTCGTCGGTTTGCAGTTTGCCGTCGCCGGTGGTTGCGCGCGGGAACTTGTCATTTATAAACGTCACGCCGTGCCCGACGAAAACCTCATCTTCAATGTCCACGCCTTCGCAGATGAAAGTGTGACTGGAGATCTTGCACTTGCGGCCGATGCGGGCGCGCTTTTGAATCTCGACGAACGAGCCGATGCGGCTTTCGTCTCCGATTTCGCAGCCGTAAAGATTCACGAAGTGGTGGATAACGACATCGCGCCCGAGTTTGACGTCAGGCGCGATTACGCAGAATTGACCTGGCATTGTCTTTGCGGATTGGACAGCGGTTGAAATTGGACTAGCTGGAAGCAGCCGGCGAGCTTTCTTCCGCAGGGGTTTCTTCGTCCGAGCCGTAGTAGCTGTAATAGCCGGAATAGTACCCGGAATAGTAGTAGTTGCTCTTCGATTCGATCTTCACGTTGTTGAGCACTACGCCGAAGATATTCGCGCCGATATCCAGCAATTGCTGTTTCGCGCGCCGCACCACTGCGCGGGAGCTGCGACCGCCGTGCACCACCAGAATCACGCCGTCGACAAAAGTTGAAAGAATCGAAGCGTCCGTGAAAGAGATGGCCGGCGGCGAGTCGACAATCACGTGGGTGAACTTCTCACTCAACTTCTTCAGCAGGCTCCGCATTTCATCAGAGCCGAGTAATTCCGCCGGGTTCGGCGGCATTGGTCCTGAGGTGAGCACTTTCAGGTTCGGGGCCTGCTCGCACGTCTGAATCAGGCTGTCGAGCTCATCCGCATCGCCCGAAAGGCAGTTGGTCAGGCCGCGCACGTTCGGTAAATTGAAATGCGCGTGCAAGCGTGGCCGGCGCAGGTCGCAATCGATTATCAGTGTCGGCGCGCCGGTTTGCGCCAGGATGAACGCGGTGTTTATCGCAGTCGTAGTCTTTCCTTCAGAGGGCTGACTGGAGGTGACCAGAATCGTCTTGGGCGGCGTGCCGGCCGAAGACAGCAGCAAAGAAGTGCGCAGGTGACGATACGACTCGGCGATTGGCGAACGAACATCCTTGACCATCGCCAGGGCGGTCGTTTCTGTCGGCGCGTTCGACGGCTGTCCGCCGCGCAGCCGCGGCTTCTCGGAACGCGCAGCCGGGATCAAAGCGAGCGACGGCAGATTAATGTAACGGCTGATATCGTCGACCGACTTGATCGAATCGTCGAGGAAGTCGAGCAGGAACGCGAGACCGACTCCGGCCACCAGCGAAAGCAGAAAGGCCAAAAGGATCGTCCGCATCCGTTGCGGGCCGACCGGCGCGTGCGGGAACCGACTGGGATTCGAAATCGAAACACTAGTGCCGCCACCGCCATTAACTGCATTGAGCTCGCGACGCTTCTGGAACAGCGTGTTCAAGTATTGCTGGTCGCTGGCCAGGTCGGCACGCAGCGAGGCCAACTCGATAATATTCTTGGTCTGCTGGGCGGTCAGGCCGCTCTCTTTGGCGTAAGCAGTTTGCAGTCCGGTCACTTGTGCGCTCGCGGCGTCAGCTTTCGCTTTCATCGAGGACACAACTTCCTGCGGCGCTTTGGCCAGCTCGCCTTCGAGTGATTTGATCTGAGCTTGAACCTGCTGCACTTCGGGCCATTCCGGCGTGTACTTTTGCAGCAAGGCGGATTCTTTATCCTTGAGATCGCTGATCTTTTGCCGCAGGTAATTGATCCGTTCGTCCTTTTGCACCTCGGGATTGGAAAACGGGTCGGTAGCTTTCCGCGCACTCTCGTATTCCGCCGCCAGGCTGCGCCGTTTGTTTTCCGCTTCGAGCAATTGCGAACTGTAAGTCGCCAGCCGTTGCTGCGCGAGGTTGGCGCCGGGAGTGTCGCTTAAGGGCAGGTTATAGGCCTTCGCATAATTGAAAATGTCCGCCTGCTTCTTCTTCAGTTGTTCCTGGTACTTGGCGATTTCCTGGGCCAGATCCTGGGTGGCTTTGCTGGTGCCACTCTCCTGTCTTTCGACATTATTATTGATGAAGACCTCGGCCAAAGTGTCCGCGATTTTTTGAGCCAGGGCCGGATCAGTGTGACGGTATTTGATAGTCACCAGATTCGTTTGCGGCACGGGCTCAACCACTTCGTTGGCCACGATGGTGTCTTCGTAAGGCTCGAGCGCGGTCATTTCCTCCGCCGTTAACTGTCGCTCCTTCATCGATTCCTCATCGACGGGATTGTCGGACGGCGTACTTTGGCGCGGCGTCTTCGCGGCGGTGTCGCGCGCGAAAATCCGCTTCAGCGACGCGAAGATCGTGCTTTGACCTTGCGGACCAAAGAAACTCGGATTGTGTTGCAGATCAAGTTTGATGACTACCTGACGAGCCAGCGCCGGGTTCTGCAGTAATCTTAATTGCGTGCCCCAGAAGTTTGGATCGTTTTGCCCGATGACGATGCCGCCACTCGGTGACTGCAAAATACTCTGCGCCTTCTGTTCGATCTTGATAGTCGTCGAGCCTTCGTAGATTGAAGGATCGCGATAGGCCTGAATGGTTGCGAGCGAGGTGATGACCAGCACCAGGCTCATGATCAACCACTTCCGCTTGAGGACGACAAAAAGATAATCCTTAAGATTTATCTCGGCAGAGGTGTTGCCATACCTGCCGTAAGGTTTGCTTTGCGTTAGATCGGTAAGAGACCGATCAAGGTCGCGTCGCTCGCGCGCAGGAATCAGGCGTTCGTCGTGAGTCATATTTCGTAATACCTACTTAATAAAAGCCTTGCGGCCGGCAGAAAAACCCAACCAGGGATTGAACATGATATCAGACATGCGCTATCAGGCAAGTTAATCGGGGCCAGTCAGTTCGGCGCCGTCACCGACGCGGATGACTTTGCCCAAAACCGGGCCAGTCCGTGCTGCCAGGTGGGCAACGGATCGAGACCCAATCGCGGCGAAACTAAACATCGCAGTCTCGAGTTGCGAGGACGCTCGGCCGGCAAACTCAGCGATTCGATCGACGCGCGTTCCACGAGGTCGGGGCGAAATCCTGCGATTTCCGCCGCAATTTGCACGAAATCGGCGAAGCTTGCCCCGTCTCCCCCGTTGACGACGTGATAGACGTCCGGTTGGCCCCGTAATGTCAGCTCGTAGATTCTGGCGGCGAGATCGTCGGCAAAGGTTGGCGTCCCGAACATGTCCGTGACCGCCCGCATTGGTTCGCCGCGGAGTCCCCGCCGGATGACATTGCTGAGAAAGTTTTTGCCGCCGGCGCCGAAGATGTAGCCGGTGCGAATCACGATGGTGCGCTCGTGGGCCTCTCGGGCGCGCCGCTCGCCTTCGAGTTTTGTCACGCCATAAAAGCTGATTGGATTGGGTTCGTCCTCCTGCGTGTAGAAGCCTTCTTTGCGCCCATCGAATATGTAATCAGTTGAGATCGTCACCAGCAGCGCGTTAAGAGTTCGGCAGGCGCGTGCCAGTAGTTCCGGACCGCGAGCGTTCACTGCGCGCGCGTGTTCCTGATCTGTTTCACAGCGATCGACGTCGGTAAAGGCGGCGCAGTTTATGAGAACTTCGGGACGAACGCGTTGCACGGCGTCATTGACGGCGGCCTCGTCAGAAATATCAAGCGCGAGGTGATCGTACCCGTGCACGTTCTGGTTCCGGGCGGCCAGGTACGAGACCATCGCCTGCCCAACCAAACCGCCGGCCCCGGTGACAATTACTTTCAAGCGGCGCCCACCTCTCCGTAGAGTTGGCCATAAAATTCGCGATAGGCGCCGTTGCGCGCGCGGGCGACCCAATCAATGTTTTGCTGATACCAGAGAATGGTTTGACGCAAACCGCTCTCCCACGTTTCGGTTGGCTGCCACCCGAGCTCGGATTCGATCAAAGAAGGGTCAATTGCGTAACGGCGATCGTGGCCGGGCCGATCTTTGACGAATTGGATTAACGACTGCGGTTTGCCTAATTGAGCCAGCACAGCTCTGACCACCTCAAGATTTCGCCGTTCGTTCCGGGCGCCGATGTTATAGGTGGCTCCGGATTTTCCTTTCTCCAGCACCAGGCGGAGCGCGCGGCAATGGTCATCGACGTAAATCCAATCGCGCACGTTCAGCCCATCGCCATAAACTGGGATCGCCTGATCGCTCATCGCATTGACCAGCGTTAATGGCAGGAGCTTTTCGGGAAATTGGCGTGGCCCATAATTATTACCGCAACGCGTAATGACCGTGTCCAGCCCGAAAGTATGACCCGCGGCGCGCACCAGATGTTCGGCCGCGGCTTTGGACGCAGCATATGGACTGTTGGGCTGGAACGGGGATGATTCAGTAAAGAAGGCCTGTTCGTCTTCCGGAAGTGACCCCATCACCTCGTCGGTTGAAACCTGGACGAAGCGTCGCACCTTGCGTTCGCGCGCGCAATCCAACAGCACCTGTGTCCCGGCGACGTTTGTGCGGATGAAATCGTCGGCGGAAAAAATGCTGCGATCGACGTGAGACTCGGCGGCGAAATTTATGACGGCATCGGCGTTGTCGAGGGCCTCGAGGACCGCCGCCTTATCAGCGATATCTCCCTTGACGAAGTGATGCCGCCGGTCGTCAACGCCGATTAAGTTGTCGAGATTTCCGGCGTAGGTTAAGGCGTCAAAATTAATGATGTGGACCGCCGGGTCACTTTCCAGCGCATGACGGATAAAAGCTGATCCGACAAAACCAGCGCCGCCTGTGATGAACAGGTTTTTCATTCGTCAGAGAATAATCGCCGCGCGAGCAGCACCGCGCGACACGTGTTGTGGCTGAGATTTTCGATCCGATTCGCTGCCCGTCTCGAGAGTATACATAGACGCGATCAGGTTGCCAAAAACGGCGGAAAATCAACAACATACCCGGACTTGCGAACGTTTGTAATGCGGCGGACGGTGCTGATAGACTGCAGCCCGTTTGGCAAACATGTGAGATTTGAAAGCGCTGTTTCTCGAGTCGAGACACTCACATTTGGGCGCGGAGTAACATTCGAAACTCTTTCCACTCAGACAGAGACTGCGGCGACGTTTAGTCGCGTGAGCATGATATTTCAAGAGACTAAGCTCAAAGGCGTTTTCGTTATCGAGCCGGAGATCATTGTTGAGGAGAGAGGTTTCTTTGCCACCTCCTGGACGGCTGACGAATTCGAGCGCCGCAATCTGAATTCCCGCCTCGTGCAATGCAATATCTCGTTTAATAAGAAGCACGGAACGGTGCGCGGGATGCACTTCCAGCGAGAGCCGCATCAGGAAGCGAAGTTGGTGCGTTGCACCCGCGGAGCGATGTTCGACGTGGCGATTGACCTCAGGCCAGATTCGCCGAACCGTTACCAATGGGTTGGCGTCGAACTGACTTCCGAGAATCGTCGAATGCTTTACGTCCCGGAAGGATTCGCCCACGGTTATCAAACGCTGGCGGACGAAACCGAGAGTTTCTATCAGGTATCGGAGTACTATCATCCCGAATCAGCCGGCGGAGTCCGTTGGAGCGATCCGGCATTTGATATTCGCTGGCCTTTGCCGGTCACGGTGATTACCGAACGCGACGCTAATTATCCGCTGCTGGATCTCGCACTGCCGATGGGAACCCGCTAATCGCTTCACCCTCACTTGCGCGGTGCGCAAAGCACTCCAGCGCTAAGCCGCGCCGTGGTTGTAGGCTGATCGGGTAGCTGCTAAAATCCTCTGCGAAATCTCCACAGACCGTGTGATCGAGCGAATCAGGACGAATTCGCGGACACTGATGACGAGAAATTCTGCCTGCCCTTGAAGAGACGACCAGAAGCCGCAGTGACCCCGGATAATACAGCACCTACCATCGCAGGCGGCGCCGAAGTATCGTCAAAACCGTCGACCGCCGGCGACGATCAAGTTGCGCCGCCGGATCAGCCGGTCGTGGTGATCGAGCCCGGCCGTTATTGGGTCGCGCTGGATTTGCGCGGTCTTTGGGCCTATCGAGAATTGCTTTACTTCCTGACGTGGCGCGACGTTAAGGTTCGCTACAAACAGACTTTGCTGGGGGCGACGTGGGCGATCATTCAACCGTTGTTCACCATGATTATCTTCTCGCTCTTGTTTGGCCGTCTGGCTGGAATAAAGAGTGACGATATTCCTTATCCCATGTTCGCCTATGCCGGATTACTGCCCTGGACGTTCTTTTCAAATGCCGTGACGGCCAGCGGCAATAGCCTGGTCGGCAGCTCGACGCTCATCACCAAAATCTATTTTCCGCGCATCATCATTCCGGCTGCGGCCGTGGCGGCGGGACTGGTAGACCTCGTGCTGGCGTTCCTGGTTTTGATTCCTTTGATGTTTTACTACGGAGTTTCCGTGACGCCGCAGCTGGTCTTCCTGCCGCTGCTGGTGCTCGTGATCACGTTTCTCGCATTGGCGATTGGCATGTGGATGTCGGCATTGAACGTGAAGTACCGGGACATTCGCTATGCGCTGCCGTTTGTAATTCAGTTGTGGATGTTTGTTTCGCCGATCATTTACCCCGCCAGCATGCTGGGCGGCAAATTGAAGATCGTGCTGGCGATCAATCCCCTGACCGGCATCATTGAGAATTTCCGCGCTTCGCTTTTGGGCCGGCCCATGAAGTGGTCTTCCCTGGCGATTTCGGCGGCGATTACCTTCGTGCTGTTCGTTTACTCGGCCTACTCATTCAGGCGCATGGAGAAAACGTTCGCGGATCTGGTCTGATCAAAATGAAGCCAGTTATCAAGGTCACCGGTTTGAGTAAACAGTACCGCATCGGCGGTCCCGACGCGGCGTACCAGACGCTGCGCGAGACGGTGACTCAAACTGTGCGCGATCCGTTGAAGAGATTTCGCCGCAACGGCCGCAGTAGAGATTCGACGATTTGGGCCTTGCAGGATCTCAGCTTCGAAGTGCAACGCGGTGAGGTCGTCGGCGTCATTGGACACAACGGCGCCGGCAAATCGACCCTGCTGAAAGTTTTGTCGCGCATCACTGAGCCGACTACCGGCCGCGTTGAGCTCTACGGCCGCGTCGGCAGCCTGCTCGAAGTCGGCACCGGCTTTCATCCGGAATTGACCGGGCGCGAAAATATTTATCTTAACGGGGCGATCCTCGGGATGAAGCGGACCGAGATTCAGCGCAAGTTCGATGAGATAGTCGCGTTCGCCGAAGTGGAAAAATTTATTGATACTCCGGTCAAGCGTTACAGCAGCGGCATGTTTCTGCGGCTGGCCTTTGCCGTCGCGGCGCACCTCGAGCCGGAGATCCTGGTGGTGGACGAAGTACTGGCGGTGGGTGACGCGAGCTTTCAAAAAAAGTGCATGGGTAAGATGAGCGGAGTCGCCCGGGAGGGACGCACCGTGCTGTTTGTCAGCCACAACATGGGGGCAATTCAGGGATTGTGCAGTCGCGCGATGTGGCTGGCGCAAGGCCGGGTGGTCGGCCAGGGCGACACGAATCGAGTAGTGGCCGATTATATGGACGTCGTGAGCCAGGGTTTTGACGTGTCCCGACCCGACGAGACGGCCGCGTTGTCGATCAGCAAAGTCCGTTTAAAGAATCAACAAGGCGAACTGACGAACAACTTTTCATTCGGAGACGCCCTGGCTATTGAGATTAACTATCAGGCCCGGGCCCGCATCGACAAGCCGTATTTCTGGATTAGCGTATCGAGCAAGTTCGGCCCGTTATTCGCGGCCAGCATGCTCCTGGACGGGGTGCGGCCCGACCATATCGAGGGTCAGGGCTCGATCACATGTTATTTTGAAAAGCTGACGCTGCTACCACAGATTTACAACATCAGCATCGGTGTGCGCAGCGCAGATGGCGTCACCCCGCTGGTTAATTCGACGGAAGTGGGCGTGTTTCAGCTCAACACGAGCGCGGACGAACTGGGATTCAAAGGCGAGTTGGCTGAGACCATGGCCTGGAACTCTTCGCCTTATGTTGTGCCTTACGAGTGGCATTTGCCGGACGGCAGCGTGCAACGGATCGATTTTTATGAAAGAGGATAGAAGCAGATGAGTATTGCCTGGAGCGAGTCGGTGGTCCTGGTAACGGGTGGCACCGGATCGTTTGGAAAAAAGTTTGTCGAGGTGATGATGAAGCAGCATCGCCCGAAGAAGTTGATTATCTTCAGCCGTGATGAATTGAAGCAGCATGAGATGCGGCAGGTCTGGAGCGATCAGACCGAGCATTCGCCGATTCGTTACTTTGTGGGCGACGTGCGTGACAAGGAGCGGCTGCAACGCGCGTTTCACGGCGTCGATGTGGTGATCCACGCCGCCGCGCTGAAGCAGGTACCGGCCTGCGAATACAACCCGTTCGAAGCGGTTCAGACGAACATCCTCGGGGCGAAAAACATCATCGACGCGGCGATCGATACCGGGGTCAAGCGGGTGATTGCGCTGAGCACCGATAAGGCCGTCAATCCGATCAACCTGTATGGCGCGACCAAGCTGGTAGCCGAAAAGCTCTTCGTGCAGGGGAATTCTTACGTCGGCACGGAAGGCACGCGCTTCAGTTGCGTGCGCTACGGCAACGTGGTCGGCAGTCGCGGCAGCGTCATTCCGTTGTTTGTCGAACAGCGGCGCAGCGGCACCGTCACCGTCACCGACGAACGCATGACGCGTTTCTGGATTACCCTGGAGCAGGGCGTTGAATTCGTGGTGCGCTGTGCTGAGAGAATGCACGGCGGCGAAATCTTCGTCCCCAAAATCCCCAGCATGAAAATCATGGATCTGACCGACGCGATCGCTCCTGACTGCAAGATCAAATTCAACGGAGCGCGGCCCGGAGAAAAGATTCACGAGTCGCTGGTCTCTTCCGATGAAGCTCGTTACACGCAGGAGTTTGACGACATGTTCGTCATCATGCCGATGTTTCCCTGGTGGGACAAAACCCGTTGGTCCGGCGGAAAATCTTTGCCCGACGAGTTCGTTTACACCAGCGACCTCAACGATAACTGGCTCACCCACAGCGAGCTGCAGAAAATGGCCGAGACAATCGAGAAAGCATGAAAGCGGCGCTGGCTATTGAAGGAGGCAGCCCCGTGCGAAGCAGCATGCTGCCCTACGGAAGACAATCAGTTGATGAAGGCGACATCGCGGCCGTGGTCGAGGTGTTGCGGTCTGATTGGCTGACGACCGGTCCCAAGGTGGCTGAATTCGAAGCCGCCTTCGCCGCGTACGTGGGCGCCGCGCATGCGGTCGCCGTAAGCTCAGGCACTGCCGCGCTGCATGCGGCCGCTTTCGCCTGCGGACTTAAAGCAGGTGACGAAGCGATTACCACGCCCCTGACTTTTGCCGCGACCGCAAACTGTGTGGTCTATCAGGGCGCCCGTCCGGTATTTGCCGACGTCAGATCCGATACGCTGAACCTCGACGCGGATCGAGTGCGCGAGAAAATCACCAACCGCACCAAAGCGCTCATCCCGGTCGACTATACCGGTCAGCCGGCAGACCTCGACGCGATGCGAGCGATTGCCGAGGAGCACAATCTGACGCTGATCGAGGATGCCTGCCACGCCCCCGGCGCGACCTACAAAGGGCGCAGTGTCGGCGCCCTGTCGACGATGACCATTTTCAGCACCCATCCGGTCAAACACCTGACGACCGGCGAAGGCGGGATTATCACTACGGACGACCCGGATCTGGCACACAAGCTTCGCGTCTTTCGTAATCATGGCCTGTCGAACGATGCGCACGAACGGCACCAGCAAGGAGTTTGGTTCTACGAGATGGTGGCGCTCGGTTACAACTACCGCCTGACTGACATTCAGTGTGCGCTGGGTCTTTCGCAATTGAAGAAGGTGGAAGGCTGGCTGGCGCGACGCCGCGCCATTGCCGCGCGCTACACCGAGGCTTTCGCCGAACTGCCGGGCGTGGATGTGCCCGCAGTCCAGGCTGATTGCGAACCGGCCTGGCACTTGTTCGTAATCCTTTTGGATCCCGAAGCGCTGCGCGTTGGCCGGGCCGAAATTTATCGGGCCCTGCGAGCTGAAAACATCGGCGTCAATGTCCATTACGTGCCCGTCCCCTGGCATCCTTATTACCGGGAACTCGGTTACGAGCGCGGCCAGTGGCCCGTGGCCGAAGATGCCTATGAACGGATGTTGAGCCTCCCGATTTTTCCGGCGATGAGTGACACGGACGTCGACGACGTCATCCAGGCAGTGCGCAAGGTCGTCACCAACTATCGAAAATGAATCCGTTAACCATCGCCATTCGCGCAAACGGTGGTGACCGGATCGGTCTCGGCCATATCAGGCGTTGCCTCAGCCTGGCCCAGGCGATGTCGCGGCAGGGCGCCGAGGTGCGGTTCATTACCAATGCCGATCAAGGGACCGTGGAGATGATTCGCCGGCACGGGTTTGACCTGGCGGCGATTGATCCGGCCGCGGACTTTGAAGAAACGCGCGCCGCCGTCCACCGCTTTGGGGCTGCCGCGCTGTTGGTCGACTCGTACGACATCGACTCGAATTACCTGGCAGACATGCGCGCGCAGGTGGGCTTGCTGGTGGTGATAGACGACGTGGCCGATCGGCGCCTGCCGGTCGATATGGTGATCAACGGAAATATCTACGGACCGGATTTGGCTTACGACGTCCCGGCCGAAACGATCCTGTTGGGCGGTAATGCTTACGCAATTCTGCGGCAGGAATTCGCGGAAGAAACTGATCGCCAAATCGCCGGCAAGGCGCGGCAGATTTTGCTGACGGTCGGCGGCAGTGATGCCCAGGGCTTGACGCTTCGTTTGATGGAATGGATTCTCGGCGCGGACGATGACCTGGTGCTAAGTGTCGTGGTCGGGCCGTTCTTCAACGATCGCGATAAGATTTCGGAAATCGCAGCAGCAAAACCGGGTCGCGTCCGGGCGCTTTATAATCCGAGCGACATGCGTGAGTTGATGCTCGAGACGGATCTGGCCGTGACCGGCGGAGGACAAACGACTTACGAATTGGCCGCCACCGGAACGCCCGCGGTGGCCGTGACCATCTCCGACCATCAACTGTGGAACCTGCAGGCGCTGGCCGCGGGTGGCAGCCTGGTCTATGTCGGCAGCGCCGGCGATCCGGAACTGAAAGCGAAACTATTGCCGGAGCTCGATCGCTTGCGGAATGATCCGCAGGCTCGACGGTTAATGAGTGAGCGCGGGCGGGCATTGATTGACGGTCGCGGCGCCGATCGTCTGGCCGCGGCGATCATCAGCGAGTGCGCGCAACGAGCCGCGGTTGAAGTTGTAGGGGCAGCCAGGAATAATTAGCGAGGAAACTTAATGTCGGCAGCATTGGAAAATTCGAAAGATGTTCTCGATTTTTGGAACAGCCGCGCGGGTCTGGGTCAATGGGCGGGCACGCGGGACGTAACCGCCAAGCAGATCGAAATCGAGGCGATCGCCAGTTACGTCCGCGACGGGATGCGCGTGTTGGACTTTGGTTGCGGCAACGGCATCACGGCGATCGAGCTCGCGCGCCGCTTCAAGGTTGAAGTAACCGGCGCGGACTTTGCCGAACAAATGATCGAGGCGGCAATCAAGCTGGCGGAAGGCCAGGAGCTGAAAGGCAGCGTGCGCTTCGAGACCGGCAATGTGAGTAACCCGGGAGCGCTCGGCCAATTCGATCTGATCTACACCGAGCGAGTTTTGATCAATCTGCCGGACTGGCCGGCGCAACGAGATGCCCTGGCGAGCATTTTGGATCTGCTGGCGCCGGGCGGACTCTACGTCATGTGCGAGAACAGCCAGGATGGGCTCGACAAGATCAATTCGCTGCGCGAACAAATTGGTCTGCCGGCCGTCACGCCGCCCTGGCACAATCGATACATGCGCGATGCGGAACTGGATACGTTCACTCATGCCGGAATCAAACTGGAAGGAATGAATTTTTATAGTTCGACGTACTACTTCCTCAGCCGCGTCGTGAACGCCTGGCTGGCAGCGCAGGAAGGCAAGGAACCGGAATACGAGGCGCCCATTAATCAGTTGGCCATGCAGCTGCCGTCGATCGGAGAGATGGGTCAGGGCCGCATCTGGTTGTGGCGAAAAGCGTCGGAGGAGCAGGCGCAGTGACGCAAGCTATTACGATCGGCAGCCGGCGAGTTGGTCCCGGCGAACCGACTTACATCATTGCCGAAATGTCGGCAAACCATAATCAGGATTTCGACCAGGCGGTCAAGATTCTGCGCGCAGCCAAGGAATGCGGCGCCGATGCAATCAAGCTGCAGACCTATACGCCCGAGACGCTGACGATCGATTCGGACAAAGAACATTTCATGATTCGCGGCGGGACGCTTTGGGACGGGCGCACCCTTTACGATCTTTATGGCGAAGCGTACATGCCCTGGGAATGGCAGCCGAAGCTGAAAGAAATGGCGGCGGGGGAAGGACTCGACTTGCTCTCGACTGCGTATGACGAAACCGCTTTGGATTTTCTCGAAGAGCTCGGAGTGCCCGCCCACAAGGTCGCATCGTTTGAAAATGTCGATGTGCCGCTGATTGAAAAAATGGCGCGCACAGGAAAGCCTTTAATCATCTCCACCGGGATGGCGAGCCGTGAAGAAATCAGTGAAGCCCTGACGGCGGCGCGCGCGGCCGGCGCCCGGGACATCGCGCTGCTCAAATGCACCAGTGCTTATCCCAGCCCCCCGGAAGAGATGAACCTGCTGACCATTCCGGATCTCGCGAAGACGTTTGAAACGGTCGTGGGTCTTTCGGATCACACCATGGGCATCGCCGTGCCGGTCGCCTCGATCGCTTTGGGCGCCTGCGTGATCGAAAAGCATTTCACGATCTCGCGCAGCGTTCCCGGCCCGGACAGCGCCTTTTCGTTAGAGCCCGCCGAATTCAAAGCGATGGTCGACGCCATTCGCACCGTGGAAAAAGCATTGGGCGAAGTGCGATATGGCGGGCAGCTGGAATCGAAGAGCAAGGCCTTTCGCCGTTCGCTGTTTGTCGTCAAAGATGTCAAAGCGGGCGAGGCGTTCACCGCTGAGAATGTGCGCTCGATTCGTCCCGGTCAGGGTCTGCCGCCGAAACACCTGAAGGACATCCTGGGCAGAAAAGCCCGGCGAGATTTGGACCGGGGGACGCCGCTCGACTGGAGCGCGATTACCGAAACCGAGATTGAGGCGACTGTAAAATGAAAACTGTGGCCATCGTCCAGGCGCGCATGACCTCGAGCCGTTTGCCGGGAAAGATTTTGCGGCCCGTGCTCGGCAAGCCGCTGCTGGAACTGCTGGTGGAGCGGCTCAAACGTGCCCGACGAGTCGACCAGGTGGTCATCGCCACGACCACCAACGATACGGACGATGAGGTCGAGGCCCTGACCGAGCGGCTCGGCATTGGGTGTTTTCGTGGCAGCGAGCACGATGTGCTCGCGAGGGTCCTCGGCGCGGCGCACGCTCACCAGGTCGATGTCATCGTGGAGATTACCGGCGATTGTCCGCTGATCGATTTCGAAGTGATCGACAAACTGGTGGAGGTTCATCAGGCAAACGATTTCGACTACGTCGCGAATGTCCTGAAGCGAACCTTTCCGCGCGGTCTCGACACGCAGGTGTTCGCGACTTCGGTGCTGGAGGAAGTCGCGCGGCTGACCGACGACCCGACCGACCACGAGCACGTTTCGCTTTACATCTACGAACATCCCGAGAGGTTCAAGCTGCATAACCTCGAAAGCGGATTGCCGGAAGAATTTTGGGATCTCCGTCTGACGGTAGACACGCCGGACGACTTCGAATTGATCCGACGGATCTACGAAGCGCTTTATTCGGCGAATCCGGCGTTTACGATTCACGACATTGTCGCGCTGTTTCAACGCCGGCCTGAATTACGCGCGGTCAACCAACACATCACGCAGAAAGCTGTTCGCTAGTAAATTTCATGAGCGCAACCAAGAGCACACGTCAACTGGAAACCTGGCAATCAGATTTTGGCCGGGAATATACCGAACGGAATCCAACTTCAGCCGCCGAAATGGACGCGGTGCTGGAAGAGTATTACGGCGGCGTAAAGAAGTCGTCCATTTTTGCAGAGTTCCTGGGTCCGCAAAGATTGTCGTCCGGCAAGGTGCTCGAGGTTGGCTGCAACGTCGGCGCACAGTTGGCGATTTTGCAAAGCGTCAACCCGGCACTCGATCTTTTTGGCATTGAGCCGCAGACCTTCGCCCTCGAACGCGCGCGCGCGGCGCACGCGAATATTGATTTTCGTCAGGGCACGGCTTACGCGCTGCCGTTTGCCGATGATTACTTCGACGTGGTGATGACCAACGGGGTATTGATTCATATCGCGCCTGCTGACTTGCCGGACGCCCTGGCCGAAATTCATCGCACCTCGAAGCGCTACATTTTCGGCCACGAATATTTTGCGCCCGAGCCGCGCGAGATAAGCTACAAGGGCCACAACGCGTTGCTTTGGAAGATGGATTACATGCAGCAATACCTCAAACAGTTTCCTGAGCTGCAGGTCGCGCAGGTTCAATATCTCGAATACACCGATCCGGCAGACGGCTTGCCACTGAAGGATCAAATCTGGCTGCTCGAAAAAACACGTTAGATGGTCTATCGCGCCGCACTGATTGGCTGTGGAAAGATCGGGAGCGAGTTCGATGACCATCCCCGCGTCGCGGGAGTTTACTCACACGCCGGCGCCTATGCCGCCTGCGCCCAAACCGAACTAATCGCAGTCTGTGATCTCGACGCGGCCCGGCTGGAACGCTGCGCCACGAGAGAAAATGTAGCGGCGCGCTTTGCTAATCACCAGCAACTGCTGGCCGAGACAGCGCCGCAGATCGTGAGTATCTGCACGCCCGATTCAACTCACTACGATCTTTTGCGGGATGTTTTGGCAACTCCGAGTGTCAAGGCAATCCTCGCCGAGAAACCCTTAGCTCTCGAAACAGATCAGGCGCGCGAGATTGTCGCGGCGGCAGATGAGCAAGGGGTGCTGCTCGCGGTGAATTACACCCGCCGTTATTCAAATGTCTATTTGGAATTAAAAGAGTTTCTGGGCAGCGGCGGGATTGGGACTGTGCAGTCCGTATCAGGCGTCTACACGAAAGGGATCATTCACAACGGCACTCATTGGTTCGACCTGGCACGCTTTCTGCTCGGCGACATTTCTCGAGTAGCCGCGGCAGGCACAGATGCCGATCAGTTCAATCCCACGCTGAGCGGGACGATTGAATTTGCGAGTGGCGCGAAAGGTTTCCTGCGCGGCTGCACGTTCGCCGATGACGTAAGCCTGTTTGAGATGGACCTCCTGGGAACGCGCGGACGCGTCTCGATCGAAGACTCGGGCCATCTCATACGCTTTTACGATCTGATTGATAATCCTCAATACGCCGGCTTCAAAAAATTTAACCAGACTCGGGCAGCCGACGGTGAGCTTGCCTATGCGTTGGCCAATGCGGTTGAGGATCTGGTGCGGGCGCTCGAGTCCGGCAGTCAACCTCGCTGCACCGGCCGGGACGCCTTGGCGGCTTTGCAAGCGGCAAGTGCTTTGGTTGATTCGGCGCGGAACTCCAGTCCCGTTAGTTTGATCTAAACCGATGCGTTCAGTCGTAGCCGTGTGTGGTGATCCGGGCGGAGCAAATGCAGTTGCGCCGGTGTTGAAGTTGCTCGCCAAAGAAGCAAGAGTCAGCGTGCGGCCGCTGGCTTATAACGAAGCGATCTCGCTTTGGGCGAATCAGGGGATTGAGGTCGAAAGCTTGCTGCCCGATCTCGATCGGGAAGGCATCGACGAGTTGCTGCGCGCAGGAACCGAGGGCTTGGTGTTGACCGGCACCTCAATGAACTCACTCGAATTCGAAAAGCAATTCATTGCGGCAGCGCGCGAAGCTGGATTGCCTTCGGTGGCCGTGCTCGATTTTTGGTCGAACTATCGGCGGCGCTTCAGCGATCAAGATGACGGGCTGGTCTATCTGCCGGATCGAATTGCGGTCATGGACGAACAGGCATCCCGGGAGATGACCGCCGCGGGAATCGATCCGGCGCTGCTGACCGTGACCGGGCAGCCGGCCTTTGATGCTTTGGCCCGGCAGCGCGAATCGTTCACGGCCGCCCAATTAGCGCAGGCGCGTCAGCGATTGCAGCTCGGAACGGACGATTTACTTGTCGTCTTTGCTTCGCAACCGTTGGCCCGGATGTACGGTGACGCCGCGAGCCCGACGTACCTGGGCTACGACGAGCGAAAAGTATTGCGTGATTTGATCGCGGCCCTGGCGAGCATCGCGGCGCGGACGGAACGTCCCATAACGCTGGCGATTCGGCCGCATCCCAAGGAGCAGGACGAGGACTTTAGTGATTATCAGAGTCCGGCCATTAAGATTGTGGTTTCGACGGATCTTTCGGCCCGCGATATCTTAATGTCGGCCGATCTGGTCACGGGCATGAGCAGCAACCTGCTGGTAGAAGCCTGTTACCTGGGTTGTATAGTTGTCAGCCTGCAACCCGGATTGCGAGCGCCCGACGCGCTGCCGACGAATGGTGCGGGACTCAGCCGCGCCGTTTATCGCGCGGAGGATTTCGAAGCTGAGATCGAACGAATGTTAACCAACGAAGAAGCTCGCCGCGCGGTCAAGGGTCGGCTGAGCGGATTTCAGCCGTCGGGCGACGCGACCAGACGCGTAGTCGATCTGATCTATCAAATGATGGGAGTTGAGAAATAACGCACGTGGCAAAGCTGGCAATTAACGGCGGTGAGCCGGTTCGCAAACATCCTTTCCCGGTTTACAACACGATCGGCGAGGAAGAGAAACGCGCAGTCATGGAAGTTCTCGACAGCAGTGTGCTGTCGAAGTTTCTGGGCACGTGGTCGCCGGATTTTTACGGCGGTCCGCGCGTGCAAAAATTTGAGCGCGAGTGGGAAGAGTATTTCGGCGTATCGCACGCGGTCAGCGTTAACTCGGCGACTTCCGGCTTAAACGCGGCGGTGGGCGCCGCCGGTGTTGGTCCCGGCGATGAAGTGATCGTGTCGCCGTTTACGATGAGCGCTTCGGCGGCTTGCGTCCTGGTCTACAACGCGATCCCGGTGTTTGCCGATATCGATCCGGAAACCTTCTGCATTACGGCGGAAACCATTCGGCCGCTCATCACGCCGCGCACCAAAGCAATTGTCGCCGTAGACATTTTTGGCCACCCGTCGGAAATGGACGGGATCATGGCGCTGGCGAAAGAATTCAACCTGATCGTGATCGAAGACGCGGCGCAGGCGCCGGGCGCGAAATCTCATGGACGCTATGCCGGCACCGAAGCGCATATGGGCGTCTTCAGTCTCAATTATCATAAGACGATTCATACCGGCGAAGGCGGCGTAGTCGTCACCAACGACGATGCGCTTGCCGATCGATTACAGCTGATTCGCAATCACGCCGAAGTCGTCATTGCCGACAAAGGCAATGACAACCTGGTGAACATGCTCGGGTTCAATTATCGAATGACCGAGATTGAAGCGGCCATCGGCAGCGAACAATTGAAAAAGCTCGAGCCCTTGATTAAATCCAGGATCGAGGCCGCTGACTATTTACAGGAAGGGATGGGCGACCTGCCGGGTTTGACTCAGCCGGTCGTGCGTTCGCATATCAAGCATGGATACTATGTCTACGGCATCCGCTATGACGATTCCGTGCTGTCTCTGCCGCGCCAGAAATTTGCCCAGGCTTTAAAGGCCGAGGGCATTCCGGTGGCGGAAGGATACGTGAAGCCGATCTATCTGCAGCCGATGTACCAGCGCCGGGTGGTCTACGGAGATCGTGGTTGTCCATTCACCTGTGGCCATTATCAGGGCACGGTCAGTTACGAAGAGGGAATTTGTCCGGTGACGGAACGGATGCACAACCGCGAACTAATCCTCGGCAACTTTTGCTACGAAGGAATCACGCGCAATGATCTCGACGACATCATCGAGGGCTTTCGCAAGGTGGTCGAGAACAGCGCGGAGTTGAGAGACTAATGAAACGACGCACATCAGCCCCGGACGCCTTTCTCGAAGGCCAGCGGCTTTACCTGCGCTCACTGGTTGAATCAGACGCCGACGGGCCGTACTCGAACTGGTTCAATGACGAAGAGGTCTGCGCCGGCAACTCGCATCATGTGCGCCCGTTCACTCGCGAGGCCGCCCTGGAGTACGTTCGTTATGCGCGCCAAACGCCGGACAGCCTGATCCTGGCGATGGTCCTGCGCGAAGGCGATCGGCATGTCGGCAATATCGCTTTGGGTTCGATCAATCGGCTTTATCGTTCGGCTGAGTTCACGATCGTGATTGGCGACAAATCGGTTTGGGGCAAAGGTTATTCGAAGGAAGCCGCCTACCTGCTGTGCGATCATGGTTTTTCATCAATGAATCTGCATCGCATCGGCTGCGGCACCTTTCAGGACAATGAAGCGATGAAGAAGCTGGCGCGGGCGCTGGGAATGAAAGAGGAGGGCCGGCGCCGCGAGGCCGCCTTCAAGCGTGGTCGATACATCGATATAATTGAATTCGGCGTTCTCAGAGACGAATACGAAGCACTTCGACAGCAATCAAGCAAGGTGAAGAAATGACGGTTTCGGATTACGGCAAGCCCATGTTCAGGGGCCTGAAATACTGCGTTCGTTGCTGCATGCCCGAGTCGAATGAGGGCATCAAGTTTGACGAGATGGGCATTTGCCAGGCCTGCCAGTCGTCTGAGCAGAAGATTCATATCGACTGGACGGCGCGCGAACGCGAGTTGCGCAAGCTGCTCGATCACTACAAGAGCCTGAACAACGATTACGACTGCCTTGTGCCCATCAGCGGGGGCAAGGACAGCACGTTTCAACTGCACGTCATTACCAAGGTCTACGGCATGAAGCCGCTGGCCGTGACCTTCAGCCATAACTGGTTTACGGAAACCGGCAAATACAATCTGCAAAACGCGATCGAAAAGTTCAACGTCGATCACGTGATGTTCACGCCCAACCGCGAGCTCATCAACAAGCTGGCGCGCCAGTCTTTATCGAAGATTGGCGATTCGTGCTGGCATTGCCATTCCGGCGTCGGCGCGTTCCCGTTGCAGATTGCCGTGAAGTATCGCATCCCGCTTTTGATTTGGGGCGAATCGCTGGCCGACATGTCCGGCCGGTCGACGCATTACGAGCCGCTCTTGAAATTCGATCGCGATTACTTCACGAAGGTTTCGGCGAAGGTTTATCCCGAAGCCATGGTCTCCGATGATATTTCGCTGCGCGACCTGGCCCCATTCAAACTGCCTTCGTATCAGGAGCTCGAGGAAGTCGGGGTGGTGGGAATTCATCTCGGCGATTACCTCTTCTGGGATGATGAACGGCAGATGGAATACGTGCGCGACGTGTATGACTGGCGCGAAGACAAGGTCGAAGGCACCTACAAGCGATACAAGAGCGTCGAATGCCGGATGGCCGGCGTTCACGACTACACGAAATTTCTGAAGCGAGGATTTGGCCGCGGCACTGATCACGCCAGTATCGATGTGCGGGCCGGGCTGCTGACTCGCGAGGAAGCTTTCGAACTGGCTAAACGGCACGATGTCGAGCGGCCGGATGCGCTCGATTACTATTTGCAAATCACCGGATTCAGCGAAGAAGAATTTGAAAAGGTTTTGGAAGAACACCGTTTGCACCTGGGTATCGAAGCGCTCAGCGACGCGGAGTTCACCCGCACGGTAAGTAACTATCGGCAAAGACTCACGCAAACAGAAACGGTCAGGGATTAGAACATCTTGAGTGCTCCAGTATTTGATCGGACTCTCGCGCAATTGAGCGCCACCGAAGCCATCCAGCACATTCAGCGCGGTGACTTTACGGTTACCGAGCTGTTAGAGAACAGCTTGCAGCAGATCGAGCGCCTGAATCCCGGCATTCATGCCTGGGTGTTTTTGGATCGTGAGCTGGCGCTGCGGCAGGCCGCGGCGGTCGAACAAAAACTGAGCGCCGGCCAACCCACCGGCAAGCTCTGCGGCGTTCCCGTCGGCGTTAAAGACATCTTCAATACGGCCGACATGCCGACCCAAATGGGCAGCCCCATCTGGAATGGCTTTCAACCGGGAAACGATGCGCGCGTGGTTCACTATCTGCGGATGGCTGACTGCATCATCCCCGGAAAAACCGTGACGGCGGAGTTCGCCGTGCATACCCCGGGCCCGACGCTCAATCCGCATCATCCCGACTACATGCCGGGAACCTCGTCCAGTGGATCGGCGGCCGCGGTGGCGGCTGACATGGTTCCGCTCGCGCTCGGGACGCAGACCGCCGGTTCGATCATTCGGCCGGCCAGTTACTGCGGAGTCTATGGCTTCAAACCATCGTTTGGATTGCTGGCGCGCACGGGCATGCTCAAGACCACCGACACCCTGGACACGGTCGGAGTCTTTGCGCGTACCGTCGCCGATATCAAGTTGATCTTCGACACGCTCAGGGTGGACGGCCTTGATTATCCGATTAGCAATGCGGCGTTGAATGACGTCACGCGCCAGTACAAAGTAGGTAAGCCATGGCGGGTCGGGCTGGTCAAAGGTCCGAAGTGGAATGACGCCGAAGACTACGCGCAGGCGGCGCTCATCTCGATTTCACAGGCGATCGATAAACTGCCAAACGTTGAAGTTGACGAATTGAAGCTGCCGGCCGCTTTCGACTCGGCGCACGACATTCACGCCACGATTTACGATCGCACCCTGGCCTATTACTTCAAGGAAGAATTCAAACAGCACAGCCTGGTGAGCCCGTTGATGTACGAGATCGTCAACCGCGGTAACGAGATTACGCTGGACGATTACCTGCGGGCGCTGGACCGGCAGGCTGAGTTGACTCAGGAACTGGAAGGCTTGTTTGTCGACAAATACGATGTGCTGTTGAATCTATCCACCGGCGGCGAACCTTTGAAGGGGCTGGCGTCGGTCGACCGTCCGGATAATTGTTTGATGTGGACGATGACCGGCGTACCGGCGATTAATATTCCGACTTTCATCGGACCAAACGGACTGCCCTTCGGCCTGCAAGCGGTCGCCAGGCGTTTCAACGATTACCTGCTGTTGGACTTTGTGAGGTTGCTGCGCAGCGCAGGTTTGGCTCCGGACGGCACTCACCCAAAGCCCGCCTGTGCCTGAAGTTCGGGACGCAGATTCCACGAAACAGTATTCATGGGCTCGACTGAATTAGCATTTGTCTCGGCTGTTGAGCAGGCGCATGCGCTGCGGCAGCGTTGGGACAGGCTTGCCGGCAGTCGCGTGGTTGTTTGTCTCGACGAAGCCTTATTTCCCTGCGCGCAGGCTGCGGCGATGTTTCCGGCAGACGTGACTGTCGTCGGCCGCTCAGACTTGGGGCTTTCCGCAAAAGCGGTCTTCGCCGAGGCTTTGGCGCTGGCCACGGATTTCTATGGCGAGCGTGAGCAGTCGTGGCCCGCTCGAGTAGATGGATGGCTGCTTGAAAGTTACAAGCGCTGGATGATTTATGCGGTCCACTCGATCCGCGTGATCGAAGCTGCGCTGAACCAATTCCGCCCGCAACAGGTTTGGATTCCGGATCATGCTTCTTTTCCCTTAACCGTGTCGCCTGATACCGATCCGAAGAACCCTTTGTTCTTCGATCTGCTGGCGCCGGTTTGTGAACATTTCGGGGTGCGCCCCAACGTGGGCCGCGGGCGCGAACGGAACCTGGCGCGAAAATTATTTCCGCTGAAGTACGTCGCCGGTGAATGGACTACGCGAATCAAAAAAAAGCGTTTGCGGACGGCGCCGCTGCAGCCGCGGCCGGTCATCATGGGGAACCTCGACAATGACTTTCACCGCCAATTTGATTTGCGTAATTTGGGGAGCGCGGCGGGATTGATGTTCGCCTGGGTGCGTGGCGACGAGGCTTTGATTCCCGTCGAAAAATTGTTAGAGCGTTTTGGCACGCCCAGCAGTACGAAGTTCGCCTGGCTTTACGATGGGGCCGAAGATTTCTCTCAGATTGCGGCGGCGTCCGGCGTCAAGGTCCGAGCGCTGGCCGGCCTCCGCTATTTTCTGCAGTCGGTCGGTTACCAGCGCCGGCAGCGCGCGCGGTTCGACGAGCTGAAGAATAAATACGAATTGCCCTGGGCGGATCTGTTGTCCGAAGAAAAACTGCCCGCAATTCACAGTGAGTGTCGGGTGGCGGCGGCCTTTTATTGCGTGTTCGAATATGAGCGAGCTCGATCGATGCTGCAGCATTCCCGGCCTGACCTTTTGGTGACGTCAGCCGATCACTGGCCTTATCTCCCGCACTTGGGCGCGGCGAGCGACCTGGGCATTCAAACGTTGTCGACTGAGGCGGGACTAAGTTTTCTGCAGGACAATTTTGCGCAGAAGACCGCCGACATTGTTTGCTTGTTCGGCAAATCGGAAGTGACGCGTCTAACCGCGTCGCGCGCCGATGCAAAGATAATCTTTGGCGGCGACGCGCTGGCGCAAAACGGGCGGGTCTCGACTCGTCATGCTGAGCGGCCGGCGCGACGGGTGCTATTTGTCATGTCGGGAAGGATTTTCGGCTGGTGGTTTGGATCGCTAATTTTTGATTACGCGGCATACACGCGGGCGTTCTCAGAATTTGCGCGGTTGCTTGGAGAACAAAAGGATCGCGTGGAAATTGTGATCAAGAGTCATCCGGTGTCTGACCTGCATGATTTGTACGATCAGGTGGTCGCCGAACATGATGATATATTTGTTGAGCATCGCCGCGAACCAATGTCGGATGCAGAGATTGCCGACTTTGACGCCGCAGTTATTTTCAGTGCGGCCTCCGCCTTAATTGGCGAGATCATTAGAGTGCGATTGCCGTTGGTCTATTTCACCGGGGCGTTAACCGATTTTGGGAAAGAATATTTTAAGTACGAGGGGCTCGAGGTGGCCGGCGATGTGGCTGAGACGGTAGCCACGCTAAGACGATTGCTGGCCACGGGGAATGACGAGGCCAGAGACGCTGCGTTGCGTAGGCAGGAGCGCTTTTTGGGGGATTACGTCGATCCGCCGCAGCGGTCGTTTGCGGCGGTGCTGGAGGAAGTGCTGGGCCGGCCGTCGGGAGCTGAGATTCCAAATTCCAAATTTCAAATTCCAGAATCTTGAAATCTTGAAATCTTGAAATCTGAAATCTGGAAATTGAGGAATCAAGGAATCAAGAATCGAGGAATCAAGCAATCGAGGGATCAAGCAATCAAGCAATCGAGGGATCAAGGAATCGAGGAATCGAGCAATCAATGAATGTGGAATCTGGAATTTGGAATTTGGAATCTCAACAGTAGCCCTTGCTAGCGCGCATCCTCGAACATGCGCCCTCGAAAAATCAAATTATGAACGCAAAAAAATTACCATCACCTTTGCTCGAGGCTAAGCACGGCCTGGGTCGCGCAAAGCACCGGCTGTTAGAGAAAGCGAAAGTACTCACCGACGCCAACGAAGCCCTGTTCGATCGCATTAAGCCTTACACGATGTCTTCGCGATTGAAGCTGCGAAGCTTGAAGAGTCTGGCCGAATCGATGAACCAGAATAATGTGCCCGGAGATTTCGTCGAGTGTGGAACGTTTAAGGGTGGCAGCGCGGCAGTCATCTCGACGGGCCTGACTCCCGAACGAAAGCTTTGGCTCTTTGACAGCTTTGAAGGTCTGCCCGACGTCAAAGACGTCGATGGATCAGATTCGAAAGACTGGGTCGGCAAGTGTCGCGCCGCCGAAGAGGATGTGATCGAGGCCTTGAAGACCGTCGGCGTGTCGCCGGATCAATACCTGATTCGCAAAGGCTGGTTCCAGGACACGTTCAAACAGACACTGCCGGAACAGGTCGCGTTGCTGCATTGCGATGCTGACTGGTACGACTCAGTGCTGCTGACGCTGGAAACTTTTTACGATCGAATTCCGCCCGGGGGTGTCGTGGTGCTCGACGACTTTGGCTGGTGGGAAGGTTGTCGCGAAGCTTTTTATGATTTTTGCGCCAGCCGTAACGAGAAGCCTTTGTTGGAGCGCGTTGATTGTGACCAGGCCTTCTGGATCAAGAGCAAGACCCACAATCGTGAACGCGACGGCGTGTGGTAAGAAATGGTAGCTGCACAAAAACGCCTGACCTCTCTGGACTTCCTGCGCGGAATCGCGTCATTCGGGGTGTGCTGGTTCCACCTGGGCTACTACTTCAGCTATCCGACCCCGGACGATAGTTTCTTTCATCTGGTTAAGCTAACCGGAAAATATGGATGGTTGGGCGTCCAGGTTTTCTTCGTGATTTCCGGTTTCGTCATCCCCTATTCGCTTTACCAAAGTGGTTATCGCCTGAAGAATTTTCCGACGTTCATCTTAAAGCGCATCGTGCGCCTGGATCCTCCCTATCTCATTACGATCCTGCTGACGATTTTTCTGGGCCTTGCTTACGCGAAGCTCGCCGGCCGCCCCTTTCTCGTTGAGGATGCCCCGGTGAGCGCGGTGCGGGTGCTGCTCCACTTTGCGTACCTGAATGTTTTCTTCGACTACGTCTGGTTGAATCCGGTGTTCTGGACGCTGGCGATCGAGTTTCAATATTACATTCTGGTGGGCTTGGCGTTTCCGCTGCTCGTTAGCCGGAAGCAGCAGACGCGAATCATCAGCCTGATCGTGCTCAGCGCGGTTTGCCTTGCCGGCAGGTACAACGTCGCCCACGGAGCACGGTTTGATGCTTTCATTTTTCATTTCCTGTTTCTGTTCCAAATGGGAATCACTACGTTCCAATACGTGGTGGGAATAATCAGTAAAAAAGAGTTTCTGATGGTCATGGCGGTGGCCGTCGTCGGATGTCTGGTGACGCTTGGCTTTTCCCAAACGCTGGCGGGCGTGTTTGCGGTTAGCTGCGCGCTGCTTTACCGTCGGCGGAATTTTGTTTCCGACTTCCTCGGCCGAATTTCTTATTCGCTCTACCTGCTGCATTGGCCCGTTGGTCATGTGTTCCTGAGTCTGGTCGGAGCCAAGCTGCTTCATGCTCAAACCGGTCCGATGCGGCTGTTGGTGTTGTTGATGGCTACGGCGGTAACGTTAGGCGCCTCGGCATTGCTGTACTACACGGTCGAACGGCCCTCTCAAGCATGGTCCAGCCGGATTAAATATCGCGTTGACCGCCGGGCGGTGAATCAGATTAATTCCGAGCCTGGGATCGAAGGAGTGGTGGCTGAACCGGCAGCCGCTGTGACCGGGAGTTCACGGTAGGCCTGGCAGTTTGTGAAAGCGACGTTGGTTATCGGGCCGGCGTCCAACCAGAAGATGAAGATAGTTTTTGTTGATTCCACTCTCACCACACCGCCGGCCGGAGGCGCGCACACGTTCCTGGTCAGCGCCTCGAGAGCTTTCGTGCAGCGCGGCCACCAGGTTTCCATCATCACCACCAAGGGCGCTGACTATTCAATGGTCGAGAGCCTGAGAAAAGCGCAAGCCGAGGTCCTCGATGATCTTTGGCTGGCCACCGATCTGCCCGACACGCGCGCCGAGAAACTGGCGAAATGGGTCAACCACCGAAGTCCCGATGTCTACATTGTTTCGATCTCTCCCGACTGTGGCTGGCTGGCCTTGCCGCTCTTGAAGCTGAACATCGCGACCGTTTCGATTGCGCACAATGACTGCGCGGCATTTTATGAACCGGTCGATCATTATGGTTCGCTGCTGGATTGCGCGGTGGGCGTGAGCGCCGAAATTCAGCGCCGGCTGATCGCGGATTGTGGCATGCCGGCCGAAAGGGTGCGGGAAGTTCCCTACGGGATCGAGCCGTTTACCGAAAAGGAGTTTGAGCTGCTCCGTCATCATCGCGCCGCCGGCGGCCCGCTACGGCTTGGTTATGTCGGACGCCTCGAGCAGCCGCAGAAACGGGTGATGGACTTTGTGCCGCTGGTGGTTGAACTCAAACGCCGCGGGATTGAATTCACGATCGATTTCATCGGCGACGGAAACGATCGCGTTCGATTGCAAGAGGCTTTGCAAAAACAGTCGCCCGAGGCGCCGGTAAAATTCTGGGGTTGGCTGTCGGCAGACGAAGTGCGCAAGCGCTTTGCCGAATTGGATCTGTTCGTGTTGATGTCTGAATTCGAAGGTTTGCCCGTCGCTTTGCTCGAGGCCATGGGCTCCGGCGTCGCTCCCGTAGTTTCGCGAATTGCCAGCGGAAACACCGAAGTGATTAGCGACGGTGAAAATGGTTTTGTGGCGGCGCCGGAAGATATCGCCGCGTTTGCCGCGCGCATTGAAGACCTGGCCCGTGATTCTGAGTTACTTAAATCGATGGCCACCAACGCCTGGAAAACCAGTCTTGATTATTCCGTAGCGCGGATGGCTGACCGTTACCTCGATCTGTTTCAGCATTTGACTGATGCGTCGTTTTCACGCGAGCACCGGCGCGCAGCCCCCAGCCCCTATCCGATCATGCAGTCGTGCGTTTCGCCTTATCCGAAATGGATAAGAAGACTCAAGCTGCGCCTGGTGACCGCCGTCGCCGGAACCCCACGTTAGCCGGATTTCGTGCCGAGATGAAAGGCCCAACTTGGATCATTCGCAGAGTCGTAAAAGCTCCGCTGAACCTTTGCGGTCTGGACCTGGTTCGTTATCACCCCAAATACGAAAAGGGTCCGTACGCCTATCTCGACAGCCTGAACATCCGCTCGGTAATCGACATTGGCGCGCACGCCGGCGAGTTCGCGATCATGATTGGTGAATTATTGCCGGCCGCAGAAATTATCTGCTTCGAACCTCTCCAACTCGAGTTTCAGCAGTTACAGGAAAAGCTTGGTGGTAAACCAAATCTGCGGGCGTTCAACTATGCGCTGGGCGATCGCAATGAATCGGCTGAGATGTGGCGCAATGAGTGGTCGCAAAGTTCATCGCTGTTGCCGATGGCAAAGCTGCACAAAGAAGCTTTCCCCGAAACGGAGCGAGAAACGGTTGAGACAGTGGAAGTCAGACGGCTGGACGATGTTTTGGATCCGGCCGCCATTCAACCCGAAGTGCTCATCAAGATCGACGTGCAGGGTTTTGAGGATAAAGTCCTGGCCGGCGCCGCCCGGACTCTGGCGCACACCAAGGCCTTGATCATCGAAGTTAGCTTTCGCGAGCTGTACCACGGCCAACCGCTGTTTGACGATATTTATGAGCGCCTGCGCCATCAAGGGTTCGCTTATCGGGGAAACCTTTACCAGTTGGTCGACCCGCGTGACGGCAGCGTGCTGCAGGCTGACGCGCTGTTTGTGGCGGGCGCGTAATCACAACACGGCGGCTTCGACAATGTCAGACTCTCAATGCATAATCTACGTGCAATTGAATCACTTTTTCAGGCAGACATAATCGTCAGAAGGCCTCTGCAATTCGCCTCACGCCGGCTGGTGTCTAAATACTTTTAGGGGAGTTATTAGTGAAGATTCTGGTGACAGGTTCCAGTGGATTAATCGGTTCCGAGGCCGTCTTGCATTTCGACGCGCAAGGTCATCACGTGACCGGAATCGACAACAATATGCGCGCGGAGTTCTTTGGGCCGGCCGGAGACACGCGCTGGAATCTGGGACGGGTCCAGTCGCAAACCAAAAACTTCAAACATGTGGACCTTGATATTCGCGATCGCGACGCCATCTTTGGCTTGTTCAAGTCCGCTCCCTTCGATCTGATTATCCACTGCGCCGCCCAACCGTCACATGACAAGGCTCGCGATATTCCGTTGGTGGATTTCGATGTGAACGCCGTCGGCACTCTCAACCTGCTCGAGGCGACGCGGCAAAGTTGTCCGGAAGCCGTGTTCATTCACATGAGCACGAACAAGGTCTACGGCGATGCGCCAAATGATTTGGAGCTGGCCGAACTGGAAACGCGTTACGACTATGCCCGGCCTGAGGATTTCCATGGGATCAGCGAAGAGTGCCGCATCGACCGGTCGTTGCACTCGTTATTCGGCGCTTCAAAATTGGCCGGCGATATTGTGGCGCAGGAGTATGGAAAATATTTCGGGCTGAAGGTCGGCATCTTTCGCGGCGGTTGTTTGACGGGACCGGCGCACTCCGGCGTCGAGCTGCACGGCTTTATCTCGTACTTGGTCCAGGTCGCTCTGAACGGCGGCACCTACAATATCTTCGGCTATAAAGGGAAGCAGGTCCGGGATCAAATTCACAGCTACGACGTGATCAAAGCTTTCGAAGCCTTCTACCAAAATCCGCAACCGGGCGAGGTCTATAACATCGGCGGCGGCCGCGAAAACAGCGCCTCCGTGCTGGAGTCGATCCAATTGCTCGAAGAACTCATCGGCCGGAAAATCAATTGGACGTACGTCGAACAGAATCGCATCGGCGATCACATCTGCTACATCAGCGATTTGAGCAAGCTGCGTTCGCACTTTCCGGATTGGCACATCACCCGCAGTTTGCGGGACATCTGCACTGAGATCATTGATGCACACCGCGCCCAGGGCCGGACGAAAGGAGCATAGCGCGCCTTGATTCGAGAGAAGAGGGGCCTGTCGCTAATCGTCCTGGTTGGGCTCTGGCTGGCCGCGGTCTACCTGGTCGGTCTTCCACTCATCGGACCGCGCGGTCCTTTCCTCTGGGGCCATTATCGATTCATCGATATTTACGTGGGCGTGCCGTTATTGCTGATCGCCGTCTGCGCGAGCCTGCTCGTCTTCGCTGCCGGCAAAAGTCGGAGGGGCGCGGCTCTGAAACTCTCGACGCTGGTGCTGAGCGTTCTGTTCACCCTCATTGTCGCCGACGTTGGCTATGCATTCATCCTGCGGGGCGCTTGGAAGTCGTCGCCGAATGATGTTTGGTTCGACGGCACCTCGGTCACGGGGAAAGATAACTTGCCTGATGACGAACTTGGTTTCGTGCGCAAGGCCGGGCTGACCTGGGAAGGCCGGCTCACGCCCGAATCAAGATACGTAACCTACCGCACGGACGAGCATGGATTTCGCAATGCCAACGGCGTCACCAAAGCCGACGTGGTTTTTATCGGCGACTCGTTCACCGAAGGCGCCAGCGTTCCCGAAGAGGACACGTTTGTGCAGCAGTTTAGCCGGGGGGCGCAGATGAGCGTCGTCAACCTGGGCCGCGGATACTACGGGCCGCAACAGGAAGCGATCATCCTGAAGCGATATGGCCTCAACTATCATCCCAGCCTGGTCGTCTGGCAAATTTTCGAAGGGAACGATCTCAGGGACGCGAGCCACTTCGCCGCGTGGCGAACCAACCCACCGCGTGAGTCGATCATGTTGCGTTATACTAAAAAGTCCCTGATTGCGCAGCTTTTGACGAAGACGATTCCGAAGGAGCAGGCCGGAGCCCGCGCCTTTGATGAGGGCCCTGGGCAGCGCGGGCAACTGTTTCTCGATTACCAATACCAGCCGGATGAGCCGGCGCGAGATCCCCTGGGGATGAGCGAAACTCGCAAGGCTATCGAGGAAGGCTTTCGCTTATGCCGCGCTGCCGGAATCGATCTGGTGATCGTTTTTATCCCGATCAAGGTGCGCGTCCTGGCGCCGTACGTTCACTTTCTTAATGACGCTGATCGCGAGCACTATCTGCCCGGCGGGAAACTGGACAGCGACGGCGATTTCAGCAACGAACTCGCGCGATTTTGCCAACAGTTGGGTTGTCCTTTTCTGGATGTGACGACGGCGTTACGCAAACGTGCCGCCGATGACAATCGCCTGGTTTATTCAGTCCATCAGGATTCGCATCTGGATATCGACGGGCACAAAGTAGTCGCGGGTGTCCTGGAGGAATGGCGAAAAACCAGTTTGATTTCGAAGCCCGTGATTCAGGCAAAATAATTACGAGATCTGTTTACACACTTTTATGTCGAACGAATTGCCATTAGTTTCGATCGTTACACCGACCTATAACCAGGCGTCGTTTCTGGTCGAGACGATCGAAACTGTCTTATCACAGGATTATCCGCGCATTGAATACCTCGTCATCGACGATGGTTCAACCGACCAGACGGCTGAGATTCTGAAAAGTTACGACGGCCGATTGATTTGGGAATCGCAAACGAATCGCGGGCAGACCCCGACAATTAACAAAGGTTGGGAGCGCTCGCACGGAGACATAATCACTTGGTTGAATTCAGATGACACGTTTCTGCCCGGCGCGGTGAGCAAGGCCGTGGAATTTCTTCAGCAGCATCCGGAAATCGACATCGTTTATGGCGACACGTTGCTGACCGAAGCCGACGGCACGCCGATCGAGCGAGTGAAAGCGCCGGAGTTCAGCTACGAGTCGTTGGTCGCCAATTGTCATAACCCAATTCCGCAGCCGTCAGCTTTCATTCGCCGCCGGGTGATGGAAGACGTGGGCCTGCTGGATCCGCACTTCTATTATTTTATGGACTGGGACTTTTGGTTGCGGGCCGGCATTCGTCATTCGTTCAAGTATTTTCCCGAGCTGCTGTCGACCTATCGTCTGCACGAGGAATCAAAGACGGTCGCGCAGGCAGTCAGAGCCGCGCCCGAACTGGAATACATGTACCGGAAATTTTTCGAGATGCCTGATCTGCCGGACAATATTCGCCGGCTGCAAAAGGAATCGATGATGAACATGTATTTTACGACCGGCGGGTACTATTTGAACGGCGGCGATCGGAAATCGGCGCGGCGCATGGCCAAAAAAGCTCTGCAAACACGACCGGCGAAAATAGTGCTGCCCGCGGTGGCGCACAAGTTCCTCTTCTGTCTGTTGGGCGGACAGCCTTTTTACCAGAACAGCAGGGCTACCTATCATAAGGTCAAGCGGAGCCTAAGCAGCACCTGAACCTCGGTAGTGTCCTACTTTGCGAGCTTTTGCGTCTTTGCGACTCTGCGTGAACAGGAAACTTGAGTTAAATGAACTTGTTCACGCCAAGACGCCAAGTCGCAAAGGACACGTGGCTAAAGTCCAAGTGTGAATGAAATAGACACCGCTAACGAGTTCAACGAAGTCATTGATCCAACGGCGAGCGAGTTGAAAAGACTATTGAAAGAAATTCTTCTGGATCTTGGCCTGTACTACAAGGTCAATGCGCTCAGGTTCCGGCATGACTCGCGCAATCGCTTGCAGGAAGCTTTCTATGCGCAGTTGATCGGAAAATCCGATCTGGTTTTCGATGTGGGCGCCAACGTCGGACAGCGCGCGGAAATATTTTCTAATCTGGCCGCGCGGGTGGTGGCCTTCGAGCCGCAGGCCGAATGCGTCAGGCATTTACAATCACGTTTTAGATTCAAATCCAACGTGGAAATTCAGCCAATTGCCTTGAGCCAGTCGGACGAAACCGCGGTCATCTATCAAAGCAGCTCGAGCACCGTGTCATCGATGTCGCCGAAATTCATCGAGACGATCGGCAAGTCCGTCTTCAAAGACACGACCTGGAGCGACGGCGTGGAAGTGAAGACCAAGACGCTCGACCAGATGATTAATCTCTACGGCATGCCGCGCTTCGTCAAGATCGACGTCGAAGGATTCGAGCTCAACGTGCTCAACGGCCTCAGCCGGCCGGTGCCCATGCTCTCGTTCGAGTTTATGCCGATTGCCGGCGATGAACTGCGCCGGTGCCTCGCGAGGTTGAATGAAATCGAGCCAAATTACCGCTACGATTACTGTCTCGGAGAAGCGTTGGATTTCCGTCTGGCCGAACACGTCGACTACCAAACTTTCATCAAAGAGGTCTTGCCGCAACTGGAGAGTGCCGAAACGTTTGGGGATATTTACGCCATGCTGACGCACGCGGGAGGCCGGCAAAACTGAGCAATCGAATACTCGTATGTTGAAGAGTCTTGCCCGTCGCGCTGTCGAGCTGTACTTTCTGCCATTGCGAAAAAGCGATCGGCTGCGCAGCTACGTCAAGGGCGTTTTCCTGGTTGATCCCGACCAACACCTGGCGGCCGCGATTCGCTTCATCAGAAGTCAGGTATCACCCACAGCGGACGAGATCATTATTGACGTCGGGGGCGCCGGTGGCGGTACTTCGATCTATTTTGCCGAGGCGTTTCCCGGACTGAAAGTCTTTTGCGTGGAGCCCAACCCGCGGATGTTGCCCGCGCTAAAAAGTGTCGCCGCTCAGAACCGGAACATTATCGTCGCGCCGCTGGCCCTGGGTCGCACGGTGGGAGAAGCAACTCTGCATGTCACGGCAAACAACTATTCGTCTTCGCTCAACGAAATAGACCTGGCAGAGTTGCAACAGACTCCGGCAGATTTCCAGGAGCGGCTGCACGAAGATCAGCAGGTCAAAGTTCGCACGTCATCTCTGGACGAAGAATTCCGGAGCCATAAACGCGTTCTCTTAATCAAGTTGGACACGCAGGGAACCGAGCTGGAGATACTGAACGGCGGTACCGAGACCTTGGCGCGAACGCAGTTTGTGCTGGTCGAAATGAACAATCACCGCCTGTACAAAAACACCTGCCAGTATTACGAAGTCGATGAGTTTCTGAGAAGCCGTTCGTTTAAGCTCGCTGACATTATTGTGACCTACCGTGGCGATGACGGCGTCACAGAATACGACGCTCTCTACCGGAACCTGAGCTGATGATCGTCATTGCCGACAAGCCCGGACAGCTGGGGAACATGTTGTTTCTGTTTGCGCATTTCATCGCGCGCGCGCATGAGAGCGGCTTCTCAGTCAGCAACCCTGCGTTTGAAGACTACGCCGATTGTTTTCCCAGTACTGCTCCCGATTTATTCAGCAGGTTTCCCGCGGTGCAGTCAGCCACTCGCAGCACCCCTGCTCTCAGGCACTGGTTTTATCTGATTAGTAATCTGGCGGTGCGGGCGATCGCCAAACTTGGCGGGAACCTCGGGTTTATCCGAACCATTACCTTGTACGATTGGAACGCCGAATTTTCTTTAGCCGACCCGGCGTTTATCGAACTTGCGCGCAGCCGGACCACCGTCCTGGTGCGGGGTTGGGGATTTCGCGATGCCGCAGCTTTGCAACGTCAGTCGGATCGCATCAGGGATTTCTTTCAGCCCTTTGAGCATAACCGCCGCAATATCGAGGAGCTGATTGCGCGCGCGCGACAGGACAGTGATCTGCTGGTCGGCGTTCACATTCGCCACGGGATAATTCACTTCGACAACACGCGCAAGCATTTTTACACCGCGAAACGTTACGCGGAAATGATGGACGAAGTCCGGAGCTTATTTCCGGGCCGCCGCGTGAACTTTCTGATTTGTTCCGACTGGCCCCAGGATCCCTGGATGTTTTCGAAATTGCAGGTGACGTTCGGCACCGGAGATCTGATCGAAGACATGTATGCCCTGGCCAGCTGTGATTACTTGATTGGCCCACCGAGTACCTTTACGATGTGGGCTTCCTTTTATGGTAAGGTGCCTTTGAACATTATCAGGCGTTCCGATCAGTCTCAGCAGTTAAGTGATTTCATCGTGCTCGAAGGTTTGATCTGAGGAATCGACCGACCATCCGAGGTCAGCAGCGGAGTCGATTTAACGCCGGAAGAATGAACGCAACTCACATAGTGGACCGCTACCCTTGAATAACCCGACGCGCGAAGAAAAAGTCTCACTGATCATTCCCGTTCGCGACGAAGCCGAAACCATTCAAGACCTTCTGGGGAGCATTAATCGCCAGTCACGAATGCCGGACGAAGTTATCTTTGTCGACGGCGGCAGTCGCGACGGCACGCGCGAGATCTTGCGCCAGGCCTGCGCACAGGACCCGCGGTTTCGTTTGATCGAAGCGCGCAAGGCGCTGCCGGGTCAGGGTCGCAACATCGGCGTGGCCAATGCCCTTCACGACTGGATCGCATTTACCGATGCCGGTAACCGTTTGCATGACGATTGGCTCGAGCAATTGATTGCCATGGCGGCGTCTGATCCCGAAACCGCAATCGTATGCGGAAATTTCGAGCCGGTCACCGATACTTTTTTTACCGGTTGCGCAGCGGTGGCCTACATCGACAATAAAGTCGTCCGCGAGAACGGTCTTTGCCGCGGGCCGTTTATCGCTTCGTCGCTGGTGCGCAAAGATGTCTGGCATGCAGTGGGCGGCTTTCCTGATTTGCGCGCCGCTGAGGATCTGATCTTCTTCGAAGAGGTCGAGCGCCGGAACTATAAATTCAAATGGGCTCCCAGGGCGACGGTCCATTTTCTCCTGCGTCCCGGACTGTGGAGCACCTTTCGGCGGTTCCTGCTCTACTCGTGCGTGAATGTTTGGGCCCAGCGACAGAATAAATGGCATTACGGCGTCGCGCGATTTTATCTGTTGGCCGCGCCTTTTGTGATCGTGGCGATCTGGAGGAAAAGCGCCTGGTGGCTGCTGATTCCCGCGGCCGGTCTTTGCGTACGCGTCGGCCGGCGCATCTGGGTGCGCCGCGAGGAGCATTCACTGCTGTGGGCTGCCAACTTCCTGCGTTTTATTTATGTGCTTATAATCACGCTGGCCCTGGACCTGGCGACGTTTTTGGGCTGGATCCTGGCAACCCTGAAGCGGAGCGAAGCCAGGCGCATTCGCAATCACCTGACCACCCGGCGGGGCGATTGAAACGGTTTTGGTTCGCTTCCGCACCACAGGTCGCCGGCAGTTCGCAGCGCGCCAACTAACCAATGTCGAAACGCGCATTAATCACAGGCATCACCGGGCAGGACGGCAGCTATCTGGCTGAGTACCTGCTCGCGCTGGGTTATGAGGTGCATGGGATTGTGCGCCGCGTGGCGCTCGAAGATCCGGAGCGCCGCTTTACCCGGATTGCGCATTTGCTCGACCGGATCCGTTTGCATGGCGCGAGTCTCGAGAGCTATCCCAGCATTTTCAACGTCGTCAGCCGGCATCAGTTTGACGAATGTTATCACCTGGCGGCGCAAAGCTTTGTCGCGGAAAGTTTTCAGGATGGCTTTTCGACGATGAACATCAACATCAACGGCACGCATTACGTGCTGGCGGCGTTGAAAGAATTACAGCCAACGTGTCACTTATATTTTGCGGGCTCGTCGGAGATGTTCGGCAAGGTCACTGAGACGCCGCAACACGAGACGACTCCGTTTCATCCGCGTTCGCCTTACGGCATCAGCAAGGTGGCCGGGTTTCAATTGACGCGAAATTATCGCGAAGCTTTCGGCATGTATTGCGTCAGCGGCATCCTTTTTAATCACGAAAGTCCGCGGCGCGGCTTTGAATTCGTGACCCGCAAGATCACCAGCACAGTGGCCCGGATTAAAGCCGGGGTCGCGTCTGAGCTGCGTTTGGGCAACTTGGAAGCGAAGCGTGACTGGGGACACGCCAAAGACTATGTCCGCGCGATGCATTCGATGTTGCAGCAACCCCAGGCAGATGATTACGTGATTGCGACCGGGCAATCGCACAGCGTCAGAGAATTTTGCGAAGCTGCCTTCGGGGTCGCCGGACTCGACTATCAGGAGTACGTGAAGATTGACGAGTTTTTCTACCGGCCCGCCGAAATAGACTTACTGGTCGGCGACGCTTCGCGAGCCCGTGAGCTGCTTGGCTGGAAGCCCTCTTATACATTCAACGGCCTGGTGGAAGAGATGGTCAACGCCGACATCGAAGCATTGGCCGCCGCCGGGCCGAGGCCAAACGTGACTCACGCTCGCCTGACATGAGCTGCGGAGCAGCGGTCAGAGCTAAGCCCAAGGCGAAGCTTTGCGAGCCTTGGGTCGTCGTTGATTAGATTTGGTGAGCCGCGGAGCGGCGATAGAGAATTAGTAAACCCGGCCAGTGACGACGCGTCATCGCTGTCGCCCCTACGGGGCTCGATCACTTTAGACGGGTTGACCCAAGGCTCGCAGAGCCTCGCCTTGGGCTTAGTTCTGACCGCTGCTCCGCAGCTGGTTGTTCTCATGCGCCACGACTACGGGTACTCGCTTGTGCGTGGCGTCCACGGTTTTAAGGAGGATGTTTGCTTGGCGGAAACGCTCGGTTCATTGTGTGACAAATTAACGACGGTCAAGCTGAAGCGCTGGCATACCGACGATCCTGAACGTCTGCAAAGCCTGGCCAAACAGGAGCAGCAGCTGCATGCCGAGATCGACGAGTTTGTGCAGGCGGCGATCGCCGGCGACATCCCTTTGGAGCGGCTCACCTTTGCGTCCAACAAGGTGTACAAGAAAGACGGCAATGTCGTTCCCGAGTCGCGCGGCAGCTTTGGCGAAACGTTCGCCCAGCTGGCTGAGACTGTTTGCAAGCTTTGGCACGTGCAGGAAAAAGTTTACGAATTCGAAGCGATTCCGGTGAATCAAAAAGACGGCGTGATCAAGGAATTGGCCATCGTGAATCTCGAAAGAAATCAATGTATCGATCGGCTGGATGAGCAATTCCATCAGGCCGTCACCGAAATCCGCGCGCCCAAGTAAACTGCCCCTCCTCCCGTTGAAAATCAATCCATGCACTATCACTTAATCGGAATTTGCGGGACGGCGATGGCTTCGCTGGCGGGCATGTTGACGGCCCGCGGTCATCGGGTCAGCGGATCGGACGAGAATGTCTATCCGCCGATGTCGACGATGCTGGAATCGATCGGGATTCCGATCATGCGCGGCTATGCGGCCGCCCATCTGACCCCGGCGCCTGACTATGTGGTGGTGGGTAACGCCATCCCGCGCGGCAACCCTGAAGTTGAAGAGACTTTGAACCGCCGGCTCGTCTACCGTTCGTTGCCCGAAGTGCTCAAAGCTGAATTTATCCGCGGCCGGCGCTCGCTGGTGATTGCGGGAACGCACGGCAAAACCACGACGACCAGTTTGGCCGCCTGGCTAATCGATCAGGCCGGATTGAATCCAACGTTTCTGGTGGGCGGCGTGGTGCAGAACTTCGGCGTCAGCTTCCGCGTCACTGACAGCGACTATTTCATCATCGAAGGCGACGAATACGACACGGCTTACTTCGACAAGGGGCCGAAGTTCATGCACTACCTGCCTGAGATCGCAATCGTCAACAACATCGAATTCGATCACGCCGATATTTACCAGGATCTCGACGCGGTGAAACTTGCCTTTCGGCGGTTGATGAATTTGACGCCGGGAAATGGAAAGTTGATTGTCGGTTGGGACACGCAGCCCGCACGCGAAGTCGTAGCCTCATTCGGTCGCAGGCTGTTCACGAATCTCGAGACCTTCGGCACCTCAGGCGATGCCAAATGGCAGGCACGCGACATCGAATTCTCTGAAGAGCTGACGCGTTTCAACGTCTTTCGCGAAGGCACGAAGTGGGCTGAGTTCGCGACTCCATTGATTGGCGAATTCAACGTCCGCAATTGTCTGGCCGCGATTGTCGCGGCCGACGCCTGGGGAGTCTCGCGCCGGCAGATCGCCGAAGCGTTGGCCACCTTCAAGAGCGTCCGCCGTCGTTGTGAAGTTCGCGGCGAGGCCAGGGGCGTGACGGTGATCGACGACTTTGCACACCATCCCACGGCGGTGCGCGAAACGCTTGCCGCGTTGAAGCAAAAATATGCCGGCCGGCGTCTGATCGCGGTGTTCGAACCGCGCTCGCGCACCTCGTCTCACTCGACCTTCCAGCAGCATTATGTCGAAGCGTTTTCGCCGGCTGATTATGTGATTGTCGCCCGGGTCTACGACTCGCAGCGCGCCGCCGAGATGGGTGGCGTGCTGGACATCGAGAAACTGATCGAGGCGGTGGCGACCGGCGGTAAGCCGGCATTTGCTATCACCGAAGTTGCCGACATCGTGAATACGCTGCAGAGCGAGCTAAGATCCGGCGACGTGGTCGCCATCATGTCGAACGGCGGGTTTGGAGGGATTCACGAAAAGGTGCTCGCGGTGCTGTCAGAAGCTCGATCGTAAGGGAGGCCGAGCCCATCGCCGCAGCGCGGCGGAAGAAGCGGGAACCGAGCAGTTATAAACATTCCGAGCCGACGGCACGTTCCTCTCCCGGTTGGCTCTACTCCGCTCCCACAATCCGCCAGTTGTTGTCCGTTTGGGTCGGGATCGTCTTATTCTTCTCAACCCAGTCGATGATCAGTTCGCGCACTTCATTGCTCGAACGGTAAACCACCGGCGCACCCTGGTACATCGTGAAGCCGCCACCGCCGTTGACGCGATAGTTGTTGGTCACGACCTTCAACTTCTGTTTCGGATCGAGCGGCTTTCCTTTGAAGGTGAGATGCTGGATGCGCCGGCCGAACGGCTTCGTGACGTCGATGTCGTAATTCACGCCCTGGGCGACGTCAAAGTTAAATCCGGGAATGCGCGAATCAACCAGTTCGCTCAAACTCTTGCCGGGCTGAAACTCTTTGAAGTATCGCGCTGAGTGTTCGAGCGCATCCTTCAGTTGTTGCCCCGTCAGTTCCAAAGTCACCAAAGTATTTTCATATTCGTAAAGACCGGCGATGTCCCGCACCGTGACTTCGCCTTTGGGAATCCTGGCCTCGGGATTGAAACAGGCGGCCAGGGAAACGTCGGCGTTACCGGCTTCGAGCTGCACGCGCTGAATCAGATCGATGATGGCCGTATCCCGAAACCGGCAATCTCGCGAAGTTAAATCTTCGGCAGAGCTGCCGATTGCGCGGCTGAGCCAGGCCTGAGTTTCCTTGTCATACGGTTCGCCGATCTTCGCGATTTCCGGATCGATTGCAGTTTTCTCAGTAACCGGGATCGTGCGCGATTGTTTGGCGACGACCATCCAGCTGCCCTCGGTTTTCTCCAGATAAAGATCGGCCCGCGCGACGTGACTGGCCCAACGGTTCGCCTGCGTCAGCAGCGTGTCGCCCGCCCAAAAACACGGCGGCCCGTGCGGTCCGTCTTTACACACAGAATTGGTAACGACTAGAGAGGGAACCTCGCGATGTGTGTGGCCCATCAGAATCAGATCAACTCCGGGGACCTGACGGGCGATCGCCACGGCGGCATTCTCATTCGGCACATTTGAGGGGTTTGGTTGTCCCGTGCGCAGGTCTTCTTCAATTCCCATGTGCATCGCGATGATGACGACGTCACACTTGCCGGTAGTGCGCAGCACCGCCACCCATTTCTTTGCTTCGCTGACTGTCTCTTTGAATTCCAGGCCTTCGTAATTGGGCGGGTTCTCCCAGTTGGGAATTCCCGGAGTCGTCAAACCCAAAATGCCGACACGCACGCCCTGAACCTCTTTGATGAGGTAAGGCTTGTGATAATTGGTGGGGTCGCCCTTGACCCGCGTTTCATAAGTGTTCGCCGACAGCCAGGGAAACTTTGCTTCGTTGCGCGCCTTCTCGATCACCTTCAAACCAAAGTTGTATTCGTGATTGCCGACGGCCATGGCGTCATAACCCAGGGCGTTCATCGACAGCATCATGGGATCGGGCGGCGTGTTGTTTTTGCGGTTGTGAATGTATTCGAGCGGGGTCCCCTGGATCGTGTCGCCGGAATCGATCAGCAAAAGATCCGGATTGGTCTTGCGCGCCTCTCTCACGAGTGTGGCCACCTTGGCGATGCCCACGTTGTCGTACATGTTTGTGTAGTAATCGATGGGAAAGATGTGGCCGTGCATGTCGGTGGTGCTGAGGATGACGATATGGGCGCGCGGCGGTGCAGCGCTGGTTTTGAGTGCCGTCTCAAAAGTTAGCGTCGGACCAAAGAGCGCAAATATAAGCAGCACGAAAGTAAGTAGTTGGAATCGCTTCATCGTTAGTTTCTGATCGCCGGTTTTCTCAATACCTGGACTGGCGCCTTTGCCGCACCCCACCGCGGTGAGGCGATAGTTCTTATCTCAAAAGCCTCGACATCAGCCACGGTAAGCCGAAGACTTACCGCCTTTTGATGCGGCAACGCCGCGCTTCAGTTCGTTGATTTCCAAAAGTCTATCACGACCGAGTTTTACGGTCGCGCATCGCCGCAGGGTGGGACAGCTTGGTTTGGGTTAGCTTGCGTCGCGTAGACTTCAGCCGCTGTATGGCCATTGATGCAACCGGCGTAGACCAGGGTAAATCGCTCGCGCACTTCTTTCATCTCGGCCTGGTTTTCAAAATAGGTGCGGCCTTTTTGCATGATGATCCAGGTTGGCTCCTGCGCGGAGGGCGCGTACTGCGGATCTGAAAGCACGCGCGACTGCAGATCTGTTCGACCGAACTTCTCGAGGTAATAGCCGACGACACCGGGAACTTCGCTGACAATCAGGGCGTGTTGAGGCGCCCGCTGCGAAACAAAAGCGATGGCTTCGTTGACGCCGTCGTCATAGAACTCATCGTGCGGAAAGAAGCGTGCGGTGTATTTGTCTCCCAGTGCGTTGCTGTAGAGCGCATAGTGCGGCGCGCTGGCGTAAGCGGTCCAGCCGGGAATAACAACCAGGATTAGCAGCGCGAGCCCCGCCGCGACAGCATTCGATTCGCCGGTGAGCTTGCCGAGAAGTTGTTGCACCCACGCCGTCAAGGCGACGGCGCCGATCGCCGCGCCCATGTAGATGAACGGCATCAACGAGAGCGTGTAACGCAGCCACTTGGCGCCCACCAGCGAGTACGGGACGATCCACAACAGGAACATGAAAAGCACAAAGCGCGGCCCGGGACGACGGCGCTGTTTGATCGAAATCACCAGACCCAAAAGAAAGGTCAAGAGGATCGACAGCGGGATCTTGATCCCCATGAACAATAGATAGAAATAGAGCGGCAAGCCCCAGAACGGCGAGTCGGACATGCGATTGCGAAAGACGTGATCGCCCATGATATAGCCGGAATGAGTCAGCAGCTTCTCACCGGAATAAGCGTTCAAGTGTTGCCAGACGCTGGGCAAAAACAGCCCCGGATTCGCGATCAAAAACGTCAAGCCAATCAGCAGAAAGAACATCAGCGGAGTGTGAAACCCGGGTTCGGCCGCGTCGCGCTCACGCACGTGATACTTGTGATGGTAAAGCATGTTGAGGCCGAAAAAGTGCGGGAAGTATTTCGATGCGAGCATCAGTCCGAAACTGATCGCACTGAGATTGAGAAGCTTCCGCACCCGTGGCTGCTCGCGCGTGTCTATCTGTTTCGCGCGCAGGAAAAAGTAGAAGGCGAACAGAAGGAAGAAGACCATCAGGGTATCTTCCTTGCCGATGCGGTTGTAGGTGATCGCGTTTACCCCGAAGGTCCAAAAAGCCGCCGCCCAAAGGCCGGTGCGACGATCGAAAAGGGCTCCGGTCAAAAGAAATAGTGGCAGCGCCGTGAGCGCACCAAATAACACATTGGGAAAACGTAAGGCGGCCTCTTCGTTAACGTTGCCGCCGGTCAAGCCGTTCCAGGCCCGCGCCCCACGTAGCGAGACGTCCATCAGCAGCTTCATCAACATTGGATGTTCCGCGTTGGCCGCGAAATTACCCTGATCGTAACTGCGAACGGCCTGCAGCTTATTAATCTCGTCCTCGGCAAAGCCAATCCGGCCGAGGCCGGTGAGCCGGAGTCCGAATCCACAGACAATCATCAGGGCCACGGCCGCGACTGCATACCTGGACCTGGCGATAGCGCCCGACTCACGCTGACTGGATGGAATAGGTGCGGCGCGCGGAGCAGCGACTGCTTCCGGCATGACTGAATTGGACGAGACTGACGACAACTTCGACTTCCCTTAAACCTTAAATGAAATACTAAATACCTTCGGTGACATCTCGCAAACCCGGCTGGCGAACTTGTTCGGCCAACGCTTCTTCGGCATCGCGGGCCACGGTTCGCAAAGATATGCCGCGGTGAAAAAGCAGCGCTACACCAACCGCGGCCCAGAACACGTCGCGGGCCTTGCGAACAATGGCCAGCGTGACGCCCACCGCTTCGGTAAATTGCAGGACCTTGGAGATCTTTCCGGTCCCGGCTTCATCGACTCCCATGCGCAAGGGAATGAACTTGAACGCCATGGTGATCACGCGGTTGACTGATTCGAGAATGAAAGCGGTGAACAAAGTCGGCGGCTGGTCAGGACTGATGAAGCTGAGGGTGACGTAAATCTCTGCGACTCCGGCCAAATGAAAGCATGATTCCAAAAACAGAATCGGCAAGAATCGCGAACCGTTTCGTTGGTAGAACCCGTAGACCCGGTCCTCGAGAGTGCGAGCTTTATCGACCCACTTCGCATTCAGTCCGCGGCGGTGCAGAAAGCCGGTAGTGCCGCTGATGAACCGCAATTGTCGGCGCATGAACAGCACGCCCAATACGATCACCAACGAAATAACCGCGAGCGTGATGACGCCGGCAAGGCGCAGGCCTTTCGGCAGGCTGAAGTTCAGCAACAGGGCCAGCATGCCGGAGAAAACGAACACCACGACCGACAAGCCATAGAAAATATTTTCGATGACGATGCCCGAAAATCCCGCCATGAGCGGAACGCGATCGCGGATGAGCGCCGGCTTGGCTGGTTCGGAAATGACAAAGCTGGCAAACGGCAGAATGTTGCCAATCGCGTCGCCCATCAAACGGGCGCGCAACGCATCCCAAAAGCGCAGTCGATAAGGGGCCTCGACGCACATCGACCAGGCGAGGGAGCGCACCACGTGACGGATTGATGAGATTGCCAGAATCAGAATGAATCCGGCGCCCAGCCTTTTGATGCCCTCGACAATTTGAGTCAGGCCGGCTTTGCGAACGAAATAGACGAATAGCGCCACGCCGGCAAACGCGAAGATGATTCCCAGTGGCGTGAATCGCTTACTGCTGGTGGGGGACGGTTTTTCTTTCATTTTAAGAACTTGGAAGCAAGGTAATTTATTGTAGACGCGAAGTTCACACTGCAACGCTCATACCCGTGAAATATGACCAAAAAGTGACATCCTCCGGCGTCCACAGCGTCGGATTAATAAGACACTTGCAGCCTTCGCGGACGTCCGGTTAACGAGCTTTTCCGTTTTTGCGTTTTATCCGGCTGGTTGATTATGATGTCGATTCAAGATCGACCAATTAATCCTTTCCTGCGGTCCGGCATACTATGAGTCAAACTCAAATGGCAGTTGCAGAAGCTATTGCGCGTCCCTTGACCACGCTGGCAGAAGACGAACAAATGTTCCGCGAAAGCGTGCGCGAATTTGCCGAAGGTGAAATTCGCAAACGCGTCGAAGCCATGGACGAGCAAGCCCATCTTGATGAAGCGATCGTCAAGCATTGTTTCGATTTGGGCTTGATGGGAATTGAAACGCCGGAAGAATTCGGCGGGGCCGGCGGTACATTTTTTCAGGCCATTCTGGCGGTGGAAGAACTGTCCCGCGTCGACGCTTCAGTCGGGGTCTTCGTCGACGTGCAGAACACGCTTGTGAACAACGCCCTAATTCGCTGGGGCACCGCGGAGCAAAAGAAGAAATACCTGGCGGAGTTGGCGAGCGCCAAGGTGGGCGCCTATGCGTTGAGCGAAGCTGCCTCCGGCTCTGATGCGTTTGCAATGCAGACGCGGGCCGTCGATCAGGGTGATCATTTTGTGATCAACGGGCGCAAGCTTTGGATCACCAACGGCAAAGAGGCGGAAATCTTTGTGCTCTTTGCCAATGCGAATCCCGAAGCCGGCTATCGCGGCATCACTGCTTTCATCGTCGAAAAAGGATTCGCCGGATTCACGGTCGGCAAAAAAGAAAACAAGCTCGGCATTCGTGCTTCTTCAACCACGGAATTGATTCTCGAAGATTGCAAGGTCCCGAAAGAGAACGTGCTCGGCGAAGTCGGCAAAGGCTACAAGACTTCGATTGAAACGCTGAACGAGGGCCGGATCGGCATCGGCGCGCAGATGATTGGAATCGCGCGCGGAGCTTTGGAGAGCGCGCTGGCTTACACAGCCGAGCGGCAACAGTTCGGCAAAAGCATCAACCAGTTCCAGGGTTTGCAGTTTCAACTGGCCGAGATGGCCACCGATCTCGAGGCCGCGCGGCTGATGGTTTATAACGCCGCGCGCATGAAAGATGCCGGGCAGAATTTCGTCAAAGAAGCCGCGATGGCCAAGTTGTATTCTTCGCGCGCCGCGGAACGGATTACTTCAAAAGCGATCGAGTTGTATGGCGGTTACGGCTATGTGAAGGATTATCCGGTTGAGAAATACTGGCGCGATTCGAAGATCGGCGCGATCTACGAAGGCACCTCGAATATGCAGCTGCAGACGATTGCGAAGTTAATCATTGGTAAATAGTAAATCGCCGGTCGGCGCGCAATTTGATTCACGATCATCCAGTCATGGCCACATCACGCATTGAAGTCTTCGAGCAAATGCTGGTAACCGATCCGGCAAACACCGCGGTGCTCTTCGGTTTGGCGAAGGAGTATGAAAAGGCCGGCGACGAGGCGAAGCTGATCGAGACCCTCGAACGTTATCTGGCGGCGGCCGACGACGAAGGTAACGCCTACGGCATGCTGGCCCGCGCGTACGAACGATCCAATCAAACGGATAAAGCGCGCGCCGCTTATCAACGCGGCGTGGATGTGGCGACGGCCCACGGACACCCCGCATGGCCGAAGAATATCGAGAGATTTTGGCGGAAGTATAAGATATCAGATCTCAAATCTGAGATCTGAAATCATCATCATGAGCGATACCAAAGTTCTTAGATTAGTGAAGAAGACCGACGGCGATCTGCCGGAAACAGCCTTCACGGCGAAGACCGTCGCCAGGGCCGAACCGCGTCCCTCTCCGATTACCGTCATCAAGCCTCCTCGCAAGCCGAAGGGTCCCAAACCCAGGAAACAAAAAGAGCGCGAACAGCCGCGGCTGAGTCGCGCACAGATGTTGAGAATCTTTCGGACGATGTACCTGTCCCGGCGTCTGGACGACAAAGAGATCCAGATGAAAGGTCAGAACCGAATCTATTTTCAGATCAGCGGCGCCGGGCACGAAGCAATTCTGGTGGCCGCGGCCATGTGTCTGAAGCCGGGTTACGACTGGTTCTACCCGTATTATCGCGACCGTGCGTTGTGTCTGGAACTGGGCATGACGCCGCTCGAAATGTTGCTCGAAGCCGTCGGCGCTGAATCTGATCCGAACTCACACGGCCGGCAAATGCCTTCGCACTGGGGCCACAAAGATCTGAACATCGTTTCGCAATCATCGCCGACTGGAACTCAGCTGCTGCAAGCCGTCGGCTGCGCGGAAGCAACTTACCGTCTCAAGCTGGTCAAAGAACTGCGGAAGCGGGTCAGAAGTTTTCATAACGACGAAGTCGTTTATGTTTCACTCGGCGACGGCACCACCAGCGAAGGCGAGTTTTGGGAGGCGCTGAACACCGCCTGCAACCTGCGTTTGCCGGTCGTGTTCCTGGTTGAAGACAACGGTTATGCGATCAGCGTTCCCGTCGAAGTCCAAACCGCCGGCGGAGACATTTCGAAACTCGTGTCCGGATTTCCGAACCTTTATCGCCAGCGTTGCGACGGCACCGACCCGATCGAATCGTTCGCGGTAATGCAACGGGCTGTCGACAATTGCCGGAAGAATCGGGGGCCGTCTTTCGTTCATGCCAAAGTCATCCGGCCTTACTCGCACTCTTTGTCGGATGACGAAAAGCTCTACCGGGCCGAAACTGAGCGCGTCGCCGACGCCGAGCGCGATCCAATCAAACGATTCGGCGCGCTGCTCGTGCAGGAGCAAGTCGCCTCGCAGGATGAACTGCAACAGATCAAGGACGAGATTGATCGCGAAGTTAACGAGGCGGCCGATACGGCGCTGGCAAGTACGCAACCCGCGCCCGAGACGGCGCTGGACTTCATCTATTCGCCCACGGTCGATCCTTCGTCGCCGGAGTTCGATACCGAGGACCGGCTCGAGTTGAGCGGCAATCCCGGGACCATGGTTGACCTGATCAATCGCTGCCTGCACACAGAGATGAAGCGCGACCCGCGCATCGTCGTGTTCGGTGAAGACGTCGCCGATTGTTCGCGCGAAAAAGCTCTGCCGGACGTGAAAGGCAAGGGCGGCGTATTCAAAGTCACGGCGAACCTGCAGCGCGAGTTCGGCAGCGCGCGCGTTTACAACTCGCCGCTGGCGGAAGCGAATATCGTGGGCCGGGCGATCGGCTTGGCGACGCGCGGGTTGAAGCCGGTGGTCGAAGTGCAGTTCTTTGATTACATCTGGCCTGCCTTTCACCAGATTCGCAACGAATTGGCGTTGATGCGCTGGCGTTCGGGAAACGATTTCTCGTCGCCGTGCGTGATTCGCGTTCCCGTGGGCGGCTACCTGAAAGGTGGCGCGATTTATCACTCACAGTCGGGCGTGTCGCTGTTCACGCAGATTCCGGGGCTGCGCGTCATCTATCCGGCGACTGCGCTGGACGCGAACGGACTTTTGCGCACGGCGATAAGGTGCGACGATCCGGTCATCTTCCTCGAGCACAAGCACCTCTACCGTCAGGCCTATAACAAGTCACCCTATCCCGGTGATAATTTCATGATTCCGTTCGGCAAGGCCCGCACAGTGCGTGAAGGCACGGACCTCTCAATCATCACCTATGGCGCGCTGGTCCAGCGTTCGTCGGTGGCCGCGAAAGAGGCCGAGAAGCAGGGCGTCAGCGTAGAGATTATCGACCTGCGTTCGTTGAGTCCCTACGACTGGGAAGCGATTGCGCAATCGGTGAAGAAGACTTCGCGCGTGATTGTGGCGCACGAAGATTCGCTGTCGTGGGGTTACGGCGCAGAGATAGCCGCGCGGATTTCGAACGAATTGTTCGAGTATCTGGATGCGCCGGTGCGCCGCGTCGCCGCGCTCGACAGCTTTGTCGCCTACGCGCCGCAACTGGAAGATGCGATCCTGCCGCAGAGTGCGGATGTGCTGAAGGCGATCGTGGAGCTGAGGAGTTACTGATTGTCAGTACGTGCTGCGTTAGGGTGCGACAAAGAGGCTTCTTGATCCCATCCGCTCACGCGGATGGTTCTGACCTTTGAGCGTTGCCATCCGGTGAATCCCAAATTCTTCCCAACCCCCGCTGCCTTCCGTAAATGGCTCGCCGCCAACCACGCTAAATCAACGGAACTCTGGGTCGGCTTTTACAAAAAAGGCTCAGGCAAACCGAGCATCGACTGGCCGCAGTCGGTCGATGAAGCGCTGTGCTTTGGCTGGATCGACGGCATTCGCAAATCGGTTGACGAAGAGAGTTATAAGATCCGCTTCACGCCACGCAAGCCCGACAGCGTCTGGAGCGCGATCAATATGCGCAACGTCGAACGCCTGATTAAAGAGAAACGGATGCAGCCCGCCGGAATGAAAGCCTGGCAAGCGCGGAAGGAAGCTCGCTCCGGGATTTATTCCTATGAGCAGCGCCCTCAGGAGCTGGTCGAGCCGTACGCCGGCACCTTCAAAAAGAACAAAGCCGCCTGGAAATTTTTTCAGGCCCAGCCACCCGGGTACCGCAAGCAGATGACCTGGTACGTGGTCAGCGCCAGGCAGGAAGCGACGAGACTGAAGCGGCTGGAACATTTGATTGCGAAGTCGGCCCTTGGAGAGCGGCTCAGGTGACGTGATCTCAGATCTGAGATTTGAGATTTCAAAGGCCGCCCTGCTGACAATCCGGCCTCTGACCCACCCCGCACCGAACCCCTACACCCGGCTGTACGCTTGAGACGCGATCCGCACCCAATCAAATTTGATTTCGAGCCTTTCGTTCCCAACTGGACCGAGTCTTTTTTCGGCATGCGTGTTGCCATCTTCAATTGGACGCGGACAAGTCTAAAAATCCCGACAACACAAAAACCATGGTTTTAGAAGAAGGAGGCAGGAGTATGAGAAAAAGTCTGATCGGAATTTTAGGGGCAGCATTGTTGTCGGTTTCTCTAGCGGCGGTCGCCGCGGCGCAAACGACAACAATCACGAAAGTGCAAACGGTACAAAACGGCGATGGCACATACACCGTCGTTGAATATCCAGTCGGAAAAGAAACTGTTGTGACATTGAATCCAGTCGGAATTCCCGGCGCGACGGGAACGGCTACCATTCTGCGCGACGCCAACGGCGCGACCATCAAAGTTAGTATGACGGCGCTGCCGGCGGATCTCGCCGGGCTGAACCTTTATGCAGTCGATCCAACCGGAGTGGTAACCACACTCGGACCGGTGGAAATCGCAAATGGAGTCGGCACGTTTACCACGACCGCGCCCCTTTCCAAATTCATGTTGTTCGCTTCACCTGACGCGAATCTAACCGCGTACGATGCGAACACCAAAATTTTCTTCCGCAGCGCAGTGCCGAACGGTTTGGCGGTCATTCCAATCGGCGGCGGCAACGTGGCTGCAGTCGCGCCCGTAGCAGCGGTGGGAACGCCAGTCGGCGCAGTCGCCGATGTTTCTGAATACACGGTGCCGATGCTGGGAATTGGCGCTTTCAAGAGAGGCGACGACACCAAATTCAAGATTGACTTTACCGGCGCCATGGAAGGCGCGCGGGCCAACGTGTTCATCGAGCCGCACAAGAACGGCAGCATGACCGAGGTGCGCATGCGTTTCCACGATCTGAAAGAAGCGCCCAAGGGCACCGCTTACATTCTCTGGGCAGTCTCGCCCACCAATGAGTTTCAACGGCTGGGCTCGATCGTGAACGTTCGCGGCCGTAACGAAGCTGAAATCAAAGCCGAGACGGCCTTTGATGATTTCGGATTGCTCTTGACGAGTGAGGACGTCAGCGTCCCGGCGACCGTGCTGCTGAAGCCGGCCGGACATCGGGTAGGCGTCATAACCATAATCAAGTAACCAACCAGCGGATTAACGCTTTGACGGGCCGCCTTCGGGCGGCCTTTTTTTTGTGTACCGGGCGCGCAGGATGACGGAACGATCTGCGGGACCGTGTCGTATATTGACGCGGACAGACGGAATAAAGAGGGTCCGAGCGAAAGGTCTCAGAAACGGAAGATGAAAGAAGCGGGTGACATTTTTAGACTAGTCGGCATTATTTTGCTGGTGATTTTCGTGCTGGCGGTGGGTATCCCCCTGGTGCTGGCGGCCGCGGGCGTGGCCTTGGGAATTATCGGGGCGTTGATTGGGTTGGCAATTGCGCTGATCAAGATTGCGATTGTGATTGCGATCATTTACCTGATCATTGTGGGAATTCGCGCGGTGCTGCGGTGAGTTCAAGCAGCTATTTCTACATAATCGACACTACTGCTTGGTTCCGGAATACTTTCCAGCACATTGGGATCCTAAGCTTAGAATTCCACGTGGACAAGTTGTCGCG
>JADMIO010603806.1_pt1 | contig 147287 bp, 127 predicted proteins | sample 8958161 | NCBI WGS metagenome assembly JADMIO01 (sample SAMN16585339, study PRJNA669376) | soil metagenome | isolation source: Crop rotation soil | place: USA: Cullars Rotation, Alabama | collected 2011 | reverse complement strand
CGACAACTTGTCCACGTGGAATTCTAAGCTTAGGATCCCAATGTGCTGGAAAGTCGCATCACGAGTCTCAGTGTCAGCGGGTGTTTCATTGCTACGAAACGAGAGCTGTCACCGGGTCAGGAAATCTATATGAAGTGGATGACTGAGCGCGCCGGGATAATCAATCTGCGAGGTTCGGTGCGGTATCAACTGCGCGTGATGGAGGGCGCGCCGCCCACCGGCGCCGGCGTTGAATTCCTGAATCTGTCAGACGAAGTTCTTAGAAAGTTACAAGCTCTGATAGGGATACCGGTCTAGGCCGCCTCAGGAATGCCTGCGCTCCGTCACTGTACGGTCACGTTTCTCACGAACCCCCAATCACCGCTGGCATTCACTTGAATGTTGGTGACACTCTTTCTCGCAATCACCATGTTGGCCTGATACCACAGCGGAATGATTGGGACATCGCGACTGATGATCTCCTGCGCCTTTTCGTAGAGCGGTTGCGCCTTCGCATGGTCGTAGGTGTTTGCTGCTTCCTCGAGAATCTTGTCGAGTTCGGGATTGCTGTAACGGCTGCGATTGCGAGACGCGCGCGTCTCGGTGGGAATTTCTGACGACGCAAACAGGTCGCGATAAAAAATCGGATCCTGATTCCCACCGACCCACTGCCCGTAGTTCATTTGATATTGGCCCCGCCGCACCAAATCCAACATGACGTTGAATTCCGAAGTCTCAATCGAAACCGGCAGCCCTACGTCCTTGAGATAATTTTGGATCACACCGGCGTATTGACGAGCGGCGCCGCTGCTGCCGGAAATGCGAAAGAGCAGAGGTTGGGGGATGCGCATCTGTGGGCCATCGCCATCAGGATCGCGGAAGCCTGCTTCGTCGAGTAACTTCTTCGCCATCGCCGGATCGTATTTGTAAGTCTGGCCGGCCGTGTAGGCCCACGACTCCTGCGGAAGAATTGAATGAGCGATGGTGCCCTGACCTTGCAGCAGATCGCGAATCATTGCCTCGCGATCGATAGCATACGCAATGGCCTGCCGCACCTTCACATTATTCAACGGCGTTTCAGTTGTGTTAAGCGTGAGTAGATTTAGATTTGAGCCGTTGAATTTAAGAACCTGCAAATTCGCATCCTGCGTTAACGACTGAATCGCGTCGGGAGAAAGGCTGGTCGGCAGCGGCGCCATGTCGACGCGCCCGGCCCGCAGTTCGGCCTGCATCGCGTTCGAATCGCTAATCACGCGCGCGCGCAGGTTAGCGATGTGTGGCGCGCCTTCGTAGTAATTTGCATTCGCTTCGAGGTCGACGACCTGCTGAGCTGAATCGTAAGTCTTGAACTTGAACGGGCCCGTGCCCAGGGGGTGCGTCTTCTCTGATTCGTAACTATCTTTCGGAATGATCGAGATGGGCACCAGGTTGGGTAAGAGTCCCGTCCACGGTTTGTTGAGAGTGATAACTAGCGTGCGCGCGTCGGGAGTATCGACGCTTTTGACGTACGCGGTCTTGTTCGCACCGGCGCCTTCAAAGAAACTCGCGGACTTCGCAAAAGGGTTCGCCAGGACCGTGTCCAGTGTGTACTTCGCGTCTGCGGAAGTGAAGGGGCGGCCATCGTGAAACGTGACGCCGTCGCGCAAAGCAAAAGTAAATGTCAGTCCATCGTCCGAACGTTGAATATTCGACGCCAGCTCGGGCACGTAATCAAATTTCTCGTCCTTCTTAACGAGCGAATTGAACATCAGCGAGCGCACGCGTTCGCTGGCCGCGTCGACGGTGGGCGATCCGATCGGATCGATGGTCTTCAGATTATCGGAAAGCGCGATGACGAAGACGTTGCTGCGGTTCCGCCGGCACGATGAGCCACTACCAACGAGGAACGCCAGCACAGTTATCAGCACCGACCACCGCAGCCAACGCGAACGTTTCACAGCGCTATTGGACATTCGATTCTCCCGGATAAACGTAATTAAGCCGCTTGTTCAATTCGCTTATTTCTCTCCCGAGTTGATCGAAGCGTTCCATGTTGAGGGGCAATGGCGGTTGCGCGAGGCCCTTGGTGGCGGCGATGCGTTTCAGCGAAGCTTGCAAGCGCTTCTCACCGACTTCTTTATTCCGCGCCGCTTCCAACAACGCACGATAACCCCGGCGAATTGTTTCAGGCGTGGCGCAAATCAGCAGCATATCTTCGCCGGCGTGGAACGCTTTGACGGTGGCTTCTTCGATTGAACAATGCTTGGCGATCGCGCCCATCTCAAGATCGTCGGTTACCACCAGGTGACGGAAACCCAATTCCTGGCGCAGGAGATTGGTCACAATCGCCGGACTGATCGAAGCCGGCTCGACCAACCCCCCGGTAGTGCCTTTTTTGATATCGATATTTGGAAAACCGCCGTGACTGACCATCACCACGCGCACGCGATCATCGGCGCGCTGAAAGAGTTCGATGTAAGGCGCGAGATCCTGCGCGAGCAAATCATCGCGCGACAAAGGGACCAGCGGCATCTCGATGTGCGAATCAACCGTGCCGGCGCCGATGCCGGGAAAATGTTTCAAGCACGCCAGGCAGCCGGCGCCTTGCAGCCCGCGCACGTAAACCGTCGTGTATCCCAGCACCTCGCCCGGCGAACTGCCGTACGAGCGCGAATACAAACCATTCGTAAGCTGGCTGCGTTCCTGCGTGATGATCGACATCACCGGCGCGAAGTTAATATCGAAACCCAACATGCGCAGCAGCTCGCCGGTAATTCGGCCCAGCGTGCGCACGCCCGCCAGATCTCCATGTTGACGCAGCGCGCGCGCCGAAGGCATCGGCGGAAAGATGACGCGCAAACGATCCACCAACCCGCCTTCCTGATCGATACCGCACAACGGCGGCGTGGGCAGCATCTCGCGACAGTCATCCAACATCTGCCGCACTTGTTGCGGCGATTCAATGTTGCGACCGAAAAGAATAATTCCGCCGGGTTTGATCTCGTTCAGCAGTTCGCGCGTCTCTTGATCGATGGTGGTTCCGGGAAGGCCGATGAAGAAAAACTGTCCGATCTGTTGTTCGAAGGGTAACGACAAGAAATGATCCGCAGGCATTGTTCCCCTGATGTGCTGGTTATTAAAAAACGCGAATAGCTTACGACAGTAATCGATGCAGCTTCAAATCGGTCTTCGTTTCGAAGACCGGAATAATCTACAGATTACACAGATTACACAGACGGGAAGAAAAAGAGGATCACACGCCCGCTTAATTTCTTGGCCACGTTTCTAATCTGTGCAATCTGTGTAATCTGTGGATTATTCCTGCGCAACTGGCAGTCCCTGCGGATTCATTTAGAATGACCTCGATGAAAGCGATGATTCTGGCAGCAGGATTTGGCGAACGGCTCTGGCCTCTGACCGTCGACCGCACCAAGCCGGCGCTGCCCGTTTTAGGGAAGCCGCTGGTTGGTTATGTGGCTGAGTACCTGGCGCGTTTCGGCATTACCGACGTGATCGTAAATCTCCACCATGAGCCTGATTCCGTGCGACGAGCGCTGGGTGATGGCAGACAGTTCGGTGTGCGCCTCGAATATGTTTACGAGCCTCAGATTCTTGGCACGAGCGGCGCGCTTGATAATGCGCGTTCGCTGCTCGAGTCCGACACCTTCGTCGTGGTCAACGGCAAATTAGTGACTGATATTGATCTGAATGCGGCGCTGCAACATCATCGACAGGAGAATGCTTTGGCGACTCTGGTGCTGAAGCGAAACGTCGCGCGTGAACGGTTCAGCATGGTCGAGACGCGCGATGGACTGGTAACGAAATTCGCCGGCATGCCGTCGCCCGCCGATGTGGATGGCGAGCCCCCGCTGATGTTCACGGGTATTCACATCATGGAGCCTCGCATCTTCGATTACATACCGCGCGGAATCTTTTCGGACACAGTCGTTGATGTTTATCCAAAAGCGATGGCCAAAGGGGAGCGCATTGTCGCGCATGTCGGCCAGGGACTCTGGTACGAGCTATCGACGCTGCAACGTTATCTGCAGATAAGTCTCGCGCTGCTGCGTGAACAGGGTCGTGACGTATACACCGGTGCGAATCCGCACATTGACGCGAATGCGCATGTCAGTCAAACGGTCCTGTGGGATGACGTTGTTGTCGACGCGGGCGCGACGGTGCGCCGGGCCGTCCTTGGTGATCGTGTACACATCGCGGCGGACGAGACTATCGAAGATGCTGTGGTCGTGCGCGCAGACCTGGTGGCCGATAAGAAAGTTCCAGGCAAAGCGCTGAAAGGTGAAGTCGCAGGAGAGAACTTTGTTGTCCGCTTATCGCAGTGATAAGATTCGCTTAAGGAAGCAGAGTGTTGGTATCGGGTGTTGGGTATAGGCTCTTCGGCGGCTTCGACTCTCCTTCGAGATGGTTTCAAAGTAGGCCTTAAAGCGATTTCCAGAACATACAATTAGTTGAATTGTTTTTCGGAGGTTAGAGCTACACCTGAACCCAACGCCCTAAACCCTAATTTCATGATTTCTGTTGTTCAATCAGGTTCCACCGCCTTCGGGGCTCCGGCTCGCGAACGAATCGCGAATTACGTAGCGTCGCGCGGCGCGGCGAGCGGCATTACGGCGCTGACGCCTGATGCTTCCACGCGCGAATACTTTCGCATACCGTGGCAGAAGGGAACTGCGGTGGCCGCGGTTTACCCGGAGCCGTTCGACGCGACAGTCCATCCATATCTCGACGTGACCCGGTTGTTTGCCGAGTGCAATCTGCCCGTCCCTCAGGTCCTGGACGTTGACGGCGACGCGGGCATCATCGTGCAGGAAGACCTCGGCAACCGGCAGCTGTGCCAGGTGTTTGAAGAAGTAACGGTTGACGAACGCGAGACGCTGCTTGAACGAGCGATTGAAATCATCGCGCGGATTCAAGCGGCTACCGCGAAGGCCTATGAACAGGATTCAATCGCCAGCCGGCTGGCATTCGACGAGGCAAAGCTTTCGTGGGAATTCAACTTCTTCACTGAACATTACTTTGGCAGTTATCGCAAGGAAGAATTGAGTCACGGGCAGGCGGCTGAATTGAAAGCAGAGTTGAATGACATTGCCGCTGAATTGTCTGCCGTTCCGCGCGTGCTTTGTCATCGCGACTATCACACAGCCAACTTGATGTTGGATAAAGCCGGCAATGTTCGCGTCGTCGATCATCAGGACGCGCGCATGGGGCCAGCGAGTTACGATCTGGTTTCGCTGCTGCTCGACCGGCAACCGTCGACGCCTTCCCTGGCTGAGATTCGCGCGCACCGATTGTTCTTCCTCGACGCGCGTCGACGCAACGGACTCGCGGCAATTGATCCGGACGACTTCAGCAAGGAATTTCGGCTGATGACGATTCAGCGAGGCTTGAAAGCCGTCGGCACCTTCTCATGTCAGACCGCGGTTTATGGCCGGGGAGAGTTTTATGAACGGCACATTCGTCCGACGTTTCTGATCGTGCTGCAGGCAGCTGAATGGTTGGAACGGTTTCCAATCTTGCAGCGAATGATCAAAGAGAGAATTTAATCCGCGTGGCGGAAAACCAATGTGTCAGAACCGAGAGCGGTGGCGACCGGATCAACACGAAAGGCGCACAATGATCCGGTCGCTACCGCTCTCAGTTCTGACACGACACTTATTCTGCGGTAATCGTTGAGTTATTATCGAACCTGCGCTTCGCGCACTCTTACTGAATGCAAACTTACATCACAGACCTTTCGAAACATGTCGGCGAAGAAGTGACGCTCAAGGGTTGGCTTTACAACATGCGTTCCAGCGGCAAGCTTCTATTTCCACAACTACGAGACGGCACGGGCATCGTGCAATGTGTCGTGGCGAAGAATGCGGTGGCGCCGGAAATCTGGGACGAGCTCAAGCCGCTGGGGCAGGAGTCGTCGTTAATTGTCACCGGCAAGGTGCGCGAGGACAGCCGCGCTCCCGGTGGATTTGAAATTGATGTGACGACCGCCGAAGTGCTGCAGAACGCACATGAGTTTCCGATTTCGCCGAAAGAGCACGGCCCCGAATTCCTGCTCGACAACCGGCACCTCTGGCTGCGCTCTAAGAAACAGCACGCGATTTTGAAAGTCCGTCACGCGGTGGTTAAAGCCGTGCGCGATTTTCTCGACAACGACGGCTTCACCCTGCTGGACACGCCAATCTTTACGCCGGCGGCATGCGAAGGCACGAGCACGCTGTTCGAAGTTAATTACTTCGGGGACGAGAAAGCTTATCTGACTCAATCGGGTCAGCTTTATAACGAAGCAACGGCTGCTGCCTTCGGCAAGGTCTACTGCTTCGGTCCAACGTTTCGCGCTGAGAAATCAAAGACGCGCCGCCACCTGACCGAGTTTTGGATGGTCGAGCCGGAGATGGCTTACGCGACCCTCGACGATGTAATGGATTTGTCGGAGCGATTTCTTTCGTTCATCGCCGCGCGCGTGCTGGAAACGCGGCAAGAGGAATTGAAGGTTCTGGAGCGCGACACTGCCAAACTCGAAGCGATCGTCCCGCCGTTTCCGCGCGTGCATTACGACGATGCGGTGAAGATGCTCGACGAAGGATTCGCGAAAGGTGAACTCGAAAACAAATTTGAGTGGGGCGGCGATCTCGGAGCGCCTGACGAAACCTATCTCTCGAGCAAGTACGATAAGCCGGTGATGGTCCATCATTATCCCGCTGAGGTGAAGGCCTTTTACATGAAGCGCGATGAGGCCCATGATCAGTACGCGCTCGGCGTCGATGTGCTTGCGCCCGAAGGTTACGGCGAAGTTATCGGCGGCGGTGAACGCGCGACATCGATAGAGTTTCTCGAACAACAGATCGCCGCGCACGGTTTACCAAAGGAAGCGTTCGAGTGGTATCTCGACCTGCGCCGCTACGGCAGCGTGCCGCACTCCGGATTTGGCATGGGCGTCGAGCGATGCACCGCGTGGATGTGTGGCATCGAACACGTGCGCGAAGCGATTCCATTTCCACGGATGCTTTATCGGTTGAAACCGTAAAAGTGATGAATCATGAATCATGAGTCATGAGTGATGCGTGATGAGTGATGCGTGATGAGTCATGAGTGATGAGTTGTAAGCACACGCTGCAGAAATACTTTGTCAGCACGCGTCACTCATCACGCATCACTCATCACGCATCACTCATCACGCATCACTCATCACGCATCACTCATGATGCATCACTCATGACGCATCACTCATGACGCATCACTTTATCTATGGACGAACAACTTCGCACTGAATTCAATGAATGGGCACGCGCCGGCAAGGGCGAATCGATGGAGCGCGGTCATCGCCCCGTCGGTGAGCAGGCTATCGCCAGGATGCGGGTTGAGCCGGATTCTCGCGTGCTGGACATCGGCTGTGGTTCGGGATGGGCTTCGCGGCTCTTGGCCGAATCCGCATTCAATGGACGCGTCACCGGCATCGACATCTCGGATGAAATGGTGCGCGTCGCGCGCGAGCAATCGAAGTCGCATGCGAACGTCGACTTTGAAGTCGCCAGCGCCGAGCAGCTTCCGTTTGCCGATAGCGAATTCACTCACGCGTTCTCGATGGAGTCGCTCTACTACTACCGGAACATTCCGAAGGCGTTAAGCGAAATTCATCGCGTCATGAAGCAGGGCGGTCTGTTTTGCGCCGTAGTGGATCTCTACTGGGAGAACGAAGCCACCCATCAGTGGATCGATACGCTGAAGGTCCCGGTCGAGCTGTTGAGTGTCGATGATTATCGCTCACTGTTCATCGATGCCGGCTTCACAAATATTCGTGACGCTAGAATCATCGATCCGCGACCTGTGCCTGACGATTACAGCGGCGGCTCATTTGAGACTCGCGAGGACTTCATAGCCTATCGTGAGGCGGGTTCGCTGATGATGACTGGGGAGGTCGCGAAATGACAACTCGCATAGTCGGTATCATCCGCGTCAGCAGATGGGTCAAAGTAGATCGATGGCGGTCAGTGCTTCTCCTGGTGTTGGCTGCCTATTTCGCGCCGCTAACAGTCGCACAAGGCAGTAAGCCAAAAACAACTGTCACCGAGCAGTCGGTGCGAAAATACATGAACGCGTTGGCCGGCGATGAAATGCGCGGCCGTGGCAGCGCGACAGCCGACGAGTTGCGCGCGGCCGAATACATCGCATCGCAGTTGCAGGCTTTGAAGATCAAGCCGGCCGGCGACAACGGTGGATATTTGCAGACCGTAAAATTCCAGAGAAGAGTGCGCGGCGCTCCCGCAAACGCGCCGGCCACCGAGGCGACGACCACGAACGTGATTGGAATAATTCGCGGCAGCGATCAGAAATTATCGAAAGAGACGATTCTCCTGTCGGCTCACCTCGATCATCTGGGCGTGCGCGAAGGAATGACGGGAGACAACATTTTCAACGGCGCTGATGACGATGCGTCCGGCGTGACCGCAGTGCTCGAGTTAGCTGAAGCGCTGGCGAAAATGAAACCGAAACGAACGGTGGTGTTCGCTCTGTTCGGCAGCGAAGAGATTGGCGGGTGGGGCGCGCGCTATTTTCAGGATCACCCGCCGGTGCCCATCGAAACTTTTGTCGCGAACCTTGAGTTTGAAATGATTGGCCGGCCGGATGCCGCAGTCGCACCGCACACTCTTTGGCTGACTGGCTACGAGCGATCGGACCTGGGCGCGCAGCTGGCAGCACACGGCGCGCGGCTGGTGGCCGATCCTCATCCGGACCAGAACTTCTTCCGGCGGTCGGACAATTATGTTTTGGCGCGCAAGGGCATCATCGCCCACACCGTTTCAAGTTTCGGTCTGCACACAGATTATCACCGGCCGAGCGACGATCTTTCCAAGGTCGACTTTGCGCACATGACTGACGCGATAGCTTCGATGGTTGACCCGGTCAAGTGGCTGGTGAATAGTGATTTCAAACCGCAGTGGGCCAAAGACGGAAAGCCCCAGTGAGCGAAATAGAATTGGCCGCGATGCGCGCGGATAGACGCGGATAAGAAACGGAGATGCGGATAGAAAGTATGAAGAAGAGGACGTCCGCGGCTTGATTCAAATTGCATTTATCCGCGTGCATCCGCGTTAATCTGCGGCCGAATTGCATTCAGTCAGACACGACCATGAGCGAGCGAATCATCACAATCTTTGGCGGATCGAAATGCCGCGAAGGCGATCCTGAATATTCCCAGGCATTGCAGGTCGGCGGCATGCTGGCCGATGCCGGCTTCACGATTTGCACGGGCGGATACGCCGGTGTGATGGAAGCGGCGAGTCGCGGCGCGCACGAACGCGGCGGTCGCGTCATCGGCATCACCATGAATCAGTTCAAGTCGGAACCCAATCGTTACCTGACGGAAAAGTTCCCCTCAGAACATTTTTACGAGCGATTGCAGCGGCTCATCACGCGTTCCGTCGGGTATGTCGCCCTCCGCGGCGGCATGGGCACGGTCACTGAAATTTCTTTGGTCTGGAACAAGATGCAAACACGCGTGCTCGAGCCGCGGCCTCTGGTGCTGCTGGGAAGTTGTTGGCCGCCGGTCGTGAAGGCGTGGCAACGCGATCTGGCTGTCAATGATGCCGATGTCGACATTCTGAAATTCGCGACGTCGCCGGAAGAAGCTGTAGCGATCATCATCCGCGAGTCAGCACCATTTGCCTCAGCAGACGAGGTACGGAGCGTCGCTTCGACTTGAGCAGCCGTCTTGATCCATCCGCTGGCGCGATGGTACTGACAAATAGCACCTGGATATGAAGCGTTGCCCGCAATGCAATCGCGAATACGCAGATGACACTCTAAGATTTTGTCTCGAAGACGGCGCCTCGCTCGTCGCTCCGCGCGCCGAACCTCCACTGACTGAAATCCTCCCCGCGCCATCTCGTTTCACGGAGCAATCGTCTGCACCCACCTTGCCCGCATATCCCGCGAGTGTGCGGCCGCAACCGATTGAACCGCGTCGATCGAATCCGATTTTGATCGCCGGTGTTATTGCGATTGTGCTGCTGCTGATCGTTCTGGTGGCGATTGCGGCTATCTATGTCATTCAACATTCGCCGGGCACCTCAAACCAGGCGAACAATCAGACCCCGACGCCGTCCCGGCCGACGCCGCAAGCCAGTTGGACCACTAATGGCAACACCACGCCGACCCCTTCCATCTCTTCCGGGCCGCTGCAAATTACTCCGTCGGCTTCATCTGTGAGACTTGCAGTGCAAGCCAATACTTACAACGCGGCGAATGCGATCGATGGAAAAAGTTCCACCGCCTGGATTGAGGGTGCGGCCGGCCCAGGCGCGGGCGAATGGATTCGATTTGATTTTGATCGTGAGATCAATTTGCATCGAGTCATCGTGCAGCCAGGATATTTCAAAGGTCCGCAGACATGGTCCGAGAACAATCGCCTGGCAAAAGTGACCCTGCAATTCTCAGATGGAAGTTCACGCGCGCTCACTTTCGATGACCGGATGGAAAGTCAACGATTCGATGTTGGAACTGTGAAGACGCGCTGGGTGCGCCTCGTGATAGGATCGGTTTATCAAGGTACTGACCCGGGGCCGAACGACGACACAGCGCTTTCCGAAATAGCATTTGAATGGGGACCGTAACGAGCGTCAATGAATGAGGCGATGAATCAGGTAGCAGAGAGAGGCGGCGCAATGAATCTCGAGATGCCGGGCGCCGGCAAGCCGTTAAGCATTCTCGGAGTGCCGCTGAGCTACGGTCAGAGCAAAGGCGGTGTCCATCTGGGGCCGGCGGCTATTCGCGTTGCGGGTCTCGCGCAACGAATCGCCGGCCTGGGTTATGAAGTGAACGATCGCGGCGACCTGCCGATTGAGCGTTCGCATTCATTGCCCGGCTTCGAAGAAAAGTTGAAGTACCTCAACGAGATTCACGATGCCTGCGAGCGGCTCACGAATCAGGTTGAAGAAATCGTCGATGCCGGTGAGTTCCCGATCACCATCGGCGGCGATCATTCGATTGCCATCGGCTCGTTGTCCGGAGTGGTCAAGTCATTTCGCAAGCGCGACGAAAGACTCGGGCTGATTTATCTGGACGCGCACGCCGACATGAACACGCCCGACACCACGCCTTCGGGCAACATTCATGGAATGCCGCTGGCGGTTCTGCTTGGCCACGGTGCGCCGGAGTTGCTGAATATCGGTGGTTTTTCGCCCAAGTTTGATCCGCGTCTTTGTGCGCACGTGGGCGCGCGCGATCTCGATCCCGGCGAACGCGAGCTAATCCGAAAACTAGGCATTCGATTCTTCACCATGCGCGAGATTGATGAGCGCGGGTTGGCCGCGTGTGTCGAGGATGCGCTGGCAATCGCGTCTCAGGGCAGCGGTGGTTATGCGGTCACGTTTGACGTCGATGTGCTCGATCCGGGCGACGCGCCGGGCTCGGGCACTCTGGTGCGCGGCGGGCTAAGCTATCGCGAAGCGCATTTGGCGATGGAAAAAATTTCGGAAGCCGGTGGCCTGCGCTCGCTCGAGGTTGTGGAGATCAATACGGCGCTGGATGTGAATAACCGGACGGCTGAATTGGGAGTTGAACTGATTCTGTCGGCGCTAGGGAAAAGGATTCTGTAACGCAAGCAACCTCTCCCAGTGGGAGAGGGAGTTCCTTATGGCAAAAAAAATTCGTATAGGCGTTATCTTCGGCGGTCGTTCAGGAGAACATGAGGTCTCGGTGCGTTCGGCCCGTTCGGTGATCGAAGCCATCGACAAAACAAAATATGAGGTAGTGCCGATCGCGATTACCAAAGAAGGGAATTGGTTGGCGCCGGCGGCTGCAGCTGAACTGCTGCCGGCTGAGACACGGGGCAAGCTCTCCACTCAGGCGCTGGGAGGCTCGCGCGCGGATGTGGCGATCGTGGGTGACCCGTCTCGGCACAGCTTAATGCCGCTCGACGAAGCGCAGGGGCAGGCGCAGGTTCTCGATGTGGTGTTTCCGGTTTTGCATGGCACCTATGGCGAAGATGGCACGCTGCAAGGCCTGCTCGAGATGGCCTCGATTCCCTTTGTCGGTTGCGGCACGCTCGCGTCGTCGTGCGGCATGGACAAAGTGACGATGAAGGCTTTGTTCAAGCAGGCTGATTTGCCGATCTGCCGGCACACATGGCTTTTGAGATCGGAATGGGAAGCCGATCAGGCAAAGGTCATTCGTCGAATCAAGCGAGAGATCGGTTTTCCGTGTTTTGTGAAGCCGGCGAATCTGGGATCGTCTGTGGGGGTGTCGAAAGCCACGGACAAAGCATCGCTCGTGAAAGGAATCGACCTGGCCGCGCGCTACGATCGGAAGATCATGGTTGAAGAGTTGGTCGATGGCCGCGAGATCGAATGCGGCGTGATCGGCAACGATGAACCGGTCGCAAGTCTGCCGGGCGAATACGTAATTCACGACCAGAATGCGCGGTTCCTCGACTACACTGAAAAATACTCAGGCACCGGCAATAATGAATTCATCGTTCCGGCGCGTATTTCAAAATCGGCCATCAAGCAAATTCAAAAGATGGCGACCATTGCCTACAAAGCGATCGACGCATCCGGTCTCTCTCGCGTCGATTTCTTCCTCAAGCCGAACGGCGAATTGCTCGTCAACGAGGTCAACACGTTACCTGGTCTTACCGATGTCTCGGGCTTTCCCAAGATGTGGGAAGCGACTGGTGTTCCATTCACAAAGGTGATAGATCGTCTCGTCGAATTTGCCCTTGAGCGTCACCGCGAGCGCTCGCGTAACGAGACGAGTATCTAAATTTAGAAGTCAGGAGTCAGAAGTCAGAAGACTACGGTGCAGGATTTGGACAAACGTTCGGCGAAATATCATCAATCGCGACGGCGCTGTTGGATGAATGATTCGCGCGGCGCGACTGACTGAATCCGAAGCGCCGTAGCCGCTGCGGCTCTGCCGGCGCATTCCAAGTTAAGACCTGGGCGCTTTATAGCCTTTTCGCGTTCTCACCGTCACATCAGTTCGTGACAGCTTCACGTCGATCGCGCGCCACTTTCCGTCGCGCGCGCTGTTCGTAGGACGATAGGCAATCGTGTATTGGTGGCCGAGTTCTTCGGCGATCTCCGCAAACGCATCGCGCAGCTCTTGTCCACCGGGCGAGCCGATGTAGCGGCCGCCGCTCTTGGTCGCGAAGTTCTGCAAGATTCCCGAACCCACCAAATCCCGTTGTGGGCCCTTCTCGGCCATGTTGACGGCGTAAATCGTCGCGCCGTTTTGCAACGCCTTGTCCAGCGCTTTGTCTGCACTGGCGTTGCTGAAATTCTCGCCACCGTCGGAGAGGATGACGATTGCGCGACGCTTCTCTTCGCGCTTGCCGAGATCACTCGCGGCCAACAACACCGCATCGTTCAGCGCAGTCTGATTTCGCGTCTTCAATTTGAAAGCTTTCGCGGGCAAGTCGCGACCGGGCGAAAAATCCTGAATCTGTTCGACCTTCGCGTCGAAATTGTAAACCGCAGCCACATCTTCATCGCGCAGGCCGTCGAGAAAGCGGATCGCCGCGCCGCGCCCGAGTGTCAGTCGCGCCTCCATACTTCCCGACGTGTCCAGCAGAATGGCGGCCGCGAACGGCGTTTCTTCGGCGCCGAATGAAGAGATGCGTTGCTCTTTGCCGTCTTCAAAGAGGTGGAAGTCGGGGCGCTTCAAGCGCGGAACGAATTTGCCGGCTTTGTCCAGAACCGTAACGTTAACGACTACCAACTCGGTGCTGACTTTGATTACGTCGTCTTGATCGTCGGATGGTTTGTCAGGAGTGGGTGTGGCAGTCGGGCGCGCCGCCGTCGTCAGCGCTGCTCTTGAGCGAGCATTGAACAGAATCAGAAAAGTGAAGGCAAGCAGGACGAGTACAAGTGCAAGTTTGGATCGATGGCCGGCGTGCATACCTAGCGAGCAGTGCCCCGGATGTGTTGCAGGACACCGAGCAGCTTATTGGCTTGATCAATTACCGCGGCCGAGATGACGTTGCGCGGCGTGCCTTCGACTAACTTCTCCAACTCGTCCGCCATCTCTGAAACCTTCTTCAGCGTTTCATCCATGCCGGCCGGGATGTCCTTGTTGAGTTCTTCGTTGTCGTCACCGCCGCCGGCATCGTTACGAATACGTTTCGTAAGCTTCAGCAGGCGCTCGAATTTCTTTTCGTCGTCAGGCAGAAACGTCTTGTGCGATTCGTAGCTCGTCGAAATCTGTGATGCGAGTTGCGAGACTTCCTTCGCGCGGGCCACATGTTCGTCGTATCGCTTCTTTTCTTCCTTGATCTCCAGCTTGCTGCGCATCTCGGCTTCCGGCGAACCGAATCGGGTGTCGTCCTTCGAATTGTCTTTATCCTTCGAAGAATCTTTGATAACTGGATCTGACGGCGGCGGAAAGTTGGGCTTTGGAGTTTGCGTTTGAGTCTGGGCCTCCGCAGAAAAAGCGGACAGCAGCGTCATGAGAACCAGAAGCCCCCAAACGCGCGGTCTCTTCAGGCGATCAGAGAAAATAAGTGTCATTGCGGATGTGGCGAGGACAATCGTAGCTTAACGCAATCCCACGCTCAAGATCGATCACATCCTGTGACGGGAAATAATGGCGAGACGTTGGCTGGAGACGAAAAGAAAGTGATGGTGAAAGGTGAGCGGTGATAAGAAGTTCTAGTGCCGCCACCACCCATCAGCTGCTTACCTAATCCTGCCGGGGTTCTGTTCAGTATTAATGAACTCACCGTCCTTTGGAGCGGGCCGGGCGACGACGATTGTCTTGCCCGCGGGCACGGGCGGGAGCGGAGGACGTTCAGCGCCGGGAATGGCTTTGAAAGCCACCGCCAGGTGCGTGTCGCCGGTGACCACGCGCGCAAACGTTGCCGAGTTGTAATCCTGTGACGGCAGCTCGAGACGATAACGTGTTTTCGCATCCGGCGCTAAATCAGTCGATTCAGGCGTGACAATGCGGGCTTCGGTGCTGCCGCCGGTGCGTCGCCGCAATTGCAGTTCGACGGCAATGTTGTGCAGCGTCTCATTCGAGATGTTATGAATCGTGCCGCTGAGGATGCTCTTCTTGCCTTCAGTGCGGGCTTCGTCGACCGCGACTTCGACCTTCGCTTTTTCCTTCGCCTTGTCCTTTTCCAGCTTTTCAGCCGCAGCGGTGGCCGCGACCTGACGCTCGTGGCGCTTGCGGAGATACAAATAACCGCCGCAGACGCTGCCGGTCAGGAGCAGGGCGCAGAGCATGCCGACCAATAATCTACGTGTGTGGCGACTTTCCTCTTCCTCGAGCGGGAGGGGTTCAGTTTCGAGTTGATTCAGAGTTTGCATTCTTACTTACTTAAGCTGCCTATCGTTTGAATTAGCCGGGAGTGAAATAGACAACAGGGCTTTTGATGTTGATTTCGTGCGATCAGTTGGGCGATGTCGGCGATCCGCCGGTAACATTCTGTATCAGCGCGTCGAGAAATTCCTGTTCGGCTTCGCCGGTGCTGGGCAGGCTAATCCATTCCCCGCCGGTGGCTCCATCGGTTCGTCCCTCAATCTTCGCATTCACCGAAACGTTGGCCGTAACGCCGTCGATGGCCTGCACCTCGACCGTAATCGTGTACCGGCCGCGCGTCCAATTTCGCGTCTCGCTCGATACGAGGTTGGCGTAACGATTCAATTGCGGCCCGCTTACCACCGTTCCTTTGATGAAGGTGTAGGGCTGAGTCACCATGATGCCCTCGGCCGTTTTGGACGAGGCTTCATCAAGAATCAGCTTGCGATCACGCATCACATCGGCGACTGCCTTGATGATGACGTCGCGTCTCGCCGTCATGCGGTAAGGATTCGGCAACAGCGGATGCTCACGGGTCTTGTCTTTGCCAAAATTAATTCCCGATCCCGTTGTTCCGACGTTTGTCTTGGCTCCATTATTCGCCGGTGCCTTGTTCGAGCCGGTGTCGCTGATCCGCTGGTTCTGCGTATCGACACCTTTGCCCTGACCAAATGCCGCCACTGACCCAATAAACAGAATTATCAGAACGAAAAAGTATTTCATGAATTCAATCCTTATCATGCGAGAAGAACGGACCGGGGTCAATTTCGAGAATAGTCTCATTGATCGCGAAAGACAAGGAGTTTACCGCGCTCGGAAGAGCATTGACTTCAACCTTAACGCTGTTAGAATGCGCGCCTTGGGTTTCCCCGTGATGTGAGTCAACTCATGTCGTCACTACATCCGACCTCTGGAGGATACCCATGAAAAACTTTGTCCACAATCGGCTGGCAGTAGCTGGCTTTTTGGCCGTCGCTGCGATGATTTCACTCGTAGCGTATGCCGTCTTCGCAGCGCCACCGCCAACAACAATTCAGGCCTGCTATAACGACACGAACGGCAACCTACGGCTGGTGAATTCTCCGAGCGATTGCCGCAACCACGAAAACCCAATCAGCTGGAACACAGCGGGCCCGCCCGGACCACAAGGTCCTCCAGGACCGCAAGGCTCTCCGGGGATTCAAGGTCCTCCAGGACCACAGGGATCTCCGGGCCCACAAGGATCGCCGGGCCCGGCGGGCGACTCGAACCTGACGACTTTTCGGCAGGTTAAGGACGGCACGAACACCTGTGGCCCGGCCGCGAACCCGTCCGGTTTCACCGTGGTCGACAATCCATCGATTAATGGGAACGCCAACGCGATCATTTTGGTGACTGCTCTTGTGGACATCGCAGGTGATCGTTCGAATACCGAAGGAAATGGAAATTGGTATTTGACCTACACTGGTGGCTCAGCCTTTGGAACGTGTCCCGCTGATCGTTGGTTGATTGCTGGTGGAGACGTTACCGGCACTGCCCAGTACAACGTGATGATTGTTGGGCCGTAGGCTCGCTGCGCGTTCTACCAGTTCGGGATCAGCGGCCCTGCTTCGCCTCCCACTCGCGCAGCGCGCGTACGCCGCGCTCGAAGTCGTTTGAGTTGTTATAGAAGTTATGCGCGCCGTCATCGCGCGCGGGATCGCGCACATAGTAGAGATAATCGGTCTGCGCCGGATTTAGCGCCGCGTCGAGCGAGCTTTCACCCGGATTACTCACCGGTCCGGGGGGCAGACCGGTAAAGATGCGCGTATTGTAAGGCGAACGGCGATTGACGTCGCTGAGATAGACTTTGCCGTCGTCACGCCATTTTCCGGCGAGCTTGGACGCATAGATGATCGTCGAATCAACTCCCAACGCCATGTTCTTCTTGAGCCGGTTGTAAATGACCGATGCGACCAGTGCGCGATCCTCTTTCAGCTTGGCTTCCGTTTCGATCAACGACGCGATGATGACAATCTGCCGGGGCGACATGCCCAGCGCGCGCGCGCGGTCGGCTCGTTCAGGCGTCCATTCCTGACGGAACCGCTTCACCATTCCGGCAATCACAGCGGGCGCCTTCGTGTCCGGCGGAAAGCTGTACGTCGCCGGGAAGAGATAACCCTCCAAATCTTTCGCTTCCGGATCAAGGTCGCGAATCGCGCTGGTGTCGTCCATCAGCTTCAGCGCTTCATCTTTGTCAGACAGATTCAACTCAGGCATGTGGGCGATAGCCTCAGCAATGTCCCAACGCGTCCAGCCTTCGATCGTCGTGAAGCGGCTCAGGCGCTGTTCGCCTTCCTCCAACTTCTTGAGCACGCCCAACGGTGTGATCGGAGAAGGGAAGCGGTATTCGCCCGCCTTGATCAGCTTCGCACTGCCGGTGAGTTTGATGTAGAGCAGAAACGGCCACTTGCGTTGGATAACGCCGTCAGCCATCAGTTTGTTGGCGATGCTCTCAGGCGTCGAGCGTTTTGGTATCTCGACATACTCGTTGGCCATCGCGTGCGAGGCCGGCGCGCGCATCTCGCGATACAGCCATATCGCGAAAGCAGCGGGGGCCGCGATCAGGAGGAGAAGAATTATGAGGAGAATGCGCCTGGTTCTTTTCTTAATTGGCATCAATCACTGAACTTGAGCCGCCCGCCATGGTTCGGCTAATGCGCCACCCGATCGATAAAGTCACGTAAAATAATAGCTGCTGATTCGCTATCAACCTGCTGTCTAATCTTTTCATCACCGAGTCCCTGGGCCCTCATTTCCGATTCGGCAGCGAGACTTGTGAGCCTTTCATCCTGCAAAAACACTGGAACGCTGAGTGACTTGCGAAAGTTCTCGGCAATTCGCGTGGCTTCGTCGGCCGCCGGTCCTTGGCTGCCATCCAAATTTAAGGGCAACCCGACAATCAGCGCGCGTGCATCATAGCTCTCGATAATGGCAGCGACGCGGCTGAGCAGGTCTTTCCAACTTCGCCGGTCGAGACGTTCAAGGGCAGTCACCGTGATTCGGAGTTCATCCGATACAGCGAGACCGACGCGTTTCGCACCAAGGTCGATAGCCATCAATCGACCCGAGGGCACGGCGGCGATGTGGCGAGTGGTGTCGGTGCTGTTCGGTGAAATAATTGACAATTCTTTACGATCATCAGGCGAGATGGTGCTTGCGCCTGCATCGAAGCAGAGGCTAATATACAGGGGTTCGGCTGAAGCTCTAAATCGTGTTGAGACCGCGGCCCCGTTTAGATTTTTCGAGGATTAACTGATGTCATTCAAAAGCAAATTCCTGATGATTGTAATGTCGGCTTCGCTGGCAATGTATGCGATTGCGGGTGCGTGGTTGGCGACGCGAGCGCAACAGCCGGCAAACGATCCGGGGGCGCAACAAAAGATTTTCGAAAGCGTGCTGTCGCATATTCAAAATGATTATGTCGATGAGCCGAACATGGAGAAGGTCCGCGCCGGCGCACTACGCGGTCTGGCGTATGGACTTGATCCCTACTCAACCTATCTCACTGCCGAACAGGTTAAGGAATATCGCGCCAACGCCAAGAACAATCAGGTGGGCATCGGCGCCGAGCTGTCGCAGGCCTCGTCCTTCCTGTACGTGGTCGCCCCGGTGAAAGGCTCTCCGGCAGATCAGGCGGGTGTGCGCGCCGGTGATGTCATTGAATACATCGACGGCAAGGCGACGCGCGACATTTCGTTGTATGACGCGCGGCAATTGCTGAATGGCGCCGCGGGCACCGAAGTGAAACTGCGCGTGTTGCGCGCGGGCGCGCGACCGTTAACGCTCAACGTGAAACGCAGCGCGTTCCGCGCTCCGGCATCCGAAGCCCGCATGGAACCCGGTCGCATCGGCGTGCTGCGCATCAACAGTCTTGATGAAGGCGAAGGCGCCGACGCGAAAGCCAGGCTACAGGATCTGATGAAGCAGGGCGCACAAAAGATCGTCGTTGATCTCCGGAGTGTTGCCGGCGGCGAGATTCAGGAAGGCGTGACCGTCGCGAACTTCTTTATTCGCGAGGGCTCGATTGCCAAGACGATCGGCCGCGAACAGAAAGTTTTGAAATCGTTCGACGCGGATCCAAAAGTCGCGCTGTTCGCGGGTCCGGCTGTCGTGCTGATTGATTCCGGTAGCGCGGGCGCGGCCGAAGTCGTGGCGTCAGCGTTCGCCGAGTCGAAACGCGGCGACGTAGTTGGCGAGAAGAGCTTCGGCGCGGGTGCTGACCAGGAATTGTTCACGTTGCGCGACGGCGATGGCCTTCTGTTGACTACGGTCAAATGGGCTTCTGGCAGCGGCAAACCGTTTCTCGGTGAAGACCGGGCACGTTCCGGAATTTCACCGACGGTCGAAGTGAAGAAACCTGATACGGCCGACGCCGGTGACGTTGAAGATTTAGCGAACCCGGACGACGACAAGTCGAACCAGACCAAGCCTGGCACGCCGGCAACGCCGGTCGCTCCGAAGATCGAACCGGACGACATCCAATTGAAGAAGGCCATCGAGCTGCTAAAGGACAAGCGCTGAGCATCACGCCAACGCTGATCATTAACTAGAAAGACCGGAGCGGATCGACTGTCTGTTCCGGTCTTTGAATTTTCATTTTGCGATCACGTTAGACATTCAATCCTGACTCTCGATCGCACTCGACCGTAAACTAATGGCTGCACTCTTCGGTATCTTCGGCGTTCTCCTGATCACAGGAATTCTGTGGGACGTCTTTGAGACTATCGTACTGCCGCGGCGAGTCACCCGCCGCATCCGCCCTACACGTCTGTTCTATCGCTACACCTGGCAGCCTTGGCGATTGCTCGCGGCCGCAATTAAGAAAAAGAAAAGACGCGAAACTTTTCTGGGGATTTACGGACCTCTCTCTTTGCTCGCGTTGCTGACGTTCTGGGCGTTGAGTGTGATTTTGGGTTTTGCGATGCTGCATTGGGCCATCAAGTCGCACCTCGGCGCGCCGGATCATGCCAGCAGTCTGTTCACCGACATGTACTACAGCGGCACGACATTTTTTACGCTCGGGCTTGGTGATGTCGCTCCGTTCGGACGACTCGCGCGCGCGCTCACCGTATGCGAGGCGAGCATCGGTTTCGGCATGCTGGCCCTGGTGATTGGATATCTTCCGGTTCTGTATCAGGCCTTTTCGCGCCGTGAAGTGAATATCTCGATGCTTGATGCGCGCGCCGGCACGCCGCCGATCGCCGTCGAACTTTTGCGCCGGCATCAGGAGGCGGGTGCGATGAACAAGCTCGATGAATGGCTGCGAGATTGGGAGTTGTGGGCGGCTGACTTAATGGAGAGTCACCTCTCGTATCCCGTGCTCTGCTTCTTTCGATCGCAGCATGACAATCAATCATGGCTCGCCGCACTCAGTACCGTGCTCGATACGTGCAGTCTGGTAATGGTGGGGATCGACGGTGTTCCGAAGTGGCAGGCTCAACTTACTTTCAAGATGGCGCGGCACGCGCTCGTAGACATTTCGCAAATATTCAACACCTCGCCGCTCGAACACGATGGCGAGCGCATGACCCCCGAGCATCTGGTCGAATTGCGTGCGCAGTTGGCTGCACGCGAGGTCATGGTGAGCGTCGAGCCCGAAGACGAAAAGACGCTGAACGATCTGCGAGCGCTTTATGAACCTTACACGCGCGTGCTGGCGGGTTATCTGCTGATGCCTTTGCCGGATTGGTTGCCGAAAGATCGTGTTTCCGATAACTGGCAAACCAGCGCCTGGGAGCTGCGCGCGCCCGCGACCGATCAACCTTTCAAGAAATGCATGAGCAAGCCGCATCGCGCACCCTCGAAGGCCCAGGCCGCACTCAACAAATCCCAGTGATGATATGGAATGCCGCACAGTCCATATCGTCTCTAACTGATTCTGCGCTCGAAAATGAACTCCAGGTTTCCATCACTCTCAATCTTGTAATTTTCTTGCGATAGCTTGAGTTCGCGACGAAAACCTTCAGCTTTCCCTACTCAGCCGAAAAATCTTTTCTGCATTGCGTTGAACGGAACTCGGGAGGAACGCGGGTTGCCGAATTCGCGGCGTGAGTTATTAATCCCGACGACCAAAGATATTTCAAAAGGAGATTGCGACCATGTTGGTTACTAAGAAAATGCTGCTTGCTTTGACGCTAGTTGGTGCGATCGTCGGCGCCGGAATCGGTTCACTGGCCACGAGGTCATCACAGACTACCGCCGCAGCAAACACGGGTTTTGATACGGCGAAGGCCGCAACCATAGACAATAACCGGACGCCCGAACAGATTGCGGCGACGAACAGTGCACAGTTCGCGACGACCGAAGAGCAGACCGCGTATCGCCAGGGCTTCGACGCCGGTTTTGCGGCCTGCGATGATAACCGGGCCAGTTCGTCGCGACAGGTCTCATATGAACCGGGTCGTTCGACTTCGCGCGTGGTTCGTCGTTCGTCCAATTCACGGCGCGTCTATTACGATTACAACAACAGCTCGCGAGGCCGCACGTTCTGGCAGAAGCATCGCGATAAGTTGACGCTGGCGATGGGTACTGGCCTCGGCGCCGCGATTGGTGGCCTGGCCGGTGGCAAGAAAGGCGCGGGAATTGGTGCACTCGCCGGACTGGGTGGCTCGGCGCTCTACACTTACAAGATTCGTAAGCGCACGCCGCGGTACTAACACCTTCTGTGACTAAGTGGAGCCTGGTGTGAATCCGATGTCGAAACTTCTGGCAGCGTTATTGATCGTCGCTGCGGTGGGCGGAAGGGCAGTTTCTTCGGGAGCTGCCCTTCTCGTGTCCCAACAACGTGGCCAACGGCCGCGGACGACGACAAGATCGCCAGGTCCCGTCGCGCTACCGCGCTCGGTAAGATTTCAAGAGGTTCGTGGTCGTGGCCTGCTGGTCAGCACCTGGATCAATTCGCGAGGTCCATTCACTTTCGCCGTCGACACCGGAGCAGGCATCACAGTCATATCACCCCGCGTAGCCGGCGCCGCGGCCGTGGCGATCCAAGCTGGGCCCGGTCCCCAAATCGCAGGTCTGAGCGGCACAGTTGTCTCAGCGCAGGCGGGAACAGCGCAAACAATCGCGCTGGGCGATTCGCAAAACGTTTTGCCCGGCAGGACCAATCTGATCGTAAGTAGTGGTTTGCCGCGGGACCTCGATGGTTTACTCGATCCGAACGACGCGTTTGGATCGCTCGGATACACGATTGACATCCCGCATCAAGAGCTTTCATTCTTCGATCCGCACGAGTCGCCCTTGAATCCGCGATCGCAGCCACCCGACGGTGCCGTCGTGAGCTGGCGCGAGCAGGGTGGAAATCATCGGCCGTTTGTTACCTTGAGCACCGGCGAGCAGGCGTTGATCGATACCGGTTCCAGCCTGGGGCTTGGTCTTCGCGACTCGAATCCCGCTCCTGTCTATTCGCGATCATCAGCGGTGCATGACGTCGGCGGCAGCGTCTCGAGTCGGAAAGCTGCGCCGCGCACCGTCTCGATCGGCGCTCTGGAGCTGCGCGGCGTCCCCACCGATTTGATTTCCGGGGCGGCTTCGGACGCGCCCGTGCTGCTCGGCTTAAACGCTTTGCGTCCCTTCAGATTGAGTTTCGATCCACTCCACCGATTGATCGAGATCGCGCCTAGCTACTAGCGTCGTGTTGGAACCGCGAGCGCTAGCGACCGGATCAGTTGGCATCCTAAATCAACAGTAGCTAGTAGATCCGGTCGCTACCGCTCGCGGTTCTGACATGAGCTTCCTGCCGAATTAGCTGTTGACAGTGCGTTTCAACTCTTGCATATTCTCGGTTCGATTCTGGAATTGGTCACTGTCGCTCTCTCCGCTTATTCGACTCTGTGATTCGCCAAACCCCATTCAACCCGTCGCGCGCGGATGTGCGCGCAGAGGAAACACCGTTATGAAAACAGTATCACTGATGCTTGCGCTGTCACTCGGTCTAATCACCGCGGCCTGTTCAGGCAAGGTCGCTGTCAATTCTTCGAATGCGCCCGCTAACAGACCGGCGACGACGAATAGTCCGGCTGCGAGCACGAATGCGAACACCAGCACGGCGACCAGCGAGTCAAGCGCACCAGTGACCGTAACCGGCAAATGGGAGATGGTCGGCAACGCAGGCGACTGGAAAAACACCGTCGACATGGTCGGCATGGATGGCTTTCTTTGGAGCATTGAAGCCGACGGCTCGCTGTACAAAACCGATCCAGCCACCGGCAACTACACACAAATAGGCGACAGGGGTTCGTTCAGCCATCTCAAACATCTGGAAGCAATGGACCACATGCTGTGGACAGTCGAAGACGATACGCTCTACAAAAACGATCCGGCCACCGGCAAATGGGAGCGCATGGGCGAAGGCGGCGGCTGGGGCAAGACTGTGGCAATGGCCGGCTTGAACGGAATTCTCTATTCGGTTGAGCCCGACGGCTCGCTCTGGAAAACCGATAAGAGCGGCAACGACACGCTGGTCGACAAAGGTGATTTCAAGGGATGCACAGACCTCGCGGCGCTCGACGGGCGGCTGTGGACCCTCGAGAATGGAACGCTTTATTCGACCGAACCCGCCTCTCTGAAATGGCGAGAGATTGCCGATTTCAAGAACATCACCGTGATGATTAGCGGCGCCGATTTTCTCTGGATGCTCGACGAGTCGGGCACGCTTCTGAAAGTAGACCGCAATGGCACCAGCATGGTCATCGGCGACCCGGGAAGTTATGGTAAGACTACAGTTCTAACAACACTCAACGGAAAACTCTGGACCGTCGAAGGTGGCAATCTCTATAAAACGAGTTGAGCCGGCGGCGGTTCGTTTATCCCCAACAACAAGGAGAATCAATGAAGAAAACATTTCGGCGCTGGCGCGCTCTAACGATAAGTTCTGTCTTTGCTCTATCAATCATCAGTCCTTTAACCATAAATCACGCAGCGACTGTTCCGGCCCGTAAGATCGATGCGACCAATCTGTCTAATTTGATTTCCATGCCGGATGATCCGGAAGCGATCTTTGACGACGCGCGGATCGTTCACAACGTCACCGTGGACGGCGAAAAAGGAATGCGCGTGCATGCGAAGTTTCATGTGAAGTACGGCAAGGGCGTGCCCTGCATGATGATCGCGTACTTTTATTACGATGACCGGAACAACACGCCGCTCAAAGCGAGTTCCGATCCGGATTATCGGGCCTACCGCACGACCACCGGACAAGTCTCGTCCAAGGCGAACTTCACGCCGGCCTATGATCCGGCAGTTTACAACGACCTGCAGCTGTTCATTCCTTACGACGCGCTGAACATGGCGAGCGGCGACGTCTACGATCTGAAATTCTATCTCAGCCTTTACGATAAAGAAGGCGAACGCTCATTCGGCAAATCGGGATGGTATAAATTCAAGCTGACGATGCCATAGCCGCGGAAAATAGTTTCTTTCGCTCGGCGCGTGCTTGCGCGCCGGGCGTCTTTCTGACGATGAGGTTTGCGCATGAAGACTCCTCGAATCGGACTTGTTGCTATTGCGTTAGTCGGTCTCGTTCTTCAATTGCCGGCAGATGGCAAAGTTACATTGCGTGCTACCGCCACCAGCACGATCGACGCGCAGCAGTCCGGTGCACACCCTTGCACTCGTGAAGACCTCAAAATTAAAGAAGGCGAAACTGATGCGGCGATGGGAGGCGTGCGGCGCACACCGTACGTCTTAACGAACAACTCGCAGACGGCTTGCACGCTTAAAGGTTATCCATCGGTCGAGCTACTCAACAAAGCGGGCGCCGTAGTTAAGCGCGCGAAGAACCAAAAGACCGAAGATCGGATCATTGCGGCAACGCTCGAACCCGGCAAGAGCGCGTGGTTCGCGCTCGACTTCAACGCCGGCGGCGCGGGTTACATGGGAAAACCTTGCCCGGTTTACCGTCAGATCAGAATTACGAGTCCGGGCGCGCAGCGGCCCTTTGTCTTGAAGACGCAAATTCAATCATGCGGGAAAACCGATTTCGATGTCACACCCATCGTGGCGGGAACGCCGGAATAACTCGGCCCAATTGAAAGAAATGCGTTTGGAGAATTGGATGTTTCGAATCACGTTACTAATCGCCTGCCTGATTAGCCTCTCGTCATGGTGTGTCTCGCAGGACGATCGGACCACGATTAAGAAATCGTTGATTCCTGTGAGCGGGACTGACACGCGTAATTTCATTCCGCCGGGCTGGAAACTCGAAGAACAAAAAGCCGCCGACCTCGATGGCGATGGAAACGCCGACTATGTTTTGAAATTGATCGAGGACAAACCGGCAAAGACTTCGGAAGACGTCGTCAACGATCGAGCCCGGGCTTTGATCGTGCTGTTGTCCGATGCAAACGGTAAGCTCACCAGAGTCGCGGTGGCCGACAAGTTATTGCAATGCACCGGTTGTGGCGGCGCGTTTTATGGTGTCGTGGAAGCGCCTGCGGACGTTGCGGTTGATGCCAAAGGCGTCATTACCGTTTCGCAGGATCACGGCTCGCGCGAGGTCTCGAACACGACCTACAAGTTCCGTTACGATCCCGCGGCGAAGCGGTTCGTGCTGATCGGTTTCGATTATGTTGAGAACGATCGTGCTACGGCGAAGGTCGTCTCGGAAAGCACCAACTATCTGACAGGGGTGCGCAAGACAAATAATCGAACTGCCACCATCGCGAAGACAAAGATTTTTCTTGACGACGTCGATTACGAAAAATTTGAAGAAGCCGCGGTCAAGCGGCTCGGACTAGGGTAACGCAATTCTTGATGTGCGCTGCCGCCTCAGAAGACGCGCGCAAATAATCCATTCATCCAGGTGATCAGCGACTCGAACCTTGCGGCATGCGAAGCAACGGCGGCGGTCTGATTCACCACTGCGGTCTTTTGCTGTTCCTCACGTTTCTGAAACCCGATGTTGCGATCAACTTCGCTGTAGATGGCGAGATACATTTGCGTCTCGGCAGGAATCAGCGTCTTCCATTCCGCGCCGCCGGTTTTCAGGTAGGCCGGCAGCCGAACCGGATTCGAATTGTAGCCCGCAGCCAGTAACTCCGGCTTCGTGGCGATGCCGTTGCGCAAAGCATCCTGAACCTCGGAACTTTCGGCGAGGTTACTCCAGGTATCATTCATGTAAAGCAGCATCGCTTTTAAAGCGTTCGCATGATCGCGCATGCCGGTGACAAAGTCAGCCTGCAAAGGGACCGACGGATGCTGTTGGCGAACGCCGTCGTAGGTTCGCGGGATCATCTGAATCATTCCCCCCGCCCCTGCGGTGCTGACCGAATAGCGAAACGTGTTGCCCTGGTTCAGCGCGTAGAGAGAAACGATTTCGGGAAGCAGATCGGCATGCTTCTCGTTCATAAATCGGCGGTGGTCCGTGTGCTCGACAACACAAAGGTGTTCGGCGACCTCGACGATGTCGGGCGCTACATGCACGCCCTTCGCTTCCAGTTCGTTCACCGCGTGATCCAACATCGTGCTGATATAAGCCTGGCCCGCCGACGCCACATCACTGGTCAACACCGCCGGATGCACCGATGAGTAATACGCGACTTCTGTAATCGATCCGCCCTTCACAATCGGAAAGGCCACTACGAGCGGAGTCCATTCAGTTCCGCTGGCCGGGTCACTCACGCGCACCGCCGTGTTCACTCCGTTCGCGCGCACTACCGTAACATTAAGGTTCCGGCCGCTGTGCGACGTAGCCGCTAACGTCAGGCCTTTGGTGAGGAACGAATCTTTGGACACTGACACCAAATCGATCTGCGAAGTCTGACGATTAAGCACGGCCAGGACGACCGTGTTTCCGCCACTGAGATTTGCCTGCGACTTCAGCATCTCTCGCGCTTGGTCAAGTTTCGCGCGCAGGTCGGTCATGGCCAGCGGCGGAGTCGCAGTTGTCGGCAGCGGCGCCGCTGAAGTTGCAGATGCAACCGCTGTCTCGGGAAGGGAATTGAACGACTGGGCTTGCGAGCCGACGCTGGCCAACGCACACAGAGCTACAGCGGAGAGGATTAGGGTCCTTTTTCTCATGATTCGTTTATTGCCTTACAGGATTGCCGGGAGAATTGCCGGGGAAGTTTTGTGATGCCCAGTCTTGCGCTACGGTTGCAGACTGATTGGCCGGCGGTTGTCGTCAAAGAGACTGCATCGATACATGACTGAAGAAATCAGCTCAGGCGTAACGAGTCAGTACCATCGGCGTCAGCGGAGGATCAAGACGCTCCCGAACCTTACGTGATCGCAAAGGCTCGAACAGGAAAGGTTCCCATCCCTTTAATCTTTGGTGGGATGGCGAAGAATCTAAAACTGCTTTCAGGTAATTGTTCGAGCCGACACATATGTTCGACAATCGGAATGCCCTCGCCGAGCAGAATGCTGTGCGCGGGTCGCGTCAGGTCGGCCGTGTCGTCGATGTTGTAAGAGTCGATGCCGACGAGCGCGGCGCCTTCGTCCAGGAGAAACTGCGCGGCGGCTTTAGTGAGGAACGGATGGCCCTCGAAATACCGGTCGGTTCGCCAATGCTGATCCCAACCCGTGTGAATCAGCACGGCTCTGCCCTTTATTTTCAGACCTTCGAAATCACCGGCCTCGATCGCTCTTTGCTTCTCGCTCTTAGCTCGGAGCAGCACGCCATCCAGGTTCGCGATCGACTTCAGTTTAAGCTGCGACAGATCATCTCCCTCCGGGTAACGATGAAACGGAGTATCGAGCTAAGTGCCGGTATTCGCCACCATTTCGATCTTGCCGATCTGAAATTCCGTGCCTTCGCCGTAGTGTTGCCGCGACTGTTCCCGGCTCAGAAAATCACAAATAACCGGCGCGGGCAGGCCTTTGTAAGTGATGAGGCCGTCCTCGATCGTGTGACTGAGATCGATGAAATTAGCCATTGATGTGAATACCTGCTTTGCGACCTCCGAAAAGAGTTAAGTTTAGGACAACGGTTTCGAAATGTGCTCGTGAATGATTAGCCATTTCGCGCCGCGCTTCTGGAAGACGATCGTGTGACGCCCCGTAAATTCCATGGGCGCTGATCCATCTTTAAGCTTCGCGTTCAACTTGAACGTCAGCGTCGCGACTGCCAGGGTGCCGCTGCGCGTGATTTTGATGTCGTTGTTCGGCGTGAGCGCCAGGCTGATGAAACCTGGCCTGACACTGTTTTTGAAAGTGTCGTGATACTGTTGCCAGCTCGTATATTTCACCGGATCGATATCGAAGAATATTAGGTCCGCATCCTTCGCATAATACTTCGCCGGAATGTCAGGGTTGAGGGTGCTCCACGCCGCGTAATACTCCTTAATCAAATGATTGAAGTCAGGGCCGGTTTGTTTCTGCGCGGCGACGGGCAGGCAGAAGGTGGCGACAACCAAGGCTGCAGTGAAGAGTGTTTTCATCGGGCTAACTCCGCAAAGAGGCTGAACGAGCGAAATGCTTCTATGCGAAGTGTTGTTGCAAGTCAAGCACTAGGTGCCGAGCTGCGAAGCAGTGGACACAATCAAGCCCAGGGCGAGTCTGCGAACGCGTTTTAGAGCCAACCGCGTTCGCAAATTCCAACATAGGGCGTTGCCCTGGGCTGGGAATTTGCAAACGCCGTTGGCGTCTACGGTCACGCTAATCACATACAAATGTGAAATGAGTCATAGAGTTTTGGCATAGAAGGTTTATAAGCTTCTTCCCTCATCACTGGCCCCTGAACCCGGCGCATTTGTCACTTCAGCATTCGCTGAAAGGTAACTCGCCATGCCCGCACAATCGGCGCGCGTCGTGTTAGTGATCCTGCTCGCATTTATCGTCTCGGCAAACACGGCCTGTCACAGAAAGGTTTATGCGGAAATCGCGCAGATCGATCCGATCGACAGACGGTCCAACCTGCCAATGGTCGGCCCCATCAGTCGCGATTTAGCTGACATAAAAAAGGGCGGCACACTTACGGTGCTGGCGCCTTACAACTCGACGACGTATTTCATCTATCGTGGCGAGCCGCTCGGTTATGAGTATGAGCTGCTGCAATCGTTCGCCCAATCTGAAGGCCTGCACTTGAAGATGGTCGTCGTCGCCGATCCCAAAAGCCTGTTCACGATCCTGAACAGCGGCGAAGGAGACATCGCGGCTGACCGGCTGGTCCCCACCTCTGATAACGATGTCTCGTTCACCAAGGCTCTCTATCACACTGAGCCGGTGCTGGTGCAACAAGGGGCGCCGCCGGACAAAGCAGGCAAGGGAACTGAGAAGAAGCTGAACCCTGGCCCCGCCGACCCTTTGCCCCAGGTTGATGTGCAAGCCCGTCTGATTACCAGGCCCGCGCAATTGTCGGGGCAGACCGTAACGTTGCCGGAGCGATCTCCGTACGACCGGACGCTGGTCGAAGTCAGCGATGAAATCTCAGGTGAAATTCACGTCGTCGAAATCGGCGGGCAAATCCAGGACGAGGCGCTTGCCGAAAAGGTGGCCAAAGGCGAAGTGCAGTTCACCGTGATGCAGAAAAATCTGGCCGAGTTAAAAGAAGCTGAGTTCAAGAACCTCAAGGTCCGTCCCATCCTGAGTAAATCGCATAGCGTGTCATGGGCCGTGCGGAAGAATTCACCGGACTTATTAAATGCCTTGAACCAATGGATTGAGGAAAAGCAGAACGGCTCGTGGTTCGACAAGCTCTATCAAAAATATTTCATCGATCGCCGCAACTATCTCGAGCGCGTCGAAAGCGGCTTTCTTACTTCGAAGACAGGGAAGCTGTGCGCTTACGATGATTTGCTGAAGCAGCACGCCGGCGAGCTTCCCTGGGATTGGCGTCTGCTTGCCGCGCAGACATTTCAGGAGTCCCGATTCAAGCCCGACGCACATTCATGGGTGGGCGCCGCCGGGCTTTTGCAATTGATGCCGGCGACGGCGAAGCAGTACGGAGTAAAGAACCCGCTCGACCCCGAGGACAATGTCCAGGGCGCAGTCAAATTCTTGAAATGGCTGGATGGATTTTGGCGCGAGCGCATCGACAATGATAACGAGCGGCTCAAGTTTGTGCTCGCGTCGTACAACTGCGGCGCCGGACATGTGCAGGACGCGCAGCGGCTCGCCGAAAAGTACGGAGGCAATCCGCAATCATGGGAAGACGTCTCGTACTGGTTGCTGCAAAAGTCGACCCAGGAATATTCAACCGATCCGGTAGTGAAGTTCGGTTTCTGTCGCGGCCTTGAGCCGGTGAATTATGTGACCAACATTCTGGCACGGTACGATAGATACAAGCAGTATCTCGCGCGACGCGGGCAAATTGATTTGACTCCACGGCCGAAGCGGCGGGAAGCGACCGCGTCAATCTGTTTCAGAACCGCGAGCGGTAGCGACCGGATCAAGGGGCGACCGAGAGGTAGCACGATCCGAGCGTTTGCTATCGGACCCGAGCTGAGCACTAAAGTATGTGGATGATCCGGTCGCTACCGGTCGCGGTTCTGACACCGTTTAGTCGAGCGACTCGCCTTGACCGGACTCTACATAAGAGATTGCGTTGGCTAATTCTTCCTCGTCCCAAAGATACTTCTTGCTGCCCCGGAATTCCCACGGACTAAGATGAGTCGTCCAGACCCCAGCCGCTCTCATTGCGCCTGTGGCGTTCGCCTTTATAGCGCTCATGATCGCTTCCGGTTTCTTACTGGCGGAGACTACTGCATGAACATGATTAGTGCGAACGTTCAAGCTCCATAATTGCCAACCTCTTATCCTGCAGGTTTCTTTGATAGCCGATTCAACGACGGGGCGTTGGCGTAAGTCGAGTTTGACCGGAGGCTGTTTCATCAGCCGGCGCTGGCGTTCTTCTCTCTGCGGAGATGGCGGTAAAGCCGGCGTGCCATAGCGACGGTGTTGTCGATCGATTGAGCCGCGCGCATCACCATGAAGCCACGTACCATAACAGCGGAAAGTAATCAGATATCCAACCGGTGAGCTGCGGTCCTGGAACTCGATGTAATCTCGCTTCATGAGAGTTGAGATCGTAACACCTCTGTCATGTGTGATTGTTTGCAAGCGTGTCAGAACCGCGAGCGGTAGCGACCGGATCAAGGGGCGACTTGGATTGTATCCAACGAACTAGACTCTGCTGGCTAAGCGATGGCGGTTTAGAGCAACGCCAGTTGAATCAAAAGGTTCCTCCTGATCCGGTCGCTACCGCTCGCGGTTCTGACACGATGGCGATATTTGTCGCCGCATGCCGTTTGAGGCTAGCCCGCATTCCATATTTCGGCAATGCTATGATGTCATGACTCTGAAAACATCATGAAGCTGTTTAACTTTTTCGCGACATTAACTCTCATCCTTAGTTCTACGCTGATCGCGGTTGGCCAAAATTCACCGATCGACGCGGCGCTAAGGCAATCGGCCCAGGATGGCGACATTGCAGCGGTCAAAGCTTTCATCGCGGACGGCGCAAACGTAAACAGCCGGGACAAAACCGGCAAGACCGCACTGCTTTGGGTTGCACCGGCGCGCGATAATCCGGAGATGGTGAGATTGCTCATCCAGCATGGTGCTGATGTCAACGCGCATGACTATCGCGGCGAAACCGCCTTGATGATCGCGGCCAGCCAAAGCAATCCCGGCATCATGAAAGCTTTAATCGAGGCCGGGGCCAGAGTGAATGCTCAGAATGATGAGGGCTTGACCGCGGTGATGGCGGCGGCGGCTCGCGCGAACGTCGATGAGATTAAAATTCTGCTGGCCAACGGTGCGGACGCGAAGATCAAAGACAAGAAAGGTCGTGTCGCAGCCGACATAGCGCGGGCTGGATCGAAAAATTATCCCGATGCAAGCAACCAGCAGCGTTTTGCGCAAACACTAAAGTTGCTGGAATCGGCAACTCACTGAATGCAGACTTTTCTCAGTCAGGAATAATTATCTCCGGCTGCCGGAAAGTGTTTCCTGCCGGAAAGTGTTTCCTGCCGGAAAACAAATCTTTCCTTTGGGAGAGAAGTATCCCCCTCGTCAGAAAACAATACTTCCTCGCGAGAAAACACTCTATTTGAAAGAGAAAACAATTCTCTCGCGCGACCAAACATTCTAGCTGGTCGAAAAAACAATCCTTCGCCGCGAGCAGACACTTTAGTTGGCTGAGAAAACAATTCTCCCTCAGAAAGAAAATATTTTATTCGGCTGAGGAGAAGTGTATTTGGCAGAGAAGAAGTTTGTTTGGCGGGCGACAAGTATTTTTAGCTGGGAAGGAATTCTTATGTGGCGTTCAGTTAAGTCAAACTTCAGTTCTTGTTAACATCGTTTTAAGACGCGATATCGTTTGTGGCAGTGGGAGTAAAAGTTCTTCAATACTCTCCGAGAGTTAACGAGAAAGGAACCTTTGTTATGAGCAGACCGAAACGCAATTCAAATGTCCTCGATATAGCCCGGCAGCGTTTGGCCGGCCTGAAGAAGATATCGCCAAAGCCAACCTTCGCGGCTCCGCTTTCTGAGGAAGCTTTCGAAGCAGAGATCGAAGGTTTTAGCGCAGACCAGAATGCCTATAACGGCGAGGTCGCAGCCTTGGACGAAAAGACCAATCGTCTGGACGTCCGCGAACGGCTGCTGGATGACTTCAATCAGCGCATTCTCGCCGGCATCAGGTCCCAGTACGGGCCCGACAGCAACGAGCTTGAACTGGTGGGCGGCGTTCGGCGCAGCGACCGGAAGCGTCCGGTACGCACGAAAACATTGAAAACCACCTGAACTTAAATCAACAAAGTACCTGGTACTTTTGTTTTGCGGTTGCAGCCACCATGGGGCGCACCGCTTTTTTTGTGTCTGGAACAGAGCACCTATTGCTCGCAATTCTCAAGCACGCCAGCTCTTTTGATAGGCTTTTAGCCAGTAGGACAAAGATTGATTACGTGAGTGTGCGCCGACGAATCTATCAGGCCAAGAACCAAAAATTCTAGTTGAAAACATCTTAATGGCTCTCGATAAGTCCGCTTTCTCACAACGGAATATTTCCGTGCTTCTTCGGCGGGTTCTGGTCGCGCTTGTTCTCTAACAGCGCCAGTGCGCGGATCAGTTTCGGGCGCGTCTCGGCGGGTTCAATTACTTCATCAATAAATCCACGTTCAGCTGCCACGTAAGGGTTGGCGAATTTTTCTTCGAACTCATTCACGCGAGATCGGCGGGCCGACGCTTTATCTGATGCTTCAGCGATCTCGCGGCGGTAGAGAACATCGACTGCTCCTTCGGCGCCCATCACGGCAATCTCTGCGGACGGCCAGGCGAAGTTGATGTCGGTGCGGATGTGCTTTGAGCCCATCACACAATACGCGCCGCCGTAGGCTTTGCGTGTGATGACAGTGACTTTGGGGACGGTGGCTTCGGCGAATGCGAAGAGAAGTTTCGCACCGTGCTTGATGATGCCGTGATGCTCCTGCGAGATGCCGGGAAGGAAACCGGGCACGTCTTCGAAGGTCACAATCGGAATGTTGAAGCAGTCGCAGAAGCGTACGAAGCGCGCGCCTTTGATTGAGCTGTCGATGTCGAGCACCCCTGCGAGAAAGGCCGGTTGATTAGCGACGATACCGACCGGTCGGCCGTCGAGTCGCGCGAATCCCACCACGATGTTCGCCGCGTAATCACGATGCACTTCAAAGAAATAGCCTTCATCGACGATCAAATCGATCACTTCGCGAATGTCGTAGGGCTGATTCGAAGCGTCAGGTACGATTGCGTTCAACTTCGCTTCAGTTCGCTCAGGCGAATCCGTCGCGGCCAGGCGTGGCGGATCATCAAGATTGTTCGACGGAATAAACGACATCAGTTCGCGCACCATGCGCAGCGCGTGTTCGTCGGAATCAGCCGCGAAGTGCGCGACGCCTGATTTTCGATTATGGGTCTCAGCGCCGCCGAGTTCTTCCTTGGTCACATCCTCATGCGTCACGGTTTTGATGACGTCGGGGCCGGTGATGAACATGTAGGACGTGTCCTTCACCATGATGTTGAAGTCGGTGATCGCAGGGCTGTAGACCGCGCCGCCCGCGCACGGACCCATGATGCAACTGATCTGCGGCACGACACCGCTGGCGAGAGTGTTGCGCAGAAAGATGTCGGCGTAACCGCCGAGGCTGACGACGCCTTCCTGAATCCGCGCCCCGCCAGAATCGTTCAAGCCAATAATGGGCGCGCCGACCTTCATCGCCAGGTCCATCACCTTACAAATTTTTTCCGCGTGCGTCTCGGAAAGGGAACCGCCGAAGACGGTGAAGTCCTGCGCGAAGACGAACACCTTGCGGCCATCGATCAAGCCGTGGCCGGTAATCACTCCGTCGCCCGGATAGATTTGTTTGTCCAGGCCAAAGTCGCGCGAGCGGTGCTCGACGAGTTTGTCGAATTCCTGAAAGGTGCCTTCGTCGAGCAGGAATTCGATTCTCTCGCGCGCGGTCAACTTGCCGGCTGCATGTTGCTTCTCGACGCGCGCGGGGCCGCCACCCTGCTCGGCCTGTTGCTGCCGTTCGCGCAACTGATCGAGTTTTGAAATCTTCGCGGGTTGTTGTTTTTGGGACGACATATTTTAAGTGGCTGGCCTGGGGACGATATACCTTTCGCCAAGAGTTGTAGAAGAGAAATTGACTCAGCAATTATCTCTCAGGTTGGGAAGGGTGGCTTGCCCCCGTCACTGTGCGCCTTCTCACAAGAAAAAGCGGGGGTAAACCACCCTTCCCAACCTGAGAGATAATCTAACTGCGAGATTCTGACCCCAGAATTCTTTTTCAGCAGGATGATATCAGAAAGCCATGTTCGCTTTTAGTGGTTGAAAGGGAATTGGCGAGATTCAATTATTCGACTCAATTCCTTCATTGCCGCCATGGCGTTCTCCCTTTCCTCGGCAGTGTATTTATATCGCTCTGAGTTCATGCTGAATTCATCAAGATCGAGTACTTCGTACGAATAGTCCGGCTGGACAATAACATCGATGTCCAGGTCGATATAGGTCAACGAGTGTCCATCGAACGCGGGCGGTTTGTTGATGTTGCAGTAGTAGAGACGGGTTGAGCCCGAGTCGTTCAGAAAGCGAAACACGTTGTACCAGCGATCGAGCCAATAGTATTCGATCAAGCGCGTCCCGCGTTTGATTTCACCCAGCAGCGGGTGAGAGACAGCCACGTCGAATTCGGCGTCAAGCACGATGAGGCTGGCTTCGCGTTTAGCAACGCGTCCGCTCCAACGGCGATATTCGCTGCCGTCATGCTTGAGCACGCGAACAACTACTTCATTTGATTTGCCAGCGCCGGATGTCTGGCCGGCCAGGTTCATGCTTTCGCCGCGGTGCTCTTTCGAAAGTCCGCGAGGAACTGATCCTGACCTTTATCGGTCAAGGGGTGCTTGAGAAGTTGCTGGAACACTTTGTAAGGCATCGTCGCGATATCGGCGCCCATGCGTGCGGCTTCGATAATGTGAATCGGATGACGCAGGCTGGCGGCCAGCACCTCGGTCTTCCATTCATAGTTGTCGTAGATCTCAATAATCTCTTCCAGCAGGCGTAAACCATTGTCGCCAATGTCGTCGAGCCGACCCAGAAACGGACTGATGAATGACGCACCGGCTTTGGCCGCACACACCGCCTGCGCTGCTGAGAAGCAAAGCGTTACATTCACACTGATTCCTTCGTCGTTAAGAATGCGTGTGGCTTCCAGGCCATCCTGAGTAAGCGGACATTTGATGACGACATTCGGGGCGATCTTCACGTACTCGCGACCCTGCTTCAGCATCTCGTCTCGCTTGTCGGTGGTAACCTCTGCGGATACCGGGCCCGAAACGATTTTGCATATCTCGGCGATATGAGATTTGAAATCAACGTTGCCCTCTTTCGAGACCAGGGTGGGATTGGTGGTCACGCCATCGCAAAGACCGAGTGCCGCGGCCTGACGAATCTCGTCGAGATTTGCCGTATCGAGAAAGAACTTCATGAACGCCTCCTGAATTTGTTGTTGCACCAAATATAAGCGAAACGGAGGTGGATTTACAGCGGCGAGTATCAGAAAAAATCGAATCGTGCCGCATACGGTTAATCGACTGACGATATCGGTTACTCGTGTTTCGAAATCTGACTCAATTCATTCTCATTTGGGCGAAGTCATCGTGCCGGAACAGCAATTGCGATTATTCGAGCGAAATCCATCTCCTCGGCTTTCCCCAGAGATAAGGAGAATCAGCCATGCAGAATCATTTGATACGTCGCCTCTTATTGGTTGTGTCGCTCGGCCTGGGCGCGGCCGTCCTCGTGAGCGCTCAGGATGATCGGCGCGGTCGTCACGACCGGAACAATAACAACCAGCAACAGACTCAGACTCAAACACAAAGCAATAACGACAATCAGCAGCGCCGCCAGGCGGAAGAACAGCGGCGGAACAGCGAACGTCAGGCGCAGGACCAACAGCGCCGTCAACAGTGGGAGCAACAGCGTCAGGCCCAACGCCAGCAGCAGGATCAGCAGCGGGTGGACCAGCAGCGGCAATTAGATCAGCGCCGGCAACAGGAAGATCAGCAGCGCCGCGCGGACATGCAACGACGCAAAGAGGAAGACGGTCGCCGCTTCGATCAGGAACGCCAGGCTGCGGAACAACGACGCCAGAGTGATTCGCAGCGTCAACAGGATCAGCAGCGGGCGCTGGAACTTCAACGTCGTCAAGCTGAAGAACAACGTCGCCAGGCTGATCAGCGTGGTCGGGATATCCAGCGTCAGCGGGACGACCAGCAGAGACGCGACCAGCTGAATCGCGATCAGATACGCCGCCAGGAAGAAGAACGGCGACGAGCAGAGCAAACGCGCGACTGGCAGCGTGAGAATGATGACCAGCGCCGCGCGCGGGATGAACAAAGAAGACGAGATGAAGCCCTGCGCACGGCTAATAACAACTCGCGCCGCGACAATGGCATTCGTTTGTCGGATCAGCAACGCGCTGAGTGGCGGCGAAGGGAAGAGCAGTCATGGCGTCAGCGCCAGACTGATTTCCGCCGGCGCGATGACGATCGCTGGCGGCAGTGGCAGCAGCGCCAACAGTACCTGCAACAACAGCGTCGCATTAATCAATGGCGCTTTGAGCAATCCTACTGGGAACGTCTGCGGCAAGATCAACTTCGCTTACAGTCATTCAGCTATTACGACTACGGCGATCCGATCTATCGTTATTCCCGGAACGGGAGCTACTACAACCTGAACCAGTATGGCGCCGATCTTCTGCAGCGGGCGGTTAACGACGGCTATGAAGAGGGCTTCCGCGCCGGCGCGGCTGACCGCCAGGATGGTTGGCAGTTCGATCCGGAGAATACCGACGCGTTTCAGGATGCGACTTTCGGATACGACGGCTACTACGTGGACGTCAATGAGTACCAGTACTATTTCCGCGAAGGTTTTCGCCGCGGTTATGAAGATGGCTACTATGGCCGTAGTCAGTATGGAACTTACTCGAACGGCAAGTACGCGATTCTGGGCGATGTGTTAAGAGTGATCCTGGACATCGTGCGGTACTAATCGGCCTTAACCGAACAGAAAGCGCCCGGCTTCGATCAAATGGAGCCGGGCGTTTTCGTGTCAGAAACCCGACCGTGAGGGAGGGTGCTTCCATGTTAAGTGTGACCTGATGTAAGTGCGCACCCTCCCTCACGGTCGGGTTTCTGACAACTATGGAACAGTTGCCGAAACAACCTTGGAAGGGTCGCTCTGATTACCGGCCTTGTCGATCGCCCTGACGTAGTAGAAGTAGGTCTTTCCATTCTCTACATTGGTGTCGGTGAAGGTGATTTTGTCGAAGCCTGGCGGGGTGATAACTGTCCAGGGTTTGGGCTGATTCGGATCGGTCGAGCGATACAAAATATATCCAGCCAAATCGGGTTCAGAATTCGCGGACCAAAATACTGAGACCCGGCCCGGCGCGACTCCGGGTTCAGGCATGTCAGGAACCGCCGGCGGATATTTGTCCCGTTGGCTGAAGGGCAGGGAATTCGAGTCGAGACTCTCGACCGGCTTGCCCTCAGTGCCCAGTGAAACCGAACGTACGAAATACGAATAGTGCTCGTCGAATTTGAAAGTCTTATCAGCGAACTGCGTCACAGTTACCGGCTCGCGATTCAGCGGCTTCGCCTCGACGTCGGGTTTTGATTCGAGAACCCGGTACACGTTGTAGCCGAGCAGGTTCGGCGGTGTTGATTGATCGATATTTTTTGCCGGCGGCGTCCAGTTGATAGTGATTGCTGTCTCTGAATATTCGTTGCCGGTCTGCACGAGCGTGGGCGGTTCTGCGACGCGCGCCGCCGGCTCCATCAAAAAGAAATTCGAGAAGGCCGCTCGCTGTCCGGCGGCGTTGACATAGCGAATCGCATAACGCAGTCGCGCGGGTTGGCCCGCGAGCTCGAGCGTGTCGACATAGGTCAGTGTCGGCCCGGCCTTTCTTATCTCGTCGTACGACACTGAGCCTACGAGAATCGCGCGCGCCGCAAATTGATCTTCCGTGAGCGGCAAAGGCGCCGTCGGCTTCTCAGCCACGCGATACACGTCAGCACGACGGATGCTCTGCACGCTGCCTTCGCTCGCGTTGCGCAACGGCGCGGGCCACATCAGGATCACCTGATTGCCTCTCTGAGTGCCGGACAACTCTTCGGTGCGCTGCGGGATGCGCTCAACCGGGGGCAGCGGAGGCTTCCGCTTGCCGCACGTCGGCGCCAACGAGAGCGCACACAGGCCAATCAATAACATTAAATGACGGGCGGCCGACTTGCGCGGTGTTCTTGAAGTTTCGGTTGGGGCGGGCACGGGTGTTGGAGGATCGACTCAAAGAATGTAGCGGCTGAGATCCTGATCCTTAACAGTCTCGGCGAGCATTTGATGAACGTATGCGGCGTCGATTGTTTTGTTCTTCGGTTGCAGGTCGGGACCTTCGAAACTGATTTCGTCCAGCAACCTCTCCATAATCGTGTGCAGGCGGCGGGCGCCGATGTCTTCGGTCTGTTGATTCACGCGCGCGGCAAAATTCGCGATCGCGTCGATCGCATCAGCAGTGAAGTCAAGCTTCACGCCTTCAGTTTCCATCAGCGCCCGGTACTGCGTGACCAGGGAATTCCTGGGCTCGATGAGAATTCGTTTGAAGTCATCGATCGTCAGCGACTCCAACTCAACCCGGATAGGGAAGCGGCCCTGCAACTCAGGAATCATGTCCGACGGTTTGGAAACATGAAACGCGCCGGCGGCGACGAACAGAATGTGATCGGTCTTCACCATGCCGTAGCGCGTGTTCACAGTCGTGCCTTCGACAATCGGCAGGATGTCGCGCTGCACGCCTTCGCGCGAAACATCGGGACCGTGGCCCGATTCGCGGCCGGCGATTTTATCGATTTCGTCGAGGAAGATGATACCGGAAGACTCGACGCGCTCCAGCGATGCGCGCGCGACCGCGTCCATGTCGATGAGGCGCTCTTCCTCTTCCTGCATCAGGTACTCCATGGCCTCGTCGACACGCATTTTGCGCCGCTTCGATCGGCCCTGAAAGAGGTTCCCCAACATGTCTTTCATGTTGATGCCCATCTCTTCGACGCCCATCGGTCCGGCTAGCTCGATTGTTGGATAATTCTTTTCACGCACTTCCATCTCGACCAAACGATTGTCCAGCTTGCCGGAGCGGAGTTGTGTGCGCAGCTTTTCGCGTGTGCGCGCAAAGTTCTCGTCCTTCGGTTCGTTGTCAGTCACGAGTGTAGGCGTGGCGGTCTCGCCGGACTCGAAATCGAAATTGAACGATGACGATGAAGACTTCGGTGGTGGCAGGAGAATGTCCAGGATTCGTTCTTCGACATTCAGCTCAGCCTTATCGGTGATCTCTTCTACTTTTTCCTGACGCGTCATCTCGACCGCGATCTCAGTCAGGTCGCGAATCATACTTTCGACATCACGACCGACGTAACCGACCTCGGTGAATTTTGACGCCTCAACTTTCAGGAAAGGGGAGTTCGACATGCGCGCGAGCCGCCGCGCGATTTCCGTTTTGCCGACGCCGGTCGAGCCGATCATGATGATGTTTTTCGGAATCACGTCGGCGGCGAGGTCCGGTGTGAGCTTCTTGCGACGCACGCGATTGCGGAGCGCAATCGCAACGGCGCGCTTCGCTGCCTTCTGTCCCACGACGTGCTTGTCGAGCTCGGCAACAATCTGACGCGGAGTCAGTTCGTCCAATCGAACTTCTGCTTCTTCGGTTTCGCCTGCAAGATAGATGACCATTTAATTCAATAACTGTCGGCGGCCAACGCCTTAAGTCTTACGTTCGTTCTTTCACAGCTCCTCGACCACGATGTTCGAGTTGCTGTAGATGCAAATGTCAGCCGCGATGCGAAGCGCTTCGACGGCGATGTCGCGGGCCGGCATCTCTGTGTTCTTCATCAGTGCCCGCGCCGCCGCGAGTGCGTATGATCCGCCGGAGCCGATGGCCAGGATGCCATCGTCAGGTGAAATCACGTCGCCGTTTCCAGACAGCAGAAACGAACCCTTATCGTCGGCGACCACCATCAGCGCTTCCAGGTGACGCAGAATCTTGTCGGTGCGCCACTCCTTGCTCAACTCAATCGCCGCTCGTTCCAGGTTGCCGTGATATTGTTCGAGCTTGCCTTCGAATCGTGTAAGCAGTGAAAACGCATCGCCGGTCGCTCCCGCAAAGCCCGCGAGAATCTTGTCGTTATAGAGCCTCCGCACCTTCTTCGCGCTGGCCTTCATGACGGTTTCGCCGACGGTAACCTGACCGTCGCCGGCCATCGCCACATGCGCATCGCGACGGACGAGCAACACGGTAGTGCTGCGAACTTGTGGAGAATTTCTTTGCTTCATTGGCAAGTGGTCACTATAGGAAGTGCCGCGAAGAATAGTCAAGCCAACCATCGGAAACTGTGCGATACTCGTAATCGTAATAAGTGCGCTATCATATTTTTTCGCGACCTGAGTTGCCATCGTTTTGAAAGCACATGACACGTAATCAGAGACCGCGCATCGGCATCACCATGCGGCTCGAGCTGGAGACCGACCGCTTTTATTTGGGCCGGCATTACAGCGAAGCCGTCGAAGGGGCCGGCGGCCTGCCGGTCCATCTGCCGTTGATACCGAAGGCGGAGTACATCGAATCGGTAATGTCCGGTTTGGACGGATTGCTTCTGCCCGGGAGTGATTCAGATGTGGATCCCGCGCGCTATGGTCACCAGCCGCATCCGCAGTTGGGCCATGTCGTGCCCGAAAAAGATGAGACAGATTTAATGACGCTGCGAGAAGCGGAACGCCTCGGCATGCCGGTGTTCGCGATCTGTTTCGGGATTCAATCGCTCAACGTTTTTCGGGGCGGTACGTTGATCCAGGATATTCCCAGTCAAATGCCGAACGCGATTAAGCATGAGCAGGGTGCGCCACGCGATCGGCATTCGCACCGGGTGCGCATTCTGGAGGGCAGCATGCTGGGCGAACTAGCAGAAGGGGACAACGCTCCGGTGAACAGTCACCATCACCAGGCGATCGAAGTTGTGGGAAGGGAATTGGTCGCGACCGCGTGGGCGCCCGATGGTTTGGTCGAGGCGGTGGAAGACCCGCGCAGCGACAGGTTCGTGCTAGGCGTCCAGTGGCACCCCGAACTGGCCTGGGAACGAGACGCGCTTTCGCAAGCGTTGTTTAATCGGTTCGTCACCGAAGCGCGAAACTTTGGATCGAGAATGCGGAGCGAACGCGAGGATACCGTCAATGCCTGATGCCGCGCTTCCGGTTTCCGAGGCGGCAATCACTCCGCCGATTCTGAGTCTGAAAAATCGTGTGGCCGTAGTCACCGGAGGTTCGCGCGGTATTGGTCGCGCGGCGGTTGAATGTTTCGCAAGGCTCGGCGCGAACGTCGTGGTCAATTATGTGCGCGATGACAAAGCAGCCAAGGACGTCGTGGCTAAAGCCGAAGCTCAAGATGTCGGCGCGTTGGCAGTTCAAGCAGACGTTGCACTCAAGGGTGACGCGCAAAGGCTAATCGATGCGACGATGCGCAAGTTCGATCGCGTCGATTTCCTGGTTTGCAACGCAGGGATTTGGGAAGGCTCACCTATCGATCAGATGAGCGAAGAAGTTTGGGATCGCACCATCGATCTGAATTTGAAAGGTACCTGGTCAGTTTGCCGATCCGCCGTGCCGCATATGAAGCGTCAGGCGTTCGGTCGCATTGTGATCGTTAGTTCAACAGCTGGTCAGCGCGGAGAGGCGAACGTCGCGAATTATGCGGCGTCCAAGGGTGGACAAATCTCGTTTACGAAATCGCTGGCAGCGGAACTCGGGCCATTCGGCATCAATGTAAATTCAGTAGCGCCGGGTTGGGTCGATACTGACATGTGCGCCGAGGCGTTTGCCGAGCCAGGATTTCGCAAGACTTTGGAACAGGGAATACCTGTGGGCCGGGTAGCGACGCCGGAAGACATCGCGTGGCCGATCGTATTTCTATGCACAGAGTGGTCACGCCATATCAATGGCGAGATTCTGAATGTCAACGGCGGTTCGGTGCTGTGCGGGTAAGTTAAATGTTTGAGCGTTACACCGAGAAAGCTCGTCGCGTGATTTTCTTTGCGCGTTATGAAGCGTCCACCGCGGGCGCAGAGGCGATTGAGCCGGAGCATCTCTTGCTGGGCATTGCACGCGAAGATGCGCCGTTACTGAAACGGGTGCTGCCTAATGGAAACGGAGCGGTTGACCATATGAGATCGCAAATTGAACAACGCCTTCCGCAGAGAGAGCGCATTCCTACCTCGGTGGAATTGCCGCTCGCGCCCGAGTCGAAGCGCGTCTTGCACCTTGCCCACGAAGAGAGCGACAGGCATAAGACCCGTCACATCGGCACCGAACATTTGTTGCTCGGATTAATGCGCGAAGAGCGATCGGTCGCGGCGCAAATTCTTTCTGAATCGGGTTTGCATCTCGATCAACTTCGCCGGGCATGTGCACCCGGCGTACTGCAATCGACGCACGGCACGGGCAACCTGGATACCAACGGACGTGTACGCATCTCGCTGGGGATTGAAAACCTGATCCAAAGCGAGATTGCCGCACTGAGAGGCGCACGGGTTGGGCTCGTTTGTAATCAGGCTTCCGTCGATCACAATTTTCATCACGCCGCCGATATCTTTCACGAGCACGCGGACATCGACGTCACGGCGCTGTTCGGCCCGCAGCACGGAATCCGTGGGGACGTGCAGGACAACATGATCGAAACGGCCCACGCGACCGATCGCAAGACTGGCCTCCCGGTTTATTCGCTTTACAGCGAAACCCGCGAGCCTACCGAAGAGATGCTGCGCGAGGTCGATATCATCGTTTGCGATCTGCAGGACGTGGGCACTCGCATCTACACTTTTATTTACACAATCGCGAACTGCATGCGCGCGGCGAAGAAGTTGGGCAAGAAAGTCATCGTCTGCGATCGTCCTAATCCGATTAACGGGTTGATGACCGAAGGCGCGGTGCTCGATCCGCAATTCGCATCTTTCGTCGGTCAGTTTCCGATTGCCACCAGGCATGGGATGACGGCGGGCGAGCTCGCGACCATGTTCAATGAACAATTCGGCATCGGATGCGACCTTCAGATAGTGACCATGTCTGGATGGTCCCGCGATTTGTGGTACGACCAGACTGACGGTCCATGGGTTTTGCCGTCGCCGAACATGCCCACGCTGGACAGCGCGACTGTCTTTCCGGGCAGCGTGCACCTGGAAGGAACACAAATGTCCGAAGGGCGGGGAACCACGCGGCCTTTCGAATTGGTCGGTGCTCCGTACATTCATCCCGACGAATATGCGGCCGCGTTGCAGGCCCTGAATCTTCCGGGCGTCTATTTCCGGCCGTCAGTGTTTCTCCCGACATTCCAAAAGCATGGAGGCAAGGCTTGCGGCGGTGTCCAGATTCACGTGACCAATCGCGACATCTTCAAGCCTGCGATTACCGGCATCGCCGTGGTCAAGACTGCATTCGACATGTATCGCGATGACTTTCTTTGGAAAGATCCGCCGTACGAATACGAATACGACCGCAACCCGTTTGACTTGATTGCCGGAACCGATAAGGTAAGAGCAGCAATTGAATCAGGAATGAGCGTGCCCGCAATCGAGCGTTCGTGGGAACCGGCGCTGGCGGAATTCGGCCGATTGCGTTCGCAGTTTCTCCTTTATTAGATTGTCAGTGGTGGTAGAGCCGACAGCTAAACAGAATCAGAAGGTTTTGGCGCCGGCGAGAAATTACTTTAGATCTTTATTCGAGGTAGGCATTGGTAGCTAAGGAAATGAATCGGCCGGTGGCCAAGGCGCCGGGGCGTGCGTGGCTCATCGGCGTGGCGGCCTGGGCGGTCCCGGGTCTCGGGCATCTGCTTCAGGGGAGATGGGTGAGAGCACTCATTCTGGGCGGCAGCGTGTGGGCGATGTTTTTGATTGGCCTGGCGATTGGCGGGCATCTCTTTCGCATCGGTCCGAATGACCAGGGCCTCGGAGCCGCGCTGCAACTGCTGCCGATGAGCGCGAATTTCGGCGCCGGCCTGCTTTACATTGGCTGCTGGCTGACTAACACAGGATTTCTCGAGCAGGCGCAGCGCGTCACTTACGAATATGGCAACACGTTTTTGCTGTGCGCGGGCCTGCTGAACTATCTGGCGATGCTTGATGCCTTTGACATTGCCGCTGGGAGGAAGCCATGAGACACGTCATGTGGATGGCCCTATTTGCCTCGCTTACGGCGCTCGTGTTCGGCGCCGTCGCCAAGGGGACTGATCGCCAACGTGCGGTCTATGGCCTGAAAGTCTTTGCCGAATTTCTCGTGATCGCATTTATTCTCGGGTGGGTTTTGTATTTCCTTCCATTGCGCTAATCGGATCCTTCTTGATGTCCAGATGCGTTTAGTTACCACCGACGCGATCGTACTGCGCAGTTACAATCTCGCCGAATCAGACCGCATCGTCGTGTTCCTAACGCGCAGCTCCGGCCTGGTCCGGGCCGTGGCCAAAGGCGCGCGCCGGATGAAGAGCCGCTTTGGCGCGGCGCTGGAACCCTTCACTCTGATCAAGCTTTCGTTTCACGAACGAGAGAACCGCGATCTCGTCACCATCTCAGCCGTCGAAATCCTCAAGTCAAACTTCAACCTCTCGAGTAACTTCGACAGCGCCGAGGTTCTTGCTTACATGGGAGAGCTGGTCGCCGAATTCGCGCCACCTCATGAAACAGATGAACGTCTCTTTCGCATGCTGACCGCGTGCGTCGAAGCGCTGGCCCAGCAAAACGGAAGCGAGCGCGCACTTACGCGCTATTTTGAGATTTGGCTTTTGCGATTAGCCGGGTTGTTTCCGGATTTTCGGATCTGCGGATCGTGCGGGACACCGGTCGATTCACAAGCGAACGTTGCGGTCGACGTCGAGCTAAGATTGTTCTGTGAGAAATGCGTTCCGGTAAATGCCTCGGTCTTATCGTCCCAGTTAATCGCGCTGGTTCGCGCAACACATCAACTTTCGCCGGGCAACTTTGCGGCGCAACATGAACTGAGCGAACGTCAATATGCCGAGCTCGGCGATCTTACGCACCGCCTGATTACGCGCGCGATTGAGCGCCGGCCGCGCACGCTGGTAGCATCGACCCGTTAGCTTCGCTATGGCCAGACGTAGACTCATCGAGCGTTACGTCCTCAAGACGATCTTTCCTTACGGCGTTGCCGCGCTGGTGTTGCTCACTGCAATCCTCTTCGTGCAACAGGTCGGCAGGTATTTGGAGACGATGTTTCGCGGCGTCATGCCGGCGGAGTTCGTCTATGGTCTGGCGCTGGCGCTGTTGCCGACGGTGCTGATTTTCACCATTCCGATGGCCGTTCTTTGTGGGACGATCATCGGGCTCGGCCGCATGAGCAGCGACAGCGAATTGATCGCCATGCGCGCGGCCGGCGTCAGTACTTGGCGCACGCTGGGACCGGCGCTTATCTTCGGACTGATCGCCACCGCGGCATCCTCATATCTGAATTTGGTCGAAGCGCCGCGCGCGCAGCAGCACTTGCGGGAAGTTGCTTTGCGCAGTGCGCTTTACAAGCTGGACTCGCCCGTCGAGCCGCGCACTTTCACCAACGATTTCCCCGGGTACGTGATCTACGTGCGCGACGGCGACAAGGCGCACGGGCAGTGGGGCCGGGTCTTCATTCAGACCCAGAAGCCTGACCACTCAATCGAGTTGATGACCGCGCGCGCCGGTCGCATCGATTCATCGTCTGAGAAATCTGAGTTAGTGCTTCAGGATGCGATGAGGACCAAAATCCCTGCCCCGGAAGCCAAAGATCAATCGTACTCAGTCGATCGCCTCGAGACAGTCCGTTACACATTTCCTACCGGACGCGCGGACCTTATCGCCAGGCTGCAGAAGTCGGATGCGAATCCCGATTCGATGGGTTTTAACGACCTTCGCCAGTACATCGCCAACAGCACCGGCGTCGAGCGGCGTGAAGCGTCGATCATTTTCCACAAGCGGCTGGCCTTCGCGATTGCTCCGTTCGTCTTTTCACTCTTCGGCTCGGCGCTGGCACTCAGGATGCGACGCGGCAGCCGCGGATTTGGCGTGCTGGTCTCTCTGGCGATCCTCGTCGGTTATTACCTGCTCACACTTGGCGGCGATCAAGCCGCGCGCGCCGGGACGGTTGCGCCCGTCATCGGTTCCTGGCTCGCGACGACGACAATTCTGATCATTGGATTGGCAGTACTCATTTCACGCGACCGCCACTTTCGCTGGTCGTTTAGCTTCCGCGGTTCATCTCCGCCCGCGCCGCAGAAGTCTCAAGCGGCACAGACCACGCCCCGGCCGCGCCTGAAGTTTCGGCCTTCAATTGCCAATTTTCCGACGTTGCTGGACATCGGCGTGGTTAAGACCATGACGCTGAGTTTTGTCTTCGGCTTCACGGCGTTGGTTTTGATTTTTGATGTGTTCACGACGTTTGAGCTGTGGCGATTTATTTCCGCGAATCGCGCCAGCACTCGAATGGTTGCGGAATATCTTTTCTATCTGTTGCCGCTCGTCAGCGTCGAATTATTTCCCGGAAGCGTTTTGGTGGCCTGCCTGATGACCTACGCGCTCATCGCGAAACGGAGAGAAGCCGTGGCCTGGTGGTCGAGCGGCCAAAGCGTGTATCGCTTGATGGTCCCTGGCTTTGCTTTTGCGATGCTGGTGGCGGGCGGCTCCTGGTTTATTCAGGAGCGAGTCATGCCGCAGTCGAACGTGCACCAGGACGCATTGCGCGCGCGTATTCGCGGAAACATCGCGCAGATGTCTGCCGGTGCAGATCGCCGTTGGTTGGTGAGCGCCGACGGCTCGCGCATTTACGCTTATGATTACGACGATCGGCGGCAAGTGCTGGTGAAGCCATCAATTTACGAGTTCGATGGTCAGCAGATCGAGCTGAAGCGTGTCATCAATGGTGAAGAAGGGAAGTGGCTTCCCGGAAATCAGTTCGAGATTGCCAAAGCCCAATGGATCACGCTGGGCCAGGCGACGGTCGCGCGCGAAGCCGCCGACACGCTGCAAATTAGTAACGTAGATCCGCCGACAGCATTCAAGCCCACCGTCGATCGGCCTTCGCAGTTCGACGCCAGCGGGCTGCGAACCTACGTGAAGGCCTTGAAGGTTCGCGGTGCGGATACTGCAAGTCTGGCAGTCGCGTTGCAGCATAAGTACGCGTCACCATTTACGGTGCTGGTGATGGCGCTGATCGGGATGCCACTGGCAATTGAATTTGGTCGCAAGAGCACGGTAATCGCGTTGTGTTCGGCCGTGGCCGTGAGTCTCGCGTTTTGGTTAATCTCGAGCGGCTTCCAACAACTCGGCGAGCATTCGTTGTTGCCGCCACCCGCGGCGGCGTGGACGCCCATCGTGATGTTCGCGTGCGGCGGGCTGTATTTTATTTCGCGCGTGCGGACGTGAAGGGGCAGAGGTTAGACGTTAGAGCTTGGGGCTTAGACGTTGAGTTGGGATGCGACCCGCTCTAAGCTCTAAGCGCCACCGCCCAACTTCGCCGAACATCCCACGGCTTTGCATCGTAATCGCAGCAGGAGGCACAACGGATGTACTGCTCATCATGCGGCGTCGCCGTCGCGCAAAATCTGACCTACTGCAATCATTGCGGCTCGAAAGTTAATTCGGATAAAGGCGTTCAGCTCGACAAGGCCACTGAAGTACGCGCCGAATGGGCGATGATGACCTCAATGGGCGCTCTGTTTGTTTGCGGACTGGTCGCTATCGCCATCCTTTTGGGCGTCATGAAATCCGTCCTGATATTTCAAGAGGGGCCAATCATGGCGTTTGGCTTTCTCAGCTTTCTCATCTTGATCGCACTCGAAGCCGTATACGTCTCAAGACTCTTGCGCTTCCGGCGCGACACCGGAAAGGCAGCCGAGTTGTCATCATCAGAGAGGCATACAAAAGAACTCGAAGCCCGATCGCGAATTGTTTCTGAGCCAGTTGGCAGCGTCACCGATCACACGACTCGCACATTGGATCCGGTATATAACGGTCAGAACCCGGAGCGCTAGCGACGGGAATCAAGAGCTTCTCGAGCCTGCTCGACGGCTACCTGATTTTCCGCTCACCTTCCTGGCGCGATGGCTGGAAGTGATGGGAATGATTTGCGGTGGCTGCTTTTCCTGTATCTGCCCCTCGCGGCGCGTTCGGCATAACCGCAATCTTCGGTCTGCTAAGTTCCCTCGCCATGATTCTCTGGTGGTTGATCCGCGGGGTCGAGGAAGAGCAATGGCGGGCAGCTGCCTGGGGGAATTGAGTGCGTAGCGTGGGTGAATCAGTACCACCTGCGTAAGCGGGTGGGTTAACTACGACACGCAGGAACGTCAGTTGACACCCACCCGCTAACGCAGGTGGTACTGATCCAACCGGTGTCTCGATATCAGCCGTGAGTGAGCTTCACGCCATTCAAAGTCAGCGTGGCACTCCCATCAACCTGAAACGGGCTCTCGGTAAAACTGATCCGGCTGTTCTTCAACAGCACGCTCGCATTGTCATAGAGCCAAACCGCCGCATCGACTTTCGGGAAGTCACTATTGGTCACGACGACCTCTCGGTTTTCTCGCGCCAGAATCGCGACGTCGTTGTGGCCGATGAATTTGCATCCGTCGATCGTGGCGCGAACTTTACTCGTGGCCTTTTCCAGCATGACTCCTTTGGCAGTTTTGAATGAAGAATTAACTACTGTCAGCTCTCCATTCGCCCTGACTGAGATGCCGTGGACGATTCCGAACCAGCACGTGTCAACCTGCAGTCTCGCGCCGCGCACAAACGACACGCCGATCGAACCTCCTTCGCCGAGGACAAACCGCAAACCTCTTAATCGCACGACGGCTCGCTGTGCTTCATCATCAACCACAATGCCGGTCAATTCACGGTTAACCAGAAAACAAGGTTTGGTCTTGAGGCCGCGCGCCGCCTCGATGGTAATCGACTTCGCGATCGTCAAGCCCGCACCAGTCGAATAAGAAATCGCGCAGTGCGAAGAGTCATCGACGTCCGCCGGATCAGATTTGAGCAGAGTCACCGTCCCGCCGGCTCGTGTCTTTGACACAGCTTCAGCGATCGTTTTGCACGCCCGCCGCGGGCTGTCGCACGACTGCGACGACTGTTGTCCCGGCCCGGAACTATTCTCCGCAATCGTCGGATCGACATAAGTGTGCCGGCTCTCAGCCCAAGCCGTCTGCGCGGCTATCGACATGGCAAAGAAGGTCAAGAGAAATACGGTAATGCGCTTGTGGTGCGACATGCGTTCGTCTCCTTTGAGGTTTATCTAAAATCAGAAAGCTGTCGGTTATGGCGTACTGGCTCAGCGTTGGCGTTCGTAAGGCTGCCGAGCGCGCGTGAACGCTTCACCCTTTGGGTGAAAGTGGACCCTATGTCTTCGCGAAGAAATTTGATGTTGCTCAGTCTTCCTGACGTTAATTGGACGAGGAATGATTTGCGGCTTCTACTCCTATGTGCACCACCTACCGGCGGCGTCTTTGACAAAACAGCCGTACCGCGGAAGGTCCAGACAAGACAAGCCTCCTCAAAAGCCGGTGTGGAAGGGATGAGCGGACCCGTCTAGCGAGCGAAGGCTGATGAAATGCCGAGGTGGTACGCGGTCGTTTGCGAGCTTATTGATAGTGGAGGACTCTGGAACCTTCATCGTGAGCACCAATGGTAGCGAAGTCCTGAGCTGACGACGTCAGGTCACCAACGAATTTTGAAGGTCTAATCTTTAAGTCCGTCGGCGAGGAATTTGCGTTGAACCTGACAGAAATCTACTTGACGGGTTGGTCTTTAACTCTCTCAAAAGTTTCAGTTTCCGTTTCGATATCCACCGTAATGCGTCCGAAAGTTACCCAGTCTTCAGACGCTTGGGGGAGCCCACGCGCACTTAAGGAGCGTCCTGTCGACCGCTCAGTGAAATGTGCATGGTCATCCCGTTCAAACGTTGTCTCCGGTCTTTCCGGTACGCCGTGGAACAGAAAAGCCTCTAGTTTGCGGGCAGCATCAGACCAGTCCATCGAAAAATTCAATCCTTTCAATAAACAGCGACAATATCAAACTGCTGCCGTCTTCTCAACCTCGGACCGCAGATAAAACAACTGTTTCTGCTAAACCTGATGATTCGGAATGCGCAATAAGACTTTTTATCGTGCGGTTCACAGCCTTAAGGTTCATCGGTTAGTCTTCTCAAGCGCCGTCTGACTAATCTTCAGGATGAATTCGACCACGGCATCTTTTGAAGGCAATTGAACTGGAATAATGGCGTACTCCAAACACTCCTCCACTTCGTCGACCCTCAATCTTTCTAAGAATATCCAAATTCCGAGCGGCCGGTTTCCAGTGTTCAGCACGTCCTTACTAACAAGTCTTAAATGAGGCTGGAACGCTCGATCACGAAAAGTGTCTAGCGACAGGCCCACATATAGGCCGACCCCACTATTAAGCAAATCACGCTCCTTGTGCCACCACGGATCGGTTTGGTCCCCGGCACGGTCATTAGCATCGACAGAACCAATAATAAGAAAGTCACTGCTTCTCTGGTTTAACACTGGATGAGGTACATACCCGTGAGGGTGGTAAATTCTGACATCCTCGGAACCTTCCAATGCTGGCACGTGATGAATAGCTCGGGTGGCCAAGCCAAAAATACCGAGGAACCACTCGAGCATGCTGTCGTAGTTAAACGTCACGACTCGATTGATATGACCTCTTTTTTGACCAATAAGTAAAGACGACACGGCAATGAGTAATTGTTGGGAAAAAACCGCCGTATAGTTTAGGTCTCGCGGATTTGGGTAAAGGATGTTTCGAACGAACTCCACTTTTCGATTGTTGGAGTTTTTAATTTTCCGCAACGCCTCCCCTACGGCCCGCTCCTTTTCGTCGGCATTGGTAGCATCTGTCACAACTTTCAATACCCCAGCTTGTGCTAAAAAACTATTAACGAATTCTGTCCAGCCTGGTAGTCCAAAACCCTTTGACGCACCTGCTCCCAAAAACAGAATTAGCGTTCCATCGATAAGTCGTTCTGCCAAATAGTCAATAGCAGATTGAGGGAGCTGAAGATGTTCAAAGTTCATTCTTCGTCTTCAAAGATATGCATGGTTGGAGCATGAGGTGTTCTGGTAAGGCATTTGATTGAGTCCAAGAACTCGAAAATGTCAGGCAAAGTCTCAAGATTCCGACCACTAGAATGCACGTACAGCTTGAAATTGCCGAACTTATCAATGTGAATCGAGGAGATTAGTCGCGGCAGAGAGTCGCGCTTAACCTTGCATTTCATCGTGCATTTTTCCAAATGACTCTTTTCTGCGTCGACTTTCTTCTTGAAATAGGCCTTGTAGAGATCTGACTCTAACGGTCTATCGCCCTGAAGTTTTACTGTTGATAAATATTGGTTTCCGGATACTGTCAAATCAACACCAGCCAGGAAAAAATCGCTATCGTGGTACGACTGCTCTGGTTCTTCTTCGTGTGCCAGTATGAGCTTACGCATATCGACGCTTACAAAGTCTCCTGTTGACTCCAAAGCAAACTTGCTCATAAGTCTCGATACCATATCTGCAGTCATCTTCTTAAAGGGAAATCCCAGTAGCGATATGTTCAGCTCTTTGTGATTAAAGAGGACGCCGTCGAAAACCAGTTGATCTCGTTCGTTCTCGTCGAGCAATCCGCGATAGTACTGGTAATCAGAATTAACTCTCAAACGTTGAATAGTAGAATTGGCCCCAACCTTTTCGGGGCGTGTCTTCTCGATTTTTCGATCGGCATAAAAGCCGTTCCGAATGCGATCCGCTGGCGAGCCATTTAGAGCCACAAAATGAAAATACCTCTGCGTCTTTTTCAGTTCGATCATGGACGTTACCTCGCGTTCATCGCTAAGAGAACTGTCGTTACATCCCGCTCTTCGCTCTCATCTTGAAATTCACCGCGAAGAACCTTAAGCATGCGATCAAATAGAAACGCTATCGGGGACTGGACCGCATCATTGTGGAATCCATGCGGCAATGAGTACTCGAAGTCGGTCTCCGCCTCGTCTTCACGTTCGTGCGGCGAGACTTTCGCATCTTTGGTGACTTCGGCCGCTACAGTCTCCGAGAAAAGAATTTCCTTTGCAAGATCTACAAGAATCAGTGAATTAGCGAAAGAACTGTAGTAATCCTTTCGAAGGAGTTCCTTGTCCGATAAAATGGCTTGCACCTCCCGCAGAATAGGAAATCGCTTCACCACGATTTCATTCTTCGATAAAATTGCTTTGAAATCCTCAACAGCGGAGTGAAATCGCTTAAATTCACGAGTATTCGATTTTGAAGCAATTGCAAGTAAACTTCGAAGAACATATTGTCGAAGGTCCGCTCGCACGTTAGGCACCGCAGACCATGAAGACCAAATCAGTGGAATGTATTTGGTCGCGCGACCGCCGTAAAAATAATGTAAATCTAGCACGTGGACAAGGATCTCGTTTATGTTTCGAAATTCGCTGCGAAACAGATCGTAAAACGCGGGATAAGCCGGAGGAGCGTCCAATTTTCTTTCGGAAGTAAAACCCTTACTTTCAGTGATGGACCCCGCGGTTTTCGTGATGAGGCAATAAGTAAATATCAACTCCCTTATTGAATCGAGTAGAGAATACTCAACGTCAGTCCTGCCTTCCACCATTCTCGCATAGAACCGGCCATAGAAACGCTGATAGTTGTCTGTTTCGGATCCGTTGGCGCAAAAGAACAGGAACGTTAATAAGAGTCTGACATGCGAATGAAGCATTTCATGAGTTATGGTCATTAGCGACCACTCTAAGGACAGACCATTCCATAGAGCATTCAGCGCAGCAGTGATGGCGAATTCACTCTCTCGAAACCCATTACGCGAGCTAAAGTAGACAAGCTTTTGAGTAGAAGAATCGACTGGCGCAGTCGAATTAAATGTTTCAAGGTTTGCCAATCCCCAATCGCTGCGGTCGGGATAAGTTGGATCTGTCGTAAGTGTTAAAGGCTTCGCTCTATCAAGTCGATTCTGAATTATCTCTTCAAAGTTGATTTTACGAAATGCTGTCTCGATAAATCCGACGACCCGGTCCAGTGTCCTTAACGCGGCGCCGATCCCCAGCAAGCTATTTCGACGGATCAACGATCTTCTCTCCAGGAGCGGTACGGATCCCGAATGCATTTGTGTGGACACATACGACAACGCCGAGTTTATTTGAATCAACCTGTCAACAATCTGGTGGATGTATCGGTCCCGAACGAGCGAATCCGTATGGATTTCGGGGTTTTCTTTCCAAAAAGTCTCTGGCGCGGGACCGTTCGGGGCATGAAGGTAGATCAGTTCTTCAATGAATCCGTCGACACGCTTCACAAGTCTTTCGAACAGCCGAATTCGCTCGTTGTCATCCTGATCGCTCTTACTCGCGATTAGACGAATCGAAACAACAAATTCGTCAATAATCGTTCGCAAAGCTGGCGGTAGCTGAGCATAATCTCTGACTGTCTTCAACGAGCCAAAGTGGGATTCGACTTGCTTGTAAGTCGCCTTCGCAATGTATCCATTCTTAACGATCCACGACTCGCTTGCTTTCGCTTTAGGAAGTTTCAGGTCGTTGAAATCTTCCATGATCGTGTCTTCATCTGCAAGGAACAGGATTGAGCAAGCGCCGCAGGAAAAATACGTTCGGTTCTTTAGTTTCGGCGACCCGAACTGATTTATTAGGCCAAGAATCTGAAAAGGATTAGAGAACTCGAAGAAGTGGATTTCCAATGAGTCTAATTCCGGCTGCAAAGCGTGTTCGAGGAGCGGGAAGATCGGGCTCAACCGGAATGACTTATCGGATTCGGCTACGGGCGCACACGTGTCCCCTAATACTTCAACCCTGACGGTCTCGGCCTCGAAGTTGTAGTCCTGCAACTTATGAGGGGAATAGGAGATTTTCAGCCACATCGATCGCGCATTATACACACGTCGAAGGAATGACAGCAGGGTTTAATAACGCAAGTGCGAATAATTGCGAGTACTCAGCCTATGGGTGTCAGAGCTTGGGCGCCCTAAGTTTTATTGATTCAGACCCGGGGCCGCAAACACAAAAAAAGCGGCGAGGCTTGGAAACAAAGTCTCGCCGCCAAATCGCAAGTTAACAACTTGCGTTACTACGGAACGGTCTTGGTTGATGGATCGCTCCATGGACTTTGACCGGTTGCGTTAACAGCCGCGACGCGGAACCAGACTCTGGCGCCGGAGGTTAATCCTGGTACGGTGAAGCTTGACTTGGTTGAGATGCCCTGGTGTTGCCACGACGTGGCGGTGGGCGGGTCGGCGCTCATCTCGATTACGTAGCTGGCAGCTTCTACTACCGGGTCCCACGAAAGGTCCATTGTGCCGTCGTGATCGCCGGCGGTGGCAGCCAGGCCTTGCGGCTGTGACGGCGGGACGGAAGTTCCCGGCGTAGCGCGGACGTCCATGCCGGCGCTTTGGATGATCGCTTCATCGCCACCGGAGACCATCGTGACGTAGCCAACCGACTGCGCCACTAAGCGATCAAGATCATCTTCCTTGCCGTTGCGAATTGTCGTTTTGGTTTTACCCTCCTGCCTCGCTGCCTGCACGTCGGCTTCGGCTTGCTCCAACGCATCGGCGCCCGCCGTCAACGTGGTGAGCGGCGGTTGCGGGGTGGGGAAGTGTGGGTTGCCTTCCATGCTGGCGATAATCGCGCGCACCAGTGTGACTTTGTCTCGAACCGAAAGACGCGAAAAATTTAATTTAATTTGAGCCATAACGGCGGTGCTCCTTTGTGAAGGACCTGAGGTGTCACGGGGAAAGCGAGAACTCCTTTTGTGGGACGTGCTCGCGCTGCTTCCACGCCCGGCAATCCACAGCGAGGGTCGGCGAAGAGGATGCCGAGAGGACGCCGCCAGAATACACGACGCAAGAAACCGCGCAAGGGTTAATTTGCAGTGCGGATTTGGTCACTTACGCCATGATGGTGAGCGCGACAATCAGACAGTTAGGCGATAAATTCAAGCGATAGAAATACTTAATCGCAGTGAGCTTCACTGACATAGAAGCAATGTCAGCCGGCATAGCGATTATGTCAGTCGAAAATATTTTTATGAGGGGTGGCAGAGGCGCGTTGAGGAGTAATTTTGTCGCGTTGAGGGGGAAATCCGACGCGGCGTGGCGGCGCGAAAGAATGAGTTGAGCGAACGATATGGTTGTGAGTTACGGCAAAGAGCGGGTGTGTGTTTTCATGGACGCGGGTCAATATAGCAAAGGAGCTGTGGGGCGTCGCGATGTCAGGGTGAGGCAGCGCCGCGTGGTTGTGTGGCGGCACGGAAGAATGGTTTGACGGCACGGAATCGCTTTGTCGGTTGGAGCGCAGGCATCGTTGCCTGCGGTTCGCCGGCATCCTGCCGGCTGGGTCAAGGATGGCGGGCAGGGATGCCCGCGGCCCGCACGCAGGGATGCGTGCGCTCCAATGAAAGACTCTGAGACCCACCCGCTTACGCAGGTGGTACTGACTGCGGACGTGCCGGGTGGTAGTGACGACAAACAAAAGAGCCGCGGAGGATCATCCGCGGCTCTTGGTATTCAAATGGCAGATGAGAAATCTCAAATGCCAAATATCAAATGACTAGGTCCCGGTTTCCCAGCTGGTCATGTACTCAATCATCTCCGAAGTGAGCGTGTCGATGTTGATGCCGAGCGCTTTCAATTTCAGACTCGCGATCTCCTGATCGACTTCGGGCGGCAGCAGGTGCACGCCGGGATCGAGCTTGCCTTTGTTCTTCACCAGGTACTCGACTGACAGGGCCTGGTTGGCGAAGCTCATGTCCATCACGCTCGCGGGGTGACCTTCGGCAGCGGCCAGATTGATCAAGCGGCCTTCGCCGAGGACGATGACGCGGGCGCCGTCCTTCTTCTTGTATTCCTGGACGAACGGGCGAATGTCGGTGGGCTCCTCCGAGAGTTCGCGCAGCGCGACCAGATTTAATTCGAGATCGAAGTGACCGCTGTTCGCGACGATCGCGCCGTCTTTCATCTTCGCAAAGTGTTCGCGGTCGATGACGTGACGGTTGCCGGTGACGGTGATGAAGATGTCGCCGACTGCGGCGGCGTTCGCCATTGGCATGACGCGGAACCCGTCCATGACGGCTTCGACGGCTTTGATCGGATCGACTTCGGTGACCACGACGTTGGCGCCCATGCCTTTCGCGCGCGACGCGACGCCTTTGCCGCACCAGCCGTAACCGACGACGACCAGCGTGCGGCCGGCGAGCAGAATGTTGGTGGCGCGAATGACGCCGTCGAGCGTTGACTGTCCGGTGCCGTAACGATTGTCAAAGAAGTGTTTCGTCTGCGCGTTATTTACCGCGATTGACGGAAAGCTGAGCACACCCGACTTCTGCATCGCTTCCAGGCGAACTATGCCGGTCGTGGTTTCTTCGGTGGTGCCGATAATTTTATCTTTGAGCTCCGGCTTCTCTTTGATCATCGTGGCCACGACGTCGGAACCGTCATCGATGATGATGTCCGGACCAAACTCGAGCGCGGTCTGCACGTGACGGCGATAGGTATCGGTTGATTCGCCTTTGATGGCGAAGACCGGCATGCCGTAATCAGCTACGAGGGAAGCAGCCACGTCATCCTGAGTGGAAAGCGGATTGGAAGCAATAAGCAAAGCTTCGGCGCCACCGGCTTGCAGGGCGCGCGCGAGGTTCGCGGTTTCAGTCGTGATATGCGCGCACGCGACGAGGCGGACGCCTTTCAAGGGCTTTTCGTTGCCGAAGCGTTCGCGGATAAGACGAAGCACGGGCATTTCACGTTCGGCCCAGTCGATTCGCTTCTTGCCGGCCGGCGCGAGCGAAATATCTTTTATGTCATGTTCAATCGCAGGCATTGCTGTACTCATTTAGTTGTTCCTTTTGTGGTTTCTTTCCTTAGCCCAGTCATTCATGGCTGGGAATTGATGCGATTCATTCATATCAAAAGCCTCCTTAAGGAGGCTTCTGATCTTGCCAGAAATCTAAAACCCAGCCGTAAACGACTGGGCTAGAGAAATATTAGACACCAGCCGCGGCGCGCAGGGCTTCCGCCTTGTCAGTGCGCTCCCAGGTAAAGCCGTCACCGGTACGGCCGAAGTGACCGTAGGCGGCGGTGGCTTTGTAGACCGGACGACGCAGATCGAGTTCCGAGATGATTTCCTTCGGCGTCAGCGGGAAGTGCTGGCGGACGAGATCGGAAATCTGCGCTTCGCTGATGCGGCCCGAACCGCGCGTGTCCACGTAAACTGAGACCGGCTCAGCCACGCCGATAGCATAAGCGAGTTGGACTTCGCATTTGTCAGCCAGACCGGCCGCGACAATGTTCTTCGCAATGTAGCGCGCCATGTAAGCGGCCGAGCGATCGACCTTCGTCGGGTCCTTGCCGGAGAATGCGCCACCACCGTGCGGGGCATAACCGCCGTAGGTGTCCACGATAATTTTGCGGCCCGTCAATCCGGAGTCGCCCTGTGGCCCACCAGTGACGAAACGCCCGGTGGGATTGATGTGATACTTCGTATTTTCATCCATCAAATCACCGGGCACGGTGCTTTTGATGACGTGTTCGCGAATCTCGGAGCGCAGCTGGTCATTTTCAACTTCAGGCGCGTGCTGTGACGAGATGACGACGGCATCCACGCGGAACGGACGACCATCGCGATATTCAACAGTTACTTGAGACTTGCCGTCGGGCCGGAGATAGGGAAGTTGGCCGTTCTTCCGGACATCAGACAGCTTTAGCGCCAGTTGATGGGCCAACTGAATCGGCAGCGGCATCAGCTCAGGCGTCTCGTTGCAGGCAAAGCCGAACATTAAACCCTGATCGCCGGCGCCGCCGGGATCGACTCCCATTGCAATGTCCGGCGACTGCGCGTGAATGGCCGACATCACCGCGCACGTGTCGCAATCGAATCCGTACTTGGCGCGGTCGTAACCGATTTCGCGAATCGTTTCGCGCGCGATTTGCGCGTAGTCAATCTTGGCGTTGGTGGTTATTTCACCGGCGACGATGACGAGACCAGTTGTCAGTAGCGTTTCGCAAGCCACGCGAGAAGTTGGGTCCTCGGCGAGGGTCGCATCCAAAACGGCATCCGAGATTTGATCGGCAATTTTGTCCGGGTGACCCTCGGTCACCGACTCGGACGTAAACAGAACTCCACGATGATTAGTACTCAATTTAACTCCTCCGATACGGATTATTCAGTGCTTATAGGGAAAGAATAAACCGGAAACTGAAAGACCGGCCACGATAGCAGTCCATTTTGATGAGTGTCAAGGAAGGATAGGGTCTGGTAAAGTCCTAAGTTGGGTCTTTCTCAGTGACTCTGTGAAACCTCTGCGTCTCTGTGGTGAAAAACTCTCCGGGAAAAACTTCACCACAGAGACACCGAGATTTCACAGAGGCACAGAGAAATCAACTTAGGGCACCACCTAGGGGTCTGCTAATGTCCTTTAAGCGTGGCCCCGCAAGAGGCTGTCTCATTACCCGCTCTTCAGGTGCTCAATCCGCAGCCACGGGCTCACGAATTATTGGTCTTAAAGTCCCGCCAGTCGTGATCCACGTCTTCGTATGCACGCTTCGCGCTAATCATGTAGAACAGAAACCGGTTTGATTTGAACAGCTCGGTTACGTAAATGTACATGACGCTCTTCAGCATGAACGCCAGCTGCATGACCCACAGGTCGAAGTGCTCCGGCACCCGCTGGCCCAACGGAAACGTCCAGTTCAATAGCGGATAAAACGGCTGAATCACGACGTAGAAATACAGAATGATGGGAATGATTGGCAGCAGGCCGCGGGCGCCGAGCAGCCGGCTGTCGAGACGGCTGATGAAGAGCGCCATGGCGATGCCGCCGGCGATGCCACTCAAAAGGTCCGCACCAAACAAAACCGACGCGGCGTAATCAGCATGGCCAAACTTTTCGAAATAAATCACCAGCGCTGCTTCGAGCAATCCGAATAGCCCCAGGACAATCAGTCCGCGCCCCAAAGGCAAGTTGTCGACGTCGCGGCCGGCTACGCGAACCACTGTGGGCCGGTTAAGGACGAGGTAACACAGGACCAGCATCAAGGCACTCGCGTTGTTGAGAAACGTGGTGATCACCTGGAGTGCTTGCCACTGCGACGTCGCGTTGCCGGCTGACAACGCGAGACCTTGCGAGACGAGTAACGCTACGTAAAGCAAACACCACGACGTCAATAACAGTCTCCATGAACGTCGCAGCTGTTGGACTGCCACTAGCGCGCGACCACTCTCGTTGTCGATGTCTTTGACCGGATTGTTGGAGAGAAAGAAGTCGTAACCAATTGCCACCAGAATCATCAAGGCTTGAATGAACGCCAGCTGGGTAGCGACGTTTCGCCAGCTGCCGGCGGCGAACGCCAAACCAAATGGGAGTAACAGGACGGCCGTGCTCACGAGCAAAGCCACGACCAGAAAGGTGTCTCGCCGTCTATCCCTCGCAGCTGTCTGAATGCTGATTGCAGTTTCCGTCTCGCCAACGCCCGGGCGTTGATCGGCCGCAATAATTTCCGGCGCGCCGACTCTTACGTCACCGGTAAAGCAATAGCCACGCGTGCGCTCCGTTTTGATTAATTCAGCGTCATGAAGCGTTCTCCTCAGCTCGCGCACAGCTCCATGAACCACGTTCTCTGATGCGCGCGGAGATTGAGTCACTTGATCGAGGAGCACCCTGGTTTTCACGAACTCTCCGCGATTTTCGAGCAGCACGCGAAGAATGGTGAGCTCGCCGGTCGTCAAGCCAATCGCGTGACCGTCTGACAGCAACGTCATGCCGCCGTCGTCCGACACCTGCAGACTGAATCTGCCGAATTGATACGCGCAGACGCCCGCCGCGGTCGTTTCGGCGATTTGGGTTTCGCTCGTGGCCATTGAATTTCCCAGCTTGTCAGAAGCGGCCAAACGCCCCAGGGCTTCCTGAAAAGGTTCATCACAAATCTACTCGAACCTTTCCAGCAAGACAAAGAACCTTTTGATTGACCATCGAGAAGCGCTGCTCTTAGTTTGCCGTTGAGAGGCATTATCGCCGGCACGTTCAGCGAATTGCCGAAAAAAGGAGCAAGCCATGGCAGAATTCGTTGAAGCATCCATCGCAATCGACGCGATGGAAAAGGACGTTGCGGACACGTCGACAGGTCTCCGTCGAACGGTGGGGTTCTACGGGCTGATGTTTGTGTCGCTCGGTTCAATCATTGGCTCAGGATGGCTCCTGGGGGCCTTGAACGCTGCCAAAGTGGCCGGCCCGGCTTCAATCCTTTCGTGGATGCTGGCCGCTTGCATGTTGTCGCTGCTGGCCATCACTTACGCTGAGCTCGGCGCGACGTATCCGGTTGCCGGAGGCGCGGCGCGCTTTCCGTATTACTCACACGGACCGATTGCCGGCTTTACTGCGGGATGGGCCGGATGGTTGCAGGCGGTCTTCATCGCGCCGATCGAGGTACTGGCGGTTATCACATACGTGAACAGCGTCGGTTGGTTCAATCAACACTTCAACATGTTGAATAGGGCAGGGGAGAAGGCCGGGCTTCTGAACGGCCTCGGGCTGACGGTCGCGGTCGTCCTGATGTTGTTGTTCACCACGATTAATCTGGCGGGCGCGAAGTTTTTATCGGACTCGAATGTGATCATCGTCATTTGGAAAACGTTGGTGCCGATCCTGGCCATCATCGTCGTCGCCAGGCTGCAGTTCAATGCTTCAAACTTTCATGCCGGCGGCGGCTTCATGCCGTTTGGATTTCACGGAGTTTTCGCCGCGCTTACCGGCGGTGTCGTCTTCGCCTTACAGGGCTTTGAACAAGCCGTGCAATTGGCGGGCGAGGCACGCAATCCGAAACGAGACGTTTCGCGCGCGATTCTGACAGCGATGGCGATTGGCGCTTTGCTGTATTCGCTGTTGCAGGTGGCGATGATTGGCGGTTTCGATCCACGAAACCTCGTTCACGGCTGGAGCCAGCCATTGGGAACTGACCCGTCAGATTACGGCGCGTGGTACACGGTGGCGTTGGCGGTCGGCGCTGCCTGGCTAGCCAAAGTGATTCTCATCGACGCCGTGATTTCACCCGCGGGCACCGGCATTGTGTATGTGGCGACGAGCGCGCGCCTGTCATACGCTCTGGGTGAAGAGCGCGAGCTGCCGTCGGCTCTGACTCGGACCGACAAGCGAGGCGTGCCGGTCGGCTCGATTCTGTTGTCGACGGTGATTGGCTTAGTGGCGTTTGGGCCATTCAAGAGTTGGGCCGCGCTGGTTAACGTCATCACCGCGGCGACCGCGATCATGTACGCCTTCGCGCCCGTCTCTTTGGCGGCCCTGCAAAAGATCGATGGCGCACGCCGGCGCTCATACCGGGTGCCAATGCCAAGGATCTTGTTGCCGGCGGCGTTTTGCTCGGCGAACCTCATCATCTACTGGGGCGGCTTTGATACAACCTGGAAGCTCGCGTGTGCGATTGCGGTCGGTTTGTTGCTGTTCATGCTGGGCGCCTGGCGGTCGCAAACCGGCTCGTTACGAAAGATCCGCAACGCGGCTTGGATCGGCCCGTGGCTCGCGGGACAAGTGCTCATCGGCTGGCTCGGACGCTACGGCGCCGGTGCGCGTAACATTCTGCCCGATTGGGTGGACATTGCGGTCGTACTCGGGTTCGCACTAACAACATTCTACTGGGCCGTAAGTCTCGCGAACACTCAAGCCCAGGCTGCGTCGGCGATCGATCAAGACTCAATCAACCGCGCCTCTGACAGCTGACCCTTAAAAAATTGACAAATAAGCAAACAGAGAAGAGAATCCGCCTGTAAAACGTTCGACCTCGCAGCTCTTCGAACTTCTTCAAACTGCATTAGCCGCGACAACCGAGTCGCCTCAAATGCTGGAGAATTAAAATGCCAAGAGCGAGTAAACCTGCAAACCCTACGCAGCGGACGCTCAGAGTTTATGCGTTCGATCCTTCACGTGGAGCGCGGCTGGATAACCACCTTAGTATACGCATCCCATATGAACCGCTCACCAAGGGCCCGGTCGGCCGAAAAATTGCGGTGATTGATTATGATGCTTCGAACAAGTGTTACTACGAAGGTGTCAATCTCGAGTCAACTGCAATACTGGGCCAGAACGGTTTAGCGCCGTCGGAAGCGAATCCACAGTTTCACCAGCAGATGGTTTATGCGGTGGTCATGGATACCATTCGCCGGTTCGAGATGGCTCTGGGCCGCGAGGTTCGATGGCGGTCGGATCACACTGCGAAGACCACCGCGCATCACGGGCTGCTCAAGGTGTATCCCCACGCCATGCAGGAAGCCAACGCCTTTTACGATCCCGATTTGCGTTCCTTGCTGTTCGGATATTTTGAAGCTTCTATTGACGATGCCGGGGCCAATCTTCCGGGGCAGGTTGTTTTTACCTGCCTATCCCACGACATTGTCGTGCATGAAACTACCCACGCCATCCTGGATGGCATTCGCGAATTCTTTGGCGATCCCACCAGCGTCGATGCGGCGGCGTTTCACGAAGGCTTCGCCGACATAGTCGCTCTCTTGCAGCATTTTAGTTTCAAGGATGCGCTTTGGGACACCATTCAGCGGACCGGCGGACTTATACATCGCCGTCAACTCGCGCCCGACGTGGCATCCGATCGTAACGGCCCGATGATTCAGGCGGAAGCCGGCGAAGACAATCCGATCGTGGATCTGGCGCGCCAGTTCGGTGAGGCCATGGGCAACCGGCGCGCTCTGCGAAGCGCGCTCGGGACGCCACCGGATCCACGTGTTCTGGAGAAAACATCCGAGTCACATGAGCGTGGCGCGATCCTGGTAGCTGCGGTGTTCGATGCGTTCTTTACCGTCTATATTAAACGGACGCGAGACCTGATCCGGATGGCCTACCCGGACGGTCGAGAGATCGTCCCGAATTTTTTGCCAAGTGACCTTGCCAACCGCCTCGCCGATGAAGCCGCACGAACCGCGAACCGAATTCAGAACATTTGCTTGCGGGCACTCGATTATTGTCCGCCGGTTGATATTACTTTTGGCGACTATCTGCGGGCCCTGGTGACTTCCGATCGCGACGCCATGGTTGAAGACGCAATGGGCTATCGAGCAGCTTTGATCAACGCCTTCCGTTCGCGCGGTATTCGTCCAGCCGGTGTGATCTCTTACAGCGATGAAGCGCTTAGTTGGGAGACCTATAAAGGAGCTGCTTTAACGGATGCCAATCCTGATTTCAGAAGACTCTGGAAGGATCTGAACCAATACGAAGATGAGCCGGATCGCGAAAACGAGGAAGCCCTTTATCAAAGACTGTGGGGGAAGGCTGATACTTTTAGCGCAGAACTTGGTTTATCCGCCACACACAAGGTCCAGCCAAAATCGATCAATGCACTTCATCGAGTTCGTCCGGACGGATCGCTACAGCGTCAGATTGTCGCGGAACTGGTGCAGAAGGAAGACAAAGAAATCGAACCCGGCAATCGCGCCGCCGGGACCTTTCCATTTCGAGGGGGCGCCACCATCATCATCAATCGCCAGGGAGAGGTTCGGTATTCAATCTGCAAACCAATTCATGGTGAAGTCGGGAAAGAGCGGCTGCAGAAGCAACGGGAGTACCTGCGACTTATGGCGGACTCGTTCCCACTCGCTCCTTATGTAAGTTTCAATCCCGAGAAAGATCTGAATTTCCGGGCCATCCATCGGGGGTATTAATTGTGGCCAGGCACATACGTATTCGAATGTACCGTCCCGGTTTTGGAGACTGCTTCCTGCTCACCTTCGGCAGCAGCACCAGAGAAAAGCACGTGCTGGTTGATTTTGGCGCCCATATGCATGGTGAGATTGGCACCATGGAAGCAATTATGGACGACATCGAGGGAACAACTAAGAAAAAGCTCGCGCTGATTGTCGCCAGTCACGCCCATCGCGATCATATTTCCGGATTTGGAAAATTTGCCGACCGATTCGCTGCTTTTAAGATCGGCGAAGTGTGGATGCCCTGGACCGACAACAATAAGAACCGCAAGGCGGCCGCGCTGGAAAGAAAACATCTGGCATTGTACGAGCAGCTTGATCGGCATCTCCGCCTCGCGCTAAAAGCGACGGAAAAAGATCTGAAATACGCGGCCGCACTCCATGCTCTCTCAAACCTCAGAGGCAATGAAAAATCATTGACCGAGCTGCGGCGCGGATTTGGAACTGGTGCGACGCCGCGGTTCTTCGCTGCCGGCGAGTCGATTCCCAAAGTGTCGGATGTAACCGGGTTGTCGGCGGAAATTCTTAGTCCGCCGGAGGACAAGGACTTTTTCTCCCGCATGGATCCACCGGCAAGTCAGCGATTTCTAACCGTGCCGGGTGACCAGGCTACTGGTATTCATCCATTTCGTAATTTCGAAATTCGCGAAGCCGATCCTGACTATCAGGCTATTGTTAACGAGAAGCAGCCGTTGGTTCCAAAAAACCAAATGGACAGACTTCACACGTTGGCCGACACTCCCGCTGATCGTTTGGCTTTCACTTTGGACAACGTGCGAAACAACACCAGCCTGGTAATTCTTTTCCGCTTTCAGGGCAGGGCGCTGTTGTTTCCAGGCGATGCCCAGTGGGGCAATTGGCAGTCCTGGATTGGCACCGATGCAGCGCGCCAACTGATCGGTGAAATTGATTTTCTCAAAATTGCACATCACGGCAGCGAGAACGCCACACCCGTCGATGTGGTTCATGCTTTAAGAGATTCAGGGCTGGCAGCTATGATCTCAACCCAAATCAAACCCTTTCCCACTATTCCGCGGCTGCCCCTCATCAGCGAACTGGAAAAACACTGTGGCCTGGCAGTCCGCAGTGATTGGATAAAAGTCGATAAGGCGCCGAACAAGCTGCCCATGCCTGCGCTTCCCAAAGGATTCAAGCGCGGCGCGCTATGGATCGATTATCAGCTTTGATGGGTGCTCGGGCGGTTGTGCGAGGCGGAAAGAAGCGATCGCCGGCTAGGCGCGGTTTAAGCTGATCCTGGACCGTTATCGTCTTAGGCAAACGGCTTTCTAAGGCAAAGCACTCCATCACGTCATTAACCCCATCGTCTCACAGTCGCGTTACGGCTTTGCCTCATAAATGTCAGTTTGACTTTCTTTTTGAGGCAAACGCGATTTCTGCCTCAAAAGTCATTTCAGGATTATTTCACCAGACGATCTAGTAGTTCACCGCCAACGGTTTCTACGGACAAAGGTGTTTCGGAGTCGTATTCACCAACCATGAATACCCTGTTTTCTTTGAGTCGAAAACGATACTCTCCAGACTCTTTTTCCTCACGGTTCGGATACAGGTCTAGGTACTGAAAATCGACGGAAGGTGTTCTGAGGTCCAATTTGAGTGTGAGCCTGAGTTCAGGGCCAGCAACTTCGATTTCATTGCCACTGCCAGAGACTTCAAAGAAGTCCCGTTCCTTTTTTCGATTGAAGTCGAGGGTTTCGGTCTGTATGAAACGGACTAGCGTCGCCCACTGCTTTTCAGCGGCGGCTACTGTTTTATAATGGCGCACTAACTCTAATTCCTCTTCCAGTCTTTCCTTGCTCGAACTGTCCTGAAAGGTCTTCAATGCACGATCCGCCCATTCACCCATGATTGATTCTCCTTTGAGAGGTTTTGGCCTAGAGGATACGCTTAGGCGCAGCTTGAAATCAAAAGGCATTCTGACCACGTTCTCCTAAGCCGCCTCCGCTAGAAAACGTCGGTTCGATGCCTAATTCGTGAACCGATTGAATGACAACGCAGATGTTATGACATAGCACCTTGCACAGAGCTTCGTTGATCTGCGCGGTCAGGCTCTTACTTCTCAGCCGATGGCCGAACTTCGCTTTGATCATCGAGAACGTGGTTTCGACGTTCGACCGCTTGTGATAGTGCGTCAGGAACTCGTCTCGATGAAAATTGTAGAGGTGCAACATGCGAGTCCAGAGTTGCGACTTCGCGCCGTAGGTTGATTGAACCTGCGAATTTGACTTGAACGGAATATAAGGGATCGCTCCGTGACGCAGCGTGACTAAAAGGTTCTCGCCACCCAGATATGCTTTGTCGGCAGAGACCTCTTTCATCTTGAAACCGTTCTCTCCGGTTCGGCTCACTAAGCCCTTAAAGTAATGATAGTCGTTTGCATAACCGTCACTGATTTCGACCGATGTGACGATGTTAGTTTTCACTCCACACATCAAATGCGCTTTCAGCCACATGCGGCGATCTTCTTGCTTCCCATATTTCACATCGAGCCAGCGCGTGAACTGACCCGTACTGAAACCGGATGAATCGACGGCGAAATCTGATTCAACCGATTTGAGCGGAAGGCTGCTAGTTGTAATTAGTTCGTACAGGTAAGGCGTGAGCGCGTCGGCTTCGAGATAGCGAAAGACGGAATTGTAATGCGGCAACTTTGTTAGATAGCCCTTGTCTTTCGCTTCTTTCAAGTCAGTCGAAAAGCGACGGCCTGATACAGTCGAGTAAATCTTAAACGTCGAAGAAAAGATGATGTCGGCCAGTGATAGGCGCGGTCGTCCGCGTCGCTGCTCCGGCTCGGTGACTGCGCGGCACAACTCGTAAAGCAAACTTTGAAAGTCAGCTTTCTCGGTTACTTGTGCGGCGTTGTACGCAGGCCAGTTCTGCGGATAGGTCTTGCGCGTTACTTTGAGGGTGCGCGTTTCTATCGTAGCTCCATCGCTGGTCTGCTCACGCTTGATCGTGAACTCGACCGCGAAGATATGCTTACACTTGGTTTGTCGAAACTCGTGGTCGGCGCAATTACATTCTGGGTTTCGAGGATCGGGATTGACCGTGTAACTCTCAGCGCGAGGCGATGATTCAGAAGGAACGAACCACTTGTTGCCGCGTCTTGTGAGCTTTTTGGTGGCTGCGATTTGCAGCCCTTTTTGCTCGAATGTCTATTGTGCTCCTTGTCTTAATAAGGCGACGAAGGCACAATAGACGTGCCGAAACGGAGCTAATGCGCATCATCGCGTTAGGTTCGGAACCCTGTTGGTTGTTGACGCAACTGACAGGGTTTTCGGTTTTCAAAAGCACCGGAATTATACCTCTAAGTCGTTGTAAATACAATACAATAACTCTAGTCTGGGTCAGCTATTTTGCTCACTTAGATTACTCAATTTTTGGTCAATTAGTTCGATTGCTTGTTCCCAGTTCTTGCTATTTTGTTCTAAGAACGAGACTACTCCCTCTGTAACCCTAATCATGCGGTTGGCAGCCGTATTCAGTCTCTGAGATATCCCATACAACCCCCTTAGAGAATCTCTAAAAAATTCGGTCGAACCTATGCTACCGCGCATGACTGTCAGCATTCTTTCGAGTGCTGCTTTGTTTGACATTAAGACTTGAGCCTCCTCCGGTGTGTTCACCGGATACCAACTCGTATAACCCGTAAAACTTTCAATCAACAGATCAGATGTCGAGTGAAGTTTCGTTACAACCGTCTGCATCTCAGTGGCATGGACGTTGAGCTTTCTTGCTGTCCTCGCTGCGATGCGTTGACCGACTAGTGCAAGCACGTTTGGGTATGGCGTGAGTGTTTTCTTTGCGAAATTGATAAATGCAGTCGCTCGTTGGTTCGTCTTAGCTATCTTTAACATTATCTCGCCCAACTGATTAACCAAGGAGTTGAGAGCTTTGAACGATTTGGCTTGGTTGACCGCATGATCCAAATAGCCTTTATCTTCGGACTGAAACTCTAGGTTGATCGTGCGTTCGGCGGCTCGTTTGCGACGCGCTCTGATTAGACTGAGGAGCGACGCCATTATGATGATGACAACGCAAGCCGCGATGAACCCAAATGCGGCATAGAGCCACGGATACATCCAAGCGGCGCGACCACTTCTGAAATATAAGTAGATCGCTACAGAAGGGGCCGTCACGATGGCGAGCACCCCCAGCAATAGATAATCGAAGGCTTTCTTAAGCGCCCATTCACCGAACTTCGTGATTGTCTTGCGCGTACGGCTGCGAACTTCGGGTTGTGCAATGGGGGCGCTAGAATTCGTGGGCACAATCGGCGCGTGCTCGGACGCTGTATTGTTGAGGTTAGGCGGCGGGGTGCGCCGCGATTTCTTTCGCTTTGCCATGCCGCAAGCCTACAACATTGAAGCGAAGGAATTAACGTAAAACGGCATCTTTTTTCGCTTTCACGGATGGAACACTCATCGAGACAGCTTGACCTTTTTCCGAGGAGCGAACCCGAAATCAAAGGCCAACTCGTAGCATTCGCTGTGATCCTCGAAAACCTGCTTGACTTGATGATGCGGAAGGGGGTCTTGACGAAAGATGAAGCTCTAAGTCTGTTCAGGCATTCCGAGGTACAAAGCAGCTTTGCAATTTGGGAAACCCTGACAGGCGAAGTCCCGCCGAACGATCTGAAACGAATGGAGGCGCAAGCGGAAAAGTTCATCGCGCACCTCCGCCAAAAGCTGACTGAGTAAGAATTGCTTTTTGAGGCAGACGCTCTTATTAAGGCAAAGTCTCGCGTTACATAATATATATTATCAGACGCGCTGGCAGGATGGTGCGCGCGTGCTCGATGAGGGGTTTCGGCCGGCTCTCTGCTTCTGAGTTAGCTGGGTTTGGGGTTATCGCAGGCTCGTTGTGAAATCGCGCATGTCGGGCTTGCGCGAGAGGTGGCAATGGCAAGGTTGGTACTCGCCGCCGTCGCGCCGCCGCAGGAGCGCGCAGCAGATTGTCCCGCCTGTGTTTGACTATCTCGCACCGCGTCTCCTACAGTTCGTTCATTATCCTTGGGGACAACTTAATAGCGAATGGCTGTCAAAATCGAAAATCAGTACGAGGGGAAACTGCCTCGTAACACCATCGTAAATATCGAAACGGCTCTGGCCAGCCTCCCGCGTGAACACCTGCGTGGCGTCGAGCGGGTGCGGGTTGTGAATGTGATTACGGAGCCGCGGGCGCGCATGGCGACGAAGGGCTCTGAGCTGCCCGGCTTATATCACCCGCGTCAGGGCAATCAGGGCGCGTGGTTCGAAATTGCGCTGACGCCTTTGGTCCAGGCGAACCAGCCTTTCCACAAACGCATCATCCCGCGTCTTTCGTTCAAGGGGAACCTGGTTGCGGTGCTCTTCTCGCTGGTGGGCCAGCACTATTACCTGACGCTGCGGCATTCAGTTAAGCGCGGCGCCATTGAAGGATCGGTGCGCGCCTACGTCGAAAAGCAGCTTAAGCAGTGGAATGAAGAACAGCACAAGTTTCGCGCGAAGATTTTCAAGCCGATTCAACCTACGCTGGAAAAATGGAGCAAGTCCCTGGCGAAGAAAGCTGCAGCGGAGAAGAAAAAGAAGGGCTGAACACGAACAGTCACTCTTCGGTTTAGAGGCGGGCGTTGCCCGCCTTCTTTTTCGCTTCGGGCGAGGCTTGGAGCTAAACAAAAAGGCGGGCAACGCCCGCCTATAAACGCAAAGGATTAACGGTAAGCGCAAGCCACTAAATATCCGTCAGACGGCTTCGTCGATGTTCTGCGCGGCCGCATTGAGTGCTTCAAATAATTCTTCGGGTGAGATGTTGGCCTTCTTGAATTTCACTTCAACCTTGAATTCCCTGTCCGGCGCTTCATATCGATAGACGTAAGGTTCTGAGGCTCCGGTAGGATCGATGTAGGCCTTCCGCGCCTTGCGCGCGCCGTCGCGCGTCAATCCTTCGGTGGCGATCTGCTCCGCCATCACTCGCATTGATTCATCGTCGGGCTGACGCACGATCTGAAGCAGCAATGATTTCGAATTGATCTCAGATTCACGACAGATGCTGCGAATCTCTTCAGGAATGGCGGCGATCGATAAGGCCTCGGTGACGGTGCTGCGGCTCTTGCCGACTTTGCGCGCGACTTCTTCGTGCGTGTAACCAAAACGCTGGCACAACGCGTACAGTCCGTCGGCTTCTTCCCAGGGCGTCAGGTCCTTGCGCTGCATGTTTTCGATGAGCGCAATCTCTGCGACCTCGGCGTCATCGACATCCATTTCAATGCAAGGGACTTCCTGCAAGCCCGCAGCGGTCGCCGAACGCCAACGCCTTTCGCCGGCAATAATCGTCCAGCGGCCGTCCAGCGTGGGTTTCACCAGCAGCGGTTCGAGTACGCCCTTCTCTTTTATCGACGCCGTGAGTTCAGTTAAGTCACCAATGTCCCGGCGCGGTTGATCCGGATTGGGATCAAGCTTATCGATCGGCAGCATGCGGCCGACGTGAGTGGTGGTGGATTGCGTCAGTTCTTCGACGTAGTGCGCGTCGTGACGCATGCTTAAGCCCGCGGGCAAGCCTCTTCTAGACACGGCTCAGTACCTCGTTGCAAAGTTTTTCGTATTCCACCGCGCCGGACGACTGCGGCGCGAACGTAAAGATTGATTCTTTGTAAGCCGGGGACTCTTCAAGGCGGACACTTTTCGTAATCACCGTCTCGAACAACTTGGGACCAAAGACGCGGCGAATCTGTTCGTAGACTTCTTTGCCCAGCGTAGTGCGCTTGTCGTGCAAAGTCACCAGCACACCGAGCAGTTCAAGTTTCGGGTTAGGCCTTCCCTTCACCTTTTCAATGGTCTCGAGCAAATCGTCGGTTCCTTCGAGCGCAAAGTAAGAAGATTGAATTGGAACGATCACGTGCGTCGAGGCGACCAGCGCATTCACCGTAATCAACCCCAAGGTCGGCGGCGTATCGATGATTATGGTCTTGTACTGCTTGCGCAGCGGTTCCATTCGATCTTTCAAACGGAACGGCGCATCGAAGTCCCCGACCATTTTCGATTCCAGCTTCGCCAGGCTGATGCGCGCCGGAATAATATCGAGATTCTCGAGCGGCGATTTGTAAACCGGAAGCTCGGCCGTTCCCTGCCCGTCCATCATCAACTCGTACGCCGAAGTGGTAATAGTCATCGGGTCGAGAAACGAGATGGAACTATTGGCTTGCGGATCGAGATCGAGGAGAAGAGTCTTTGAACCGCGTCGCGCAAACGCGGCTGCGAGATTGATGGCGGTGGTGGTTTTGCCTACACCACCCTTTTGGTTAGTAATCGCGATTATCAAATTTAGTAACGCAAACTGTTAGTTTGCGGTGAGTTGCTACACGATCCATTTAGATTCAGACACAAGCTGTCAGCTTGCGCTACTCACATCGGCAAATCACTGGCGTCGCCAATCACGTCGGGCCACTCTTCTTCGCTAACATCTGATTCAGACTCGCCTTCTTCGTCAGTCGCCACTGAATTCTTTGAAGCCTGGATCACTTCCGTGTCGACGAAGATTGGACAATCTGCGCGCAAAGCCAGCGCAATCGCATCTGACGGTCGCGAGTCGAGCCTCATGGCGTCGCCATTCTCGCTGGTCATTTCGATCACGGCGTAGAACGTGTTGTCGCGTAACGACGTGACGACCACGCGATCCACTGTCAACCCCAATTCGACGATCAAGTTCCGCAGCAGATCGTGCGTCATCGGCCGCGGCGGCGCAATCTTTTCAATCTCCAAAGCGATGGCATTGGCTTCATATGCTCCCACCCAAATCGGCAGCATCGTTTCGCTATTAACGTCTTTGAGAATGATGATGGGTGTCCCACTGTTCGGATCCATCATCAACGCGCGAATCTTAACCTCGATTTCCATTGCTCGAATCCCCATTGTACACGAAGTGAAGGGTTAGGGGGCGCTGATTACTTCTCCATAAAGACTATTTTGTTTCGCGGCGGTGACGCGAACCCGCAACGTTTTTCCGAGCATCGACTGGTCGCCGGGGAAATTCACGACCTTGTGACAGGTCGAATGGCCGGTCATGTCGCTCGGAGATTTCGAACTCTCTCTTTCAACCAGAACGCTCAGTTCCCTTCCTACGTAGCTTTGGTAAATCTGCTTCTGAAGCCCTCGCTGAACCTTCTCCAACTTCTCAAATCGCCGCGCCTTCTCTTCCCTGCTTACATCGTCTGCAAGACTGGCTGCCGGTGTTCCTTTGCGTTCGGAGTATTTGAAGATGTAAAGCCCGTCGTAGCCAACCTGCTCGACCAACTTCACCGTGTCTTCAAAGTCGTCGTTTGTTTCGCCCGGAAATCCAACGATGATGTCGCTCGTGATCGACATCTCTCGTCGCGCTTTGCGCACCACTTCGATGCGCGCGAGGTAATCGCCGGCCGTGTGTCCGCGACGCATCGAGCGCAAAACACGATCGCTCCCCGACTGCACCGGCAAGTGAATCCAGTTGCACAGATTCTCGTGCTCGTCGATGGCCGTAACGATGTCCGGATGAAAATCGCGTGGGAAAGACGTCGTGAATTTAATCCGTTCCATTCCTGTAGCTGCTACCGCGCGCAGCAGTCGACAGAAAGGCGTGGCGCCCTTGGATGATTCCATGCCGGCGTCCGCCCTGGGCCGGTAGCTGTTCACGTTCTGCCCGATCAGATGAACCTCTTTGTAGCCATGACGGCGCAGTTCGTGAATCTCACTGATGATCTCCGCAGCCGTTCGACTCTTCTCGCGGCCGCGCGAATAAGGCACGATGCAGTACGTACAGAACTTGTTGCAGCCTTCGATGATGGGGACGAAGGCGACATACTTCGACGCGCGCTCAGTCGCCGGCACATCCCAGACTTCGCCTTCAGCGCGTTCATCGAGATCGATAACACGGCGCTCGCCTTCCAGCGCCCGCGAAATCAGATTCGGCAGGCGATCAGTCGCGCGCGTGCCGGCTACGATGTTGACCAGCGGCGTAGCATCAAAAATCGCCGGGCCTTCCAATTGCGCGACACATCCCATGACGCCCACCACCGGTTCGTTTCCAATTCGCCGCCGCCGCACTTCGCCAATGCGCGTGAAGACTTTATGCGCCGCACGCTCGCGCACCGAACAGGTGTTGAAGATGATGACGTCCGCAGTTTCCGGCGATTGCGTGAGGTCGAATCCCGCCGCGCGCAGACGCACATCCGCCCGCTCGCTGTCAGCGACATTCATCTGACACCCCATGGTTTCGACGTAAACCGACGTGCTCATCTGTATCCCGTATGAACGACGCGAGTCTAGCAGTTTTCGAAAGGTGTTTCTAACGATGGAATCTTCATTTGGCGTGCGCCGGCAGAGTCCCAATTTATCGGGACGACGACGGCGCTTTGGATTTCGACATCGCCTTTCCGATAAGACGCAAGCCATCCGTCCGGCCCACCACTGCAAAAAACATTCAACAATCGATCTACTTGACGCTCCACTTATCGCGCGGCTACTATCGCCCCGCTCGAATCACTTCTTAATCTCCCGTCAACGGAGTAGGACAAACGGAGACGCATTATGTCTTTCAACAAAATCATTTTGGTCGGCAACCTGGGGCGCGATCCGGAGTTGCGGTATACGCCGCAGGGGACGCCGGTGTGCAGTTTCAGCCTGGCGACCAATGAGCGGCGCCGTGACAAGAATACCGGCGACAACAACGACATTACCACGTGGTTTCGCGTGACACTCTGGGGACGGCAGGCCGAGACCGCTTCGCAGTATCTACAACGCGGACGGCCGGTTTACATTGAAGGACGTTTGCGGGTTGAAGAGTACACCGATCGCGACGGCAACAAGCGGCACTCGCTGGAAGTCAACGCGACTGACATGCAGTTCATCAGTGCGGGTGCGCGAGGTGAAGAGGGTGGTGGTGCACCGGCGGCTAGAGGTGCAGCAGCGCCCTCACACGCGGGCCCCGAGCCGCCGACGGATCTTACGGATGATGACGTGCCGTTCTAACCGAGTCCTCGCGGCTTGCCGCCCAGTGCGGTGAGGCTCGCCTTACCGGATCGGTGAACTAATTTTTCGAGGCTATGCTCCGCGTTCGAGGCGTAGCCTCGAAGTGTTTTGGAGGTGAGCGGAAAGGTAAGCCTTTCTGCACTGGCAGAGCGGCAAGCCGCACAGATGAAACTAACGGATAAGACAATTAGCGCGTGAGCGGAACGTTCAGCTTCCCGATCCGTCGCTCGTGGCCCACTTCCCGAGTGCGCGCAGTTTTTGATAACGACGTGTGAGGCGATCTTCCACGCTGTGCGTTGAAGATTCTGCGAGATTGCGCGAGAGCGCGGCATCCAGGAAACGCGCCGCCTCGTCATGTGAGTTTTGCGCGCCGCCGTTTGGTTCATCGATTACTTCGTCGACGACGCCTTCCTTTTTCAGATCGCTCGCAGTTAGCTTCAAGCCTTCAGCCGCGCGCGCCGCCTGGCTGGAATCTTTCCAAAGAATCGCCGCGCAACCTTCGGGCGAAATGACGGAGTAGATGGCGTTCTCGAGCATCAGCACTTGATCACCGACGCCGATGGCCAACGCGCCGCCTGAACCTCCCTCGCCAATCACCGTGACCAGCACCGGCACTGAAAGCTTCGCCATCTCGCGCAAGTTGTGGGCGATGGCTTCCGCCTGGCCGCGCTCTTCGGCGTCGATGCCTGGGTAGGCGCCGGGCGTATCGATGAAACAAAAAATCGGCCGATCGAATTTGTCGGCCAGTTTCATCGCCCGTATGGCCTTTCGATAACCTTCGGGTTTGGGCATTCCGAAATTGCGATACTGACGTTGCTTGGTGTCGCGGCCTTTCTGATGGCCGACGACCAAAGTCGGCATGCCGTGAAAAGTGGCGAAGCCGCAAACGATCGCGGGGTCGTCAGCGAAGCGCCGATCGCCGTGAATCTCGGAGAAGTCTTCGAACAGGCGCTCGATGAAGTCCAGCGTGTAAGGCCGCTCAGGATGTCGCGCGAGTTGCACGCGCTCAATTGCCGTGCGGTCCACGGGTTTCGGTTCCGTTTGACTCATGTTTAGTTTGCGGTCGCCGCCGCGACGCGCGCCGGCGTCGCAAAACCTTCCCAAATGACTTCGCAGCCGAGATTTCGCAAGTTGGTCTCGATCGCGGCGCTGCCTTCGATTCTTAAAGATGGATGAGCCCGCACGCGCACCAGCTTGTCATCCGCCTGCACCTCGATGAAAACCTCACACTCGCCTGGCGATCCTTCGAGCACTTTTCTCAGCTCTTCATATCTATCGCCGGCTGCGGTCTGATTGACGAAGCGAATCAAAACCTCTCGCGCTTTTTGCTGCACCGCCTGGGTCAGCTCGCCGATCTTATCGACCATGATCGTGGCGGGCCCGTCGTCACCAACTTCCACCCGGCCGTTCACCAGGATTGTAGCTTCTTCGGCCAACAAAGAACTATTTCTGCGATATGGTTCGGGCCACAGGACACATTTGATTGAACCGGCCTGATCCTCCAGGCCAAAGATGGCAAAGCGATCGCCCTTCTTCGTCGTCTTTAGTTGCAGACTGCGCACGACTCCGGCCATGGTCGCGCGCGAGCCGGTGTCCTGTTGTGCGACTTCAACAGAAGTGACCGCACGCAGGCGAGCGATGATTTCCGAGTGATCGTCGAGCGGATGCCCGGTGATGTAAAAGCCCAGGGCCTTCTTTTCGGCAGTGAGCATTTCCATCGTCGTCCATGCAGGAGCGTCGGGCAAACTTTCAATCTCGGGAGTCGTCTGCTGAAATCCGCCAAACAGATCGTCCTGGCCCATCGCGCGCGTGCGTCGCGCCCTCGCCGCACGGGCCAGAGCCGAATCGATCGTCGCAAACAACCGCGCGCGCCAGTGATTCGGGGTCGCATCGCCAGGTTTCAGCGAATCGAACGCGCCGCTGCAAACCAGCCCTTCAAGCACGCGCTTGTTAATTCCGCCCTCGTCCAATCGCTCACAGAAATCGAAGAGAGATTTGAATGGTCCCTGCTCGCGAGCTTTGGTTATGGCATTCACACTGCCGATTCCAATTCCCTTGATCGCGGCGAGGCCGTAACGGATCGCGCCCGCAAGCGCGGTGAAGCCGAGATGGCTTTCGTTAACGTCGGGCGGCAGCAGCGCGATTCCCTGCCCTCGCATCTCTTTGGTGTAGCGAAAAACCTTGGCCGTATCGTCGACTTCATTCGACAACACGGCGGCATAGAAGTGTTCGGGATAGTGCGCCTTCAGATAACCGGTCTGAAACGCCAGATACGCATAGGCAACGCTGTGCGCTTTGGGAAATCCGTAATCGGCGAACTGCGCCATGAGAGAGAATATCTGCTGCGCCTTGTCCTGCTTAATACCGCGCTCGACCGCGCCCTGAACAAACTTCTGCTCCTGACGGGCCATCTCTTCCCTGTTCTTCTTGCCCATCGCGCGGCGCAAGCTGTCCGCCTCGCCCATCGAATAGCCGGCCAGCTTCTGCGACAGACGCATCGCCTGTTCCTGATAGACAATTACTCCGTTTGTGCTATCAAGAATCTCCTTCATCTCCGGCACGATGTAGCGGACGCTCTTCTTGCCGTGATGCCGGAGAATAAAATCATCGACCATGCCTCCGTCGATCGGGCCCGGCCGGTATAGCGCGTTAAGCGCGGAAAGGTCCTCGATTCCCTTCGGTCGAAGCTTGCGACAAATCTCCTGCATCCCCGAAGACTCGAACTGAAAGATCGCATCCGTCCGCCCGTCGCTAAACAACTGCATAGTCTTCTCGTCGTTAAGCGGAAGCTTGGACCAGTCAATATCTTCGTTAAGCGCGCGCTTTATGCTCTTTAAGCAGTCGCTTATGATGGTAAGCGTATTAAGCGCAAGGAAGTCCATCTTCAGGACGCCCACCTTCTCCAGGTCCGTCATTTCGTACTGGGTGGTGACTTCGTCCTTTCCGGAAACGGCGATCGGAATAAGCTCTTGTAAAGGTTCAGGTGTGATAACCACGCCGGCCGCATGGACCGAAACGTGGCGCGCACAGCCTTCGAGCCGCCGCGCCAGATCAATCAGTTCGCCAACCTGCTCGTTCTGCTCCATCGCATTCCGAAGTTCAGGTACTTGTTCAAGTGCCTGCGAGATGCTGACGTTGCGGCCGCGAACCGGCGGCGGGATCATTTTCGATATGCGATCCACTTCCGCGTAAGGCATGTCGAGCGCGCGCCCGACGTCCTTAATCGCGGCTTTCGATGCGAGCGTTCCGAAGGTCACGATCTGGCAGACCGAATCCTGGCCGTAGAGTTTCGAGACGTGATTGATTACCTGGCCTCGGCCCCGTACGCAAAAGTCAACGTCGATATCCGGCATCGAGATTCGCTCCGGGTTAAGGAACCGCTCGAAGAACAAGTTGTACTTCAGTGGATCGATGTCGGTGATTTGCAGCGAATATGCGACCAGCGAGCCTGCTGACGAGCCGCGGCCTGGGCCGACGGGAATGCCGTTCTCTTTTGCGTATTTGATGAAGTCCCAGACGATCAGGAAGTAACCGGCATAACCCATCCGGTTGATAACGTCCATTTCGTGCTTAAGCCTGGCCTCGTAATCAGAAAACGAATGGGTCATCTCCCCGCGCGCTGCTTCAAGGTCCCAAACCGTAGCCTTCCGCGTCTGATAACCCTCGCGCACGACCTTCTCGAAATATTCGTTTATTGAGAGACCCACTTCCGACTCGGGGATGGGATAGTTCGGAAGATAATTAACGCCTTCGGGCAGCTTCAGCTCACAACGTTCCGCGATCTCGACCGTGCGTTGCAGGACTTCGGGCAATTCGCCACCGAAGATGCTCCACATCTCTTCCGGCGAGCGCACGTAAAAGTTTGGCGTCCCATACTTCAAACGATTCTGATCGCTGACCGTCTTGCCGGAGCCGATGCACAGCAGAATGTCGTGAGCGCGAAAATCATCGGGCATCAGATAATGCGCGTCATTCGTCGCTACGAGAGGAATGCCGGTCCGCTTCGACAAATCGACCAGAGGCTTTCTGATGCGCGCCTGCGGTTCCAGTCCATGCTCCTGAATCTCGAGGAAGTAATTTCCCTTCCCCATGATCTGTTCGAACTCGAGAGCCTGGGCCGCCGCCTCATCGAAACGATCCTGGGCCAACAATGCCGACGGCACGCCCGACATACACGACGACAGCGCAATCAAACCTTTGCTGTGTTGGGCCAGAAGTTCCTTGTCGATGCGTGGCTTGTAATAGAAGCCTTCCGTGAATGCCTTTGAAGTGAGTCGCGAAAGATTTCGATAGCCTTCGTAATCCTTCGCCAGCAGAATCAGATGGAAGTTCGCTTTCTCTCCGCCAATGTTTCGCGCCGAACGATCCTGACGATTGGTCGCGGCGATGTAAGTTTCACAACCGATGATTGGCTTGATGCCCTTGGACTTCATCGTGTTGTAGAAAGAGATAGCGCCGTACATGTTGCCGTGATCGGTCATGGCACAGGCCTGCATGCCGAGTTTCTCGGTGCGTTCGGCCAGCGGTTTTATTTGAATGGCGCCGTCGAGGAGGCTGTAATCGGTGTGTAAGTGAAGATGAACGAAGCCCTTGTCCTGCATGATTCTGACTCTTGATGGAACAGCGCGGGGAAAGTCGTGGCTGTTCGGTGTCACACTATATCACGTGGCGTAGAGTGATCAACTTAACAAGATGTTGAAGGAAGATTTATGTCGACATCATCCACAGATTACACAGATTACACAGATTGGAAAGAGCAGAACCATCGCAGCACTTAGGGTCGGCGTCCGACTCGGAATGAATTTTCGCCCAGCGACCCATACGCGCTTACTTTCTGAGTTCCCAATCTGTGTAATCTGTGTAATCTGTGGATAATCCGTCTCACCGTCCCACTACCCACTTCAACCCTTCAAGCATGACGTCTTTCGGTACTTCGTGGCGTCCATCAAACTCCCGGAACGTCACTTCATATCCCTTGGACTTCAAATCGGCGGCGATTCGTCCACCGCAACGATCGATGGGCAGAATTTGATCGCGCGTGCCGTGTGAGATGAAGAAGCTCGGCTTCCCGTGTGACTCGCCGTCAATGACAAAGCCGGGCGAGAACGCTGCTACCCTGCCGAAGAGATCGCCGTTGATTAATCCGAGCGACAGCGCATAGGTCGCCCCATCTGAGAATCCGCCGATGGCAACTCGCGCAGGATCGATCGCGGTCATATCGAACACCCTCTGCATGGCGCTGTTTATGAACCGAACGTCCGGACCGAAGCCGTCATTAGGTGCGTCCCAGGTTGTATCGCGCGCATTCGGCGCGAGAATCGCTACGCCGGCTTCGTCGGGCGCGGAATCGAGGTACCAAAACATATCTTCAGCGCTCTGCGTCGCGCCGTGAAGAAAGACCAATAAGGGCAGCGGCGCGCCGTTGGAAGACTTCGGCAGTTGCAGAATTGCATCTCGATCACGATCAAGCCCGAGCGTGATCTGACGTCCCACCTGCGCCATGCCGAGCGGTGAGGGTTTTCCGGAAGGTTTGCCACTAGCATTTGGCCGCGCACTAAGCCTTCCGTCATTCGGTATCCCTGCCCACGTGCGACGGCAGCCGTTCAACGCCAGCGATGCAACGGCCGACCCGGTAATCGCCGTAAAGATGCGTCTGTTCATGTTTTGATTAAGAGGTTAGACATCAGAGGTTAGAAGTTGTCTAACGCCGACTCTCATTTTAATACCTTCAAGTTAGACACTCTCCCGACATGTCCATCAGTTGCCAGCGAGCATCGTGAACTTCCGGCAAAGCTCGTGCGAATTCAAGTTGCACTTCGAATTCTTCTGCTTCGTCTAACGACTGACTATCATCGTGGATGACCCCGCTGACCGTCGCGTTGAAGTAGCAAAGGTGTTTCTCGATCCTCTCCTCCGCAAATACTATGTCAGTGAGTTTTACCTGGCGGCTCGATTGATTTTCTCGCTGATTCTTCTCGCGGCCGAATTCGCGACGAAGCCGCTTGTATAGCTCCTGACCAATAAACCTTTTCGCCAGATCAGCGTTGTGTTTCATCCGCGCTTGCTGCACGGCGAGGAACGCCGTCTCAACAACCTGCCGATTGATTCTTCGACTCCAAACCGGATCGTCACCATCGGTCGGGAACCCGGCCGGTGGACGCAGCCGAAACCAAATCGATCGACCTCCCATCCACGCGAGATAAATCGGCGCGAACAATATCGCAAAGATCCCAAAGAGCAAACCATCTTCGAACAGATTGCTAACACCCAGTCCGGTTTTGTCGAGCGAAAGCGAGCGCAGTCCTAGTACAATGAGCGTTAAGATGAGAAGTGTGGCGAGGGCTAGAGTGGCCCAAAGTAGATCGCTCATGAACTTAATCAGATTCTGTTTGACTGTCGACTTCTCACTGACGCCACTTTACAGCCTGGCGCCGCGAATCCTCTTTAGCTTTCTTCTTACCGTCGCACTCGCGTGTCAGGCAAACGGCCCGACCGCCTGGGCTGAGAAGACTTCACATCAAACTGCAACAAGCCGCGTCCAGTTAACCGATTCCGGCTCCGGCCTGAGTCGAACAGTTACCATCGAATCCCCCGGCTTATTCCGTCTCGTCTTTGAAGCAGCTGACAATTGGGGAATCGCCCAATGGTACGACCTGGTCAACGACCCTGCCGCGAAAGCCAATCTCACCGGGCCCGGCTATGGAGTGACGAAAGACATTTCCACCGCCGAACCCGGACTCTTTCAGCAAGTTTTCTACGGCACCACGCCCAACGATCCCAAGCTCTATACACGCGCCGCCGGCCATTACTTCCCAAAGAGCCCGCGCACCTTGAACATCCTGGAAAACTCACCTGCACGAGTGGTTGTCCAATCCATCTCGAGTCCAGTCGCAAGTGCAATCGGGGTGTTAAGCAACGTGACCGCTGAGGTAACCTACTACATCTATCCAAACGGGAAAATCTATATTCACAGCGTGCTCCGCGCCGCCCGTGCGCAGAGCGTCAGCGAGTGGCGCTGCGCAGTGCTCGGCTTGAATGATCCCACCAGCACCGACCCTTACACTACTGCCGATGCGACCGGCTGGATCCGTTCCAGCGCCACTCAAAATCCCTATGATTATGCCGGCGCGACTGAGCGTTACATCTTCGCGTATTGGCGAGCGAGCACGACGCCCGCGCCCTACACCAACTTCACCAAAGCCAGCGTTCTGTTAATTCCCAATCCGAGGAACCAGAACCAAGGTAAACAAGGCAGGCACAACTGGGCCGGCTGGAAACATTGGTACTACGGCAACGTTTCGCTCAACCTCGCCGCCGGCCAAAGTGTGACTCAGGATTATCTGATACAGCTCGGCACACAAGGCAGTTCCGTTCTTCCGGATATCCGCAGCAGCGCCGTCGCGGATCGCATAGCTCAGTCCTATTTCGCGAATCCGACACCACCGCCACCTTGGCCCACACCGCGCCATTAGAGATAAACAAAATCCATTAATGAGGCGCGCGTAATTTGGACGTTAATGCATAAGTAATCAACGAGATTCTTTTATCCCTTCTCCCGCTGGGAGAAGGGTCGGGGATGAGGGTGTAGCGCGGTGGATTGTAATAGAACTCCTGCGAGCAAACCGTAACGCGTTTCTTTAGGCGGCCTCAGCTCCTCACCCAACCTTCTCCCGGGGGAGAGGGCCTGAAGGTTTGGAGTGCGGTGACTTGTCACCGCTTTTCGTTGAGTGAAGAAAGCGCCGACGAGTACGCGCACTCCAAAATTCTTGACATTACCCGCGTCCCATCCTAATGTGCGCCCCAACAAGGGGTTGAAATTCACGGCTGACTCCCGCGGGCTGCCTAACTCCAGGAATCAGTCAAACTCTTAACCGTTTTTGAGTTGTCCGAAGTTCTTCAGGCACGCTCCCTCGCTGGGTACTCCGTCGCCAACACCCTGAGCGTAAATCTTCGGTCGAAGCAATCCGACTGTCGTCCACTCCGGTCGACTCAAGACTTCACGCTTAGGAGAAAACCAATGTCAAACGAATCAGGAGATAAAAAAGTACTCGGTAATTTCCGCAAACTGATCGACGAAGTGTCCGCCGAATCGGCATACAACCCCGCGAACACCAGGCTGAAGAAGACCGCGCTCGAAGCTCAGTACACCGCCGCTGATGAAGCCGTCGATGCCCTGGCCGAAGCGCAGGCTCCAAACAAGCTGGCCATTAGCACACGCGAAGCCGGCTTCGGCGACTTGCGTGCGCTAGCCGTGCGTTCGCGCAACTTCTTGAAAGCCTCCGGCGCGCCGAAGGAAGTTGCCGTCGACGCCGAACAATTCGTACGCAAGCTAAGTGGTGGCACGCGCAAGGCGAAAGCCAAAGCCGCCGCCGCAGGAGATGCTGCACCAGCCAATACGCCAACGCCGGCAACCCGTTCGTCATCGCAGATGAGCTATGACAATCAAATCGGCCACTTCCGTTCGTACATCGAAATCGTAAAGAACGTCACCGAGTACAAACCGAACGAAGCCGATTTGAAAGTCGCAGCCCTGACCGCCTTCGCTGATGACCTGGACGCCAGGAGCAACGCCGTAAGCACAACCTCGGCCGCTCTGACCCAGGCCCGCGGCGAGCGCGATCGCCTCCTCTATCTGGACGAAGACTCAGTCGTGAACACGGCGAAAGCGGTGAAGAATTACGTGCAAGCCGCGCTCGGCAGCGACAGCCCGTTGTTTAAGAAGATCAAGCCGATCAAGTTCACGGCTGTCCAGAAATAGGCCGAAAAGTGTAGGTTTGCAAAAGTAGGGCCCCGGTTTGCAGAAGTAGGGCGCCGGTTTTCAGGAGTGAGGGGCCGGTTTGCAGAAGTAAGGTGCTCGTTTGCACAAGTAGGGTGCTGGTTTGCAGAAGTAAGGTCCCGGTTTGCAAAAGTAGCGTGCCGGTTGGGCAACGTAAGGTGGCAGTTCGCCGAATTCGGGTGCTGGCTTGGCAAATTAAGGCGTCGGTTTCACACGTAAAGGCGTCAGTTATACGGACTCAGGTCGCAGTTCGCGGTCCTAAGGTGATGGTTCGCGCCTTGGAGGTGGTCGTTTGCAAATTTCAAAGGACAGTTCGCCGGATTCAGATGAGTCCGCCAAGCGGACGAATGACAATAGCCCAGCCATTCATGGCTGGGTACCAGGAACGAAACAATCGTGAGTCCGCGAAGCGGACGGCTGATCCGGAGAAGGTCAACCGTCCGTTTCACGGATTGGCGACGCAAAACAGTCGATGTTCCCGCCGCTGAATCCGAGGGCTATTGGCATTCGTCAGCTAACGCGGACTGGAACTATACGGAAACATCGTCCGTGAAACGGACGATTGACAATAGCCCAGCGATTCATCGCTGGGTGTATCAATGCAAGCGATCGCAAGTCCGCGCAGCGGCCCGCTGAATCGGAAGACATCATCCGTCCGTTTCAAGGACTCTGAATAGAAACAATCCTCGACCCCACCGACGAATCGGTGGGCTATTCGCATTCGTCCGCTGACGCGGACTGGTATTTTCGTCAAATCCCGAGTGCGCGAAGCGCACGTCTGCCAATAGCCCAGCGATTCATCGCTGGGTATCAAATGCGAAATGATCGAAGTCCGCGCAGCGGACCGCTGAATCAAGATTTGGATCGTACGGATGCCGCGATGCAAAAACATTTACGTTTCCCACAATAGATGGGTGAGCTATCGTCATCGTCGATGCCACACTCATACGTAAGCAACCTCATGCATTGCACCTTCAGCACAAAGGGACGGCTTTCTACGATTGATGTCGAATTGGAAAACCGGCTCTTCCCTTACCTCGGCGGCATCGCCCGTGAGAATCACATGAAGGCGCTGGCGATTGGCGGCACAAGCGATCACATTCATTTGCTGCTGTCGCTACCCGCGACGATGAGCTTTGCGAAGGCCGTTCAATTGATCAAAGGTGGCTCTTCAAAATGGGTGCACGACACGTTCGCCATGTACCGAAAGTTTGCATGGCAAGAAGGCTATGGTGCTTTCAGCGTCAGCCCTTCCCAATTAGCCCGAAGCATCGCCTACATCAACAACCAGAAAGAGCATCATCGGAAGAGGACCTTTGAAGAAGAATTTATTCAACTCTTAGACAAGCACGGCATCGCCTATGACAAACGTTACATCTTTCGTTGATCTCAGCCGTCCGTTTCACGGACTCGCGCATTAGAACAATAACGGAGTGCGCGCAGCGCACGAATGAAAATAGCCCAGCGATTCATCGCTGGGAATCGAATGTGAAAATGATTGAGAGTCCGCGAAGCGGACGACTGAACATTAAGGAATGGAAATTTGCAGAATTGCAGGACTGACTCCGTGTGTGTTTTTTCAGCCGTCCGTTTCACGGACTGAAAAATTAACAACGACACGATCCCACCGATGAATCGGTGGGCTATTTTCATTCGTCCGCTGGCGCGGACTAACACAATTGTCCTCTGATGCTGAGTGCGCAAAGCGCACGCCCGAAAATAGCCCAGCGATTCATCGCTAGGATCGGATAGACAAAAATTTGATAGTCCGCGAGCGGACGGCTAAAAGATAAAGCAAAGCGGAATTACATAATGGCAGGCCCGACGCAGTCTTGGTCATTTTTTACCGAATCACTATTTCAGCATCGAAGAATCGAAGGCCTAACCCTTTCCTGTGTTTTATATGATCCAGCAACGGTCTAACCCGTACTGGTTCCGCGACACTCTGCTGCGGCTTCTGCAATCCCCGAATCTTGTATCTAAGCAACTTACGAAGGGCCAAGCCGCCTAAGAGTAGTGCGCCAAGTAGTCGCGGATCGCGGTCCGGCGCTCTTTCCTGAGCCCATAATTAGTATTCAGTCTGCCCTCTTTAACAACCGCACCGAAATCCTTTTCTTTAGTTGTGAGTCCTCTTACGTCCAATTTAAGCCCGGTAAAAATGAAATCATGATTCGGCGCGCCGCTCTCTATGTGATTAACTTCTTTTGGGTATTCGAGTTTCACTCGAATGCTTATTATTTTCCCCTCTCGTGGCCATAGAACAGTCGGCTTTTGATGGACTAACTCCAACTTGTTCACGAACGGATGCCCTTTAAAGCTGATCGTTCCAGGGTCTTCGGCGCCAGTCGAAGTCCGGTGAAAATCGATGACGACGGGATAAACGGAATCGTTTACAACCTCGAAGCTGAACACGTAATAGGGAACGACCCCAGTGTTCATTTGATCGTCTTGATAGATGTTCACGACCCGAACCATCGTTGAAATATGTTCGGAATCAAACTCCGCAAGCTTATGCAACCAATCATCCGGGCACGGAAAAGCCGCGATTCTCTTTTCTAGGTCTATTACCTCGTTCCGCTGTTTGATCGCCTCATCTGTTGCGTCTTTCAATTGCGTACGTAGTAGCGCTACGTGCTCCGCGGTTTTCTCATCAGGGACTGTCGCATTTGCGCTTACTTCGCCCTCATCGTTCTGGCGCTCTAACCTAAACAGCAAACTACCAACGAGTAGAAGCACGCAAACTATCATCAAAATATTCGCGCCCGTTTGGGTCGCAAATACAAAGTGGGTGACATCCCAGAGCACGCCGGACTTTTGTCCGATAAATTCAAGATTCGACCATGCGCCGAACGCCCTCCAAATAATCGACAACATAGTTAAGACCGCCAACACTAATTGCCACCATCCAGCGTGAGGTCTCCGCTTAAGTGAGAATCGAGACATGGACACGATCCGCCTTTCGCCATAGATGTACAAAGAAATCCCACCGGATTTCTCGGACATCATCTGACTTTGGCTATACCGCGTCAAATAGATAATCTCCGATGAAATCGGTGGGCTATTTTCATTCGTCCGCTGTGCGGACTGGTGAAATCAAATCCGCATCCGGCGGCCTACTCACTCCCACTCAATCGTACTCGGCGGCTTCGTACTGATGTCATAGACGACTCTATTCACACCTTTCACTTCAGAAACAATTCGCGATGAGATGCGCGCCAGGACGTCGTGCGGCAGACGTGCCCAGTCGGCGGTCATGCCGTCTACGCTGGTGACGGCGCGGATGGCGATGACGCGTTCGTAGGTGCGTTCGTCGCCCATTACGCCGACGGTTTCAATTGGAAGAAGGACCGCGAGGGCTTGCCAGACGGCGCCATACAAATCTGCGCGGCGGAGTTCTTCGTCGAAGATTCGGTCGGCGGCGCGGAGGATCTTTAAGCGCTCTTCGGTGATGTCACCCAGCACTCGTACGGCGAGACCCGGGCCGGGGAACGGATGGCGGTTGAGAATCTCTTCGGGGACGCCCAGTTCGCGGCCGATGATGCGGACTTCGTCTTTGAAGAGTTCACGCAGCGGCTCGATCAGCTTGAGATTCATCTTCTCCGGGAGGCCACCGACGTTGTGGTGGCTCTTGATGGTGGCTGACGGGCCGCGCACGGAAACTGATTCGATGACGTCCGGATAGAGAGTTCCCTGCACCAGATACTTCACGTCGCCGATCTTGTTAGCTTCGGCCTCAAAAACTTCGATGAAGGTTGCGCCGATGATCTTTCGTTTCTGTTCCGGATCGACTACGCCGCGCAGAGCATTCAAAAAAGTCTCACTCGCATCGATCCCCACGATATTCAAATGCACGCTCTGCTTTAACAGAGAAAGCGCAGTTTCGAATTCGCCTTCGCGCAGCAAGCCGTTGTTGATGAAGAGGCAGGTCTGCCGATCGCCGATGGCGCGATGGACGAGCGCGGCGGCTACGGAGGAATCGACGCCGCCCGAGATGCCGCAAATCACCCGATCGTTTTCGCCGGCAGTTTCGCGAATGTGCGCGACCTGCTCGTCGATCGCCGCGGCCGGCGACCAGTCGCCGCGACACTTGCAGATTTCAAACAGAAAATTGCGCAGGATTTGCGCGCCCATGGGCGTGTGTGCAACTTCCGGATGAAACTGCACGCCATAGATATTCTGCGCGGGATTTTCAAACGCGTTCACGCCTTCATCGGTCTTCGCCGTCATGTGAAAGCCGGCCGGTAGCTGCGTTACGCGATCTCCGTGGCTCAACCAAACATCGATTTCCGTGGGCACCCCGGCGAAGAGTTTGGCTTTGTCATCCACCACTGTCAGTCGTCCGTAGCCGTAACCGCGATTGCCGGAAGGCTTCACTTGGCCACCCAACTGATGGGCCATCAACTGCAGTCCGTAACAGATGCCGAGGACCGGGTACTCGGCTGCGGTAATTAAATCCGGTTGTGAATGCGGCGCGTTGTCTTCATAGACCGAAGCCGGCCCACCCGAGAGGATCAAACCGCGGGGGTTTTTGGCCGCGATCTGCGCAGGCGGCGTGTTGAATGGCAGGATTTCGCAATAGACACCGGCTTCACGAACGCGCCGCGCGATCAGTTGAGTGTACTGCGAGCCAAAGTCGAGTATGATTACTTTTTCGTGAGCCTGTGTCGGCAAAAAAAGAAAACCTCCGCGCTAGATTGGACGTCAAAGTTACTGACTGAATTGGGACTACGGATTATAGAGTTGACATTGACGGCCGCCAAACTGCTGACGAAGCCGAAGAATAATCCACAGATCACACAGATGACACAGATTGAAAAAAAGCTGAACGGCTCTGATCCGGATTTTGAATCTGTGTAATTTGCGGATAGTTCTTAGTCAACAAAGAAAGACCGCTTGAGATACGACCAGTCCAAATCCTCACCCCATCGCGCCAGAATTATTGTCTGCATCGTACTGGCTTGTTTGATTACGCCGCTTGCATCGATCGGAAATGCCGGCAAGTACGCCAAAGACGACGGGCCGATTCTATCTCAACCTTTGTCAATTGCCTGGCGTTATCAGACAGACCAGACCACGGACTTCACGCCGGCGGTGGATGACCAGACGGTTTTTATCCCGCTGAGCTCAGGCGTCCTGATGGCGCTCAACGCCAGCGATGGAAAATTGAATTGGAAAGCCGAAGCTGGCGGTGTGTTTTCGGCGATGCCGGCGGTCGACGATCGCAGCGTGTTCGTTGCGCAACGGTACGGCGAAGGGACGCAGCAACTGAAAGGAGGGACGCTGCGCGCTTTGAGCAAGACGACCGGTGTTACGCTCTGGACGCGTACGCTCACGGTGGCCATTACGGGTGGACTTTCCACCGATTCGGTGGCGTTGTTCGGCGCCAGTGCTGACGGCAATGTGCATGCCTTCGATAAGCGGAACGGGCAGGTCCTTTGGAGCATTCAATACCCGGAAGAATTTACCGCGCTGCCGAACGTGTCCGGCGACCATGTTTATTTTGGAGGCAAAACGGGAACGCTGCGCGCGCTGAATTCGAAAACGGGCGAAGTCGTCTGGCAGTACAAGGCCGGGGGCGCGATTCAGGGAACGCCCGCCGTTTTCGACGAGGTCGTTTATTTCGGATCGAACGACGGTAACGTTTACGCCTTCAGCGAATCGCGAAAGAAACTGTTGTGGCATCGCCGGACGGGAGCGTCGGTGCAGGCGGTGACGGTTGTGCCCAACGGAGTGCTCGCCGCATCGCTCGACAACTTTGCTTATCTGCTGTCGTATAAAGGTTCGCTGGTGTGGCGGAGGCAGCTTCCCGGGCGAATATCGGCGCGACCGATCACCTCGGCGGACGGCGCGTTGTTCACGCCATTCTCAACCGATCAGGCCATCGTGCTGAATTTGCGCGACGGCAAAACTGCAAACACGCTGCCACTCGGCGAAGAGAACAGTAGTTCGGCGGCGCCGGTTTCAGTGAACAATCTGGTGCTCATCACAATTCCGCACGGACTGCTCGCGTTCTCGAGCGCAAATCGAAAATAGTTAGTCGGCGGAGTCGCTACCATCCGCGTGAGCGGGATGGATCGACCGCGGCGTTTTCAGAGTGAGTGCGCGCTTGATCCATCTCCTGACGGAGATGGTACTGAACCGCGTGACGGAAATAGTACTGACGCGTTGTCACACTTCGCGCATTTCGGGTGGTTGTTTATCTGGACCGCGACGGCCGAATGAGGTGATGCCGCGCAGCAGCAGTCCATGAACCAGATAAGCGGAAGTGAGAATCAGAAGTACCCACTGGGAATAGAGGTAGATTAGGCCAACCAGCGCGATCAAACCGATCACCAAACGCGCGTCCCTGCGACCGGTGCCGAGCGTCTTAAGACTCGTGAAACGGATCGTGCTCACCATCAGCAGTGCGAGGAACGCGACGAGCACCATCATAAAGATGGCCAGCACTGTTGCCTTCGGCCCATGTTTCAGCAACGGTGTCGGCGTGAAGTGCACGATCGCGGCAATCAGTGACCCGGCCGCGGGAATCGGTAATCCCACAAAACTCTTTTTGTCGACCTTAGCGGTTCCCTCGGCCAGAGGGCGCGGCCGGGACGCCTGGACATTGAAGCGTGCGAGGCGAAAGCCGCCGCAGATGACGAACATGAAGGAAACAAACCAGGCGAACTGACTGGCGTTGGTCCAACCTTCGAGGGTTGTGCCAAATCCCCAAACGTAGGCGAGAAACGCCGGAGCCAATCCAAACGAAACAATGTCGGCCAGTGAATCGAGTTGAATGCCGATTTCGGTGGACGTCTTTGTCATCCGCGCGACCCGGCCATCGAGAACGTCGCAGACATATGCCAGGCCAATCGCGATCGCGGCTCGGTCCAAACGGCTCGACGTCGATGCGACCTGTTCGTTCTGAAGAAAGCGAAAAGCGCTCATCGTCATCATCAACGAATAGAAGCCGGCCAGGATGTTCAGAGCCGTAAAGAACGAGGGCACCAGGTACACGCCCTTCTTCAGGCCCTTACGGCCGGACGGCGATGGCGCCGGTCCGAGTCGTGGTCCAGTTTGGAATCGTCTCGCGTTCAATTTCAATTCTTGATTCGTCCGATGATGGTTTCGCCGCCCTTCACGCGGCTGCCTACCTTGACCATGACCTCAACGTTCGAGGGCATCAGCAGGTCCGTGCGCGAGCTAAACTTTATCATGCCGAATTGCTCGCCGCATTTTACTCTCTCACCCCGCTGCTTCCAACAAACAATACGACGCGCCAGCACGCCGGCTATCTGGACGCACTTGACGGTGATGTCCGAACCTACGATTGTCAGGCAATTTTGCTCGTTCAGCAGGCGCGATTCATTTTTCGTCGCCATCAGGAATTTGCCCTTTTTATAGCTGATATCGACGATTTCACCTTCGATAGGCGCCCGGTTGATGTGCACGTCGAGCGGCGAAAGAAAGATACTCACCAGCGCAGTCGGATCTTCGGTGGTGGCTTGCCGGACAATGGTAACTTTGCCGTCGGCGGGCGCCAGCACGATCCCCGGTTCGAGAGGAATTGAGCGGCGCGGATTACGAAAGAAGTAAGCCATGAAGCCCATCAACAGAAACATCATGAGCGCGCCGATGGCAAACCAGCTGACCCAGAGCCCCAATGCGATGAAGCCCGCGGCCACGAGCGCCGGGATAACTACATATGGAACACCGTCACGAACCATCTGGGTAGGCAGCCGTCGCGGCTGCTTCTATGAATCTCACTAACAACAAAACGGGGCACAACAGCCATGCCGGTGGGCCCCGTTCAAAAAAGGCATTATGTCAGCGCCACCTGCGTGAGCGGGTGGGTACAGCGAATCTCAGTGCTCGGTGCCGGCTTGTTCGGCCTGGAGCATCAATGAATACATCTGGTCTTTGAGAGCAAGCTTCTTTTTCTTCAAAGTGACTTCTTCCAACTGTTCTTCGTCGCTCGGATATGTAAGTGCGGACAATTCGCTCAAACGTTCTTCGTACCGCCCATGCTCGCGAGCCATCTCCCGAAACTCGGGATTGCTCGCCATCAGTTCCTCTTTGAGGCTGTCCGCCTTTGACATTTCCATATCAGTATTCTCCTCTCGATGGTTGGGGTTGGAAAGAAAGTGCTTGCGGATGAGAATTGCCCGGGGCAGTTCGTCATGGCCGAAATGTTATCCCAACGCCTCGGGTTAAATCAAGATGAATTGAGTCAGGCAAAGCTGTAGATTTGCGACGCCCATCCGTGCCGGAACCGATAGTGTGCGTTACAGCGGCAGACTCATCAGCAGCGCATCCTCGGTTGGGTTTCGGTAATAGTTCTTTCGACGCCCCACGACGGCGAAACCACATCGTTCATAGAGGCTCTGCGCCGCATTGTTCTTCGCGCGGACTTCGAGTTGCGCTACTTTTGCTTCGCGCAAACGGCCTTGGGCGAGCGTCGTTTGCAGCAGCCTCGAGCCCAGTCCCCTTCCTCGAAATTCCGGACGGACCGCGACGTTGTTTACGTGCAATTCGTCCCCGATCAGTCGCGCAACGATGAATCCGGCCAGTTGATATTCACTGCGAGGCGCATCCAGACGCGCCACCAGCATAATTGTCTCGATGTGGGACCGCATCTCGTTGTAGTAAGCGTCCCAGCCCCACGCGCTCAGTTCGCTCATCTCTTCAATCGCGCAGACCTCGACCAGATCGTGCTCAGTCATGCGTTCGATCAAAAAGTTTACCGATTGGCTTGCTGTTGCAGTTTCTGTTGCTCCCATCGTTCGTTGATTTCGGCGTCAGAGGCTCGGACGTAAACAGCCTGCAGATTCTCGGGGGTGACAACTTTTCCTTCAAGGTACTCGCGATAGCCAAGCACGGCAATTGACGGCGCGAGAGATAGCGGCGCCTGATTAGGGCCATCGTCGCCGGCTTCGTCGCGCGCTGAGGCGAGAGCCACGTTGGCCTCCAACATGCGAAGGCCATCGCCGACGTATGTTAACGCTTCCACGGCGGCATATTTTTCAAGGACGGCGACCGGCGGCAAATGTTGCGGCTCGTCAACTGCGGTGATGATTCCTTCGCGCACCGCGAACCTCTGGGCGAAAACTTCGCCACGTCCCGCGGGTAAAAGCGCGACGACATTTCCTTCGACCTGCGACGCGTGGGCGACGGCCGCCAGAGTTGAGACGCCGATGACTTCGCGCCGCAAATGAACGGCAAAAGCTTTGGCAGTCGCGAGGCCGATGCGCAGGCCGGTAAAGCTGCCCGGTCCCGAAGCTACGGCAAACAAATCGACCTCGCGGAGATGAACACCGGCCGTTCGCAGCACGATTTGGATCATCTCGAGCAAATTCGTCGAGTGAGAGATCGAAGCGTCACCGGCGATTGCCTCGAGCACCGTTTCCCCGCGCGCAATCGCGACACCGCCGGCGCGCGTCGCAGTCTCAATCGCCAAAACTAATCGGTCTGGATTTTTCTTGTCGTTTGACATCTCACCTGCCGCGCAATGATCATAAAACACTAAAGGTCATCATGCGAATAGGAGTTCTAACTGCCGGCGGCGATTGCCCCGGATTGAATGCCGTTATCCGTGCCGTCGTGCGGTGCGCATCGGCCGATAACGTCGAGGTCCTGGGCATACGCAACGGCTATCTCGGATTATATGAAAACGATGTCGAGCCGCTGACCCGGACCACGGTCATTGGCATCCTGCCGCGGGGCGGAACGATTCTCGGGACGTCGCGGTTCAATCCGACTAAAGACGAGCAATCTATTCCGGTGATCAAGGAGCATTGGCAGCAACATCATCTCAGCGGGTTGATTGTCGTTGGCGGCGAGGGCTCGCTGTCGGCAGCGCGCGATCTTTGCCGGGACCACGGGATGCAAATCGTAGGCGTCCCGAAAACCATCGACAACGACATCTGCGGCACAGACTACACCTTTGGTTTCGACACCGCCGTTTCGATCGTGACCGACGCCGTGGACCGTTTGCATTCAACTGCCGAATCGCATCACCGCGCGATGGTGTGCGAAGTCATGGGCCGTCACACCGGATGGATTGCGGCCTGCGGCGGGCTGGCCGGCGGCGCCGACGTGGTGCTGGTTCCCGAACACCCTTTCCGAATCTCACGCGTGTGCGATCTGCTGAAGCAGCGCAAGCAACAAGGCCGCGCGTTCTCGATTGTGGTCGTCGCCGAAGATGCTCATCCGCATCCCGACGAAGATTTTCTGACCAAGGAACAAGGCGCGTCGATCTATCGTCACGATCGCCTGGGCGGGATTGGCGAAGCGCTGGCTGCTGAAATCGAGCGCTGCACGGACATTCAGACGCGTGTGACCAAACTGGGCTACGTCCAGCGCGGCGGATCACCGACTGCGTTCGATCGCATCCTGGCGACGCGCTTCGGGATCAAAGCCTACGAGATGGTTCGCGCGGGCCAATGGGGCCACATGACCGCGCTCAGAGGCACGCGCATCGTGTCAGTGCCGCTGGAGGCCGCTGTAGGTGAATTGAAGAAACTGGACGAAGATATCTATCGGGTGGCGGAAGTATTTTTCGGCTGAGGCCAAGCGAAGAGCAAAGGGCGAAGTGCGAAGCGCGGAGCGGATCTTCGGATCTGACTCTTGCCTCTTTGTCCTTACCCCTTTGCCAGTTCCTGGGGAGGACACCACATGACAGACGACGACCTGGAAAGGCAAGCGCAATTAATTGCGGACAGTCAGCGAAAGTTTGTTGAGACCATTCGCGATTTGTCCGGCTTAATCGATGCGTTGATCGAACACCAGCGGAGTTTGATGGACTATCTTGATAACTGGCGCAAGTTGTTCATTTCATCCGGCGATCTGATGCACCAACAACTCGAACTGCACAAAGAGTCGTTGGAGGCGCTCAAGTCACTCGGCAAGGCCGTGGGTGAAAGCACCGTCAGCACCAATGAAAACAATGAGCGAATGGAGAAGCTGATCTTGAAAGTGGAAAGCTACTTTGGCACCGGTGAAGGATTGAATTACGAGAATTGACCACTTAGCGGATCTTGAGCGTGGGATCGCCGAAAAGTATCCAGGTTCGGCGCACGTCGATGTCTGCCGTAGCTGATTTCGCTTGCCGGCTCGCATCGCCGATGGCCATGGGACTGCCGCTATACAGCAACTGAAACATTTTGAATCCCATTTCATGCTGGCCGATCGGGATGGTCAATCCCGACGACGCAAAGCTGGCAACCGCGCCGCCATTCGGAGCTGCCAGAAAAGATTCTGCCAGACTCACCAATGACGGGTCGTCGAAGTATCCATTCAGACAATCCATCACCACTACAAACGACAGCCGATTGCCGTTCGTTAATCCGGCCGCGTCCGGGCCGGTAAAGATCGAACCACCCCAGATGTCGACGCTGCCGTGACCCGAATAAACTGTCACGGATTGGCCCGAGTTGAGATTTGCGATGATGTTCGTGCGCGCGTCTGCGTCGGAAGGCTGTAGTCGCCGATAGACTTTCTGAATCGTCATGCCCGCGGGCAGCGTCGTCGCCACCTGATCGCTGGCCGCTTCAAAGCTGAAAAAATAACTGCCCTGTGTATCAGCGACGAGCAGAGCCTTGTTGCCGGTATTAGCTGGTGCGTAATTAACGATCTTGGAAACCACCAGGTTGGCATCGGCAACTGTTCTTACCGGGAGACGTCCGACGGCGATATCAGCGACGCCGTTGTTGTCAAAATCGATCAGCGCATCATCGGAGGCGGCTTCCAGGGCCGTCGCCGCGCCGGCCGTGCCGGTATCGACCAATTTTGTCGGCACGAGATCGAAGCTGCCGAAACCCAGACGGTTGCGCGGATCATAACTGGCGTCACCGACGAGTAGCAGATACGACGGCGGCCGCGTCCAGGTGTTCTTTGCGAGTGACATGAAATCGTGGATCGCCTGGGAAGTGTGCTCGCCAAAACTGAACTCGTCGTAAACGTCGTCGATGTCGGCGACCTTTACCGAATAGCCCTGGGCCTGGCGCTGGGCCACCAAGGGCGCGAGTGAGGGGATGAAATCTTTGTAAGCGATGATTACGAGATCACCGGCGTTGGCGCTGCTGTTCAACGTGGACGGTTGATTAAGCGTCAACCAGGCGGGCTGCGAAATCCGCGCCGCGGGCAACGCCACCAGACGGCGCGCTTTGCCACGATCTCCGGCGGGCACGGTCGCGGCGAAGGCACTTCCACTGCCATCCATCGCCGGGCGAATGATCTGAACGGCACTTGGATCGGTAACATCCACGACGCGAATGTCTGCGCTCGTGAAACCATCTACGCGCGCACTTTGGTTCGCTTTGATGCTGAATTGCAGAGAATCGCTTTCGGCCCGGAAGCTGTGCGCGTAGGTCAGCCGAAGGTCATCGACGAGGGTGACGTCGGACGCGTTCGAGCCCGGCGCGATCTTGATTTGATTGTCACCGTCGTTCAGCCACGCAGCGGGAAATGAAATCGTCTGGGTAATCGCAGATTGATCCGCGAAAGAAATCGATCCAGCGATCGTGCCATTCACCAAAACATTGATTTGATGAGTGCCCAGAGACGCGCCCTGCAAAGCCACAGTTAGTTGGGCCGGCGCAGTCGATGTTCGCTCAATGTTGCGCGTCGTCAGCGTCACCGTCGCGCCGTTGCCGGAAACGACCGGCCCGAAGAAATTCTCATGATCACCATTCAAAGCTTGTGTGTAGTAAATGTTGTGGACGCTGTAATCAATTTCACAGGTGAATGCCGGCGCTGCCGAGGCAATCTCGACCACGTGATTGTGCCGCCTTGCGCGAGACTTACGGCGATGGTTACGAGCTTTCTTTTTACTGCGGCGGGTCTTCGCCGGCGCAAGCTTGCGAGCAGGGTTTGCTGGGAAGCCTGGTCGCGAGACCGTTGCCTTTGGAGCAGCGGACGAGACTGACTGATTCCTGGGACGATCCCTTGAGAACGGCGGCTGGGTCGAATTTTCCGTAGCGCTCGTTTTCGACGATCCGCTTTCGATCTTTAGCGGAGCCGTTGATAACAAAACACCGTTTGAGATTTCTTTCTCCGTAACCGGGGGTTCATTTTTCTTCGAGCTGCTCGTACTTGTTGAAGCCGGCAAACTAACCAGCCCGCTACTAAGAATCACGTTCGACCAAATAGGGGATGCGCTCGGGAGCACGGAATCAACTTTTGCGCCTGGCGCCGATGGCGTCGTATCCGGTCGAAGGTTTCCCGACAGGCCGATTCTCTTCCCCGATTGCTGCCCATTAACCAACCAGTAGACGCGCGTGTCCGTGGTTGGCGTGTCCAGGCCCTGTCCCCAAAACTCGATGAAGTCTGTCGATGACAACACGCCGGTGTCCCGGCTGACGCTCGTCGCAATCTCGTTGCCTTCGGCGAACAATTGCAGGTTGCGCGCGTCTTGCGTGACGTCGAAGCCGGCAGCTGATAGCTGCGTTTGAGTGATGCGATACCAGCCATCGCTGCGGACGCCAATCTTCAACGCCGCCTGGTTGGCGATGGACCACTGTTGCGCGAGTGAGGCTGACGTGTCGCCCGCGACGACTTCAAAGCCGCCGTTCTTCGTCTTGTCTTGCCATTGCGCCGTTGATACCTGACTCGCTTTGCCGGCGCCGAGTTCCGTCAACAGCGGCGCCTGTCGATACGCGGGCAGGAATTCGTTGGCGACCGGCGTCGCGGTCGTTCGCGCTAAAGTTTCTCCGCGTAAGTCAATGGATTCAATTTCATAGGTCGAGTCAAGCGTACCGCCAGGATCGAACCATGCCAAGCTCGGTCTTCGCGCCGCTGAAACCATCGTCGGCCCGGCGATGAGACCAGTGTTCAGTTTTACTCGCTGCGCACCCGCGACGCGAAAAATATTGAATCCTAAAATCCGGTTATCAAATTCCGCGACCCACTCAACCAGCGCGCCTTGAGGCGACACGGTCGCCCGCGCCGTGGCCGGCTGATTAGAGTCTGCAGCCGATTTCAGCGAAGTGGCGGCCAGCGGGCTGGCTGGACCAGCGAATAACGCCGCGGCGATAAGAACGGCAACGCAATTTGAAAACGACGAGCGCTTCATCAACTTCAAGGTTGTTTGGACCGGCGGCAATTATCTGCTAATCGAATTGCGGAGACAACGGCGGGTCAATCAGTGAGATTTTGCATCGGGTCAATCGGCCGAACCAGACGTCGGGCGCGCTCGAAACAATTCCTGAGCTGGTAACGCAGACGGGGCCGTCTCCCGAACGTGCCATTGACGGTCACGGTGGCAAGGATCGGATCGGGCCAGCGCCGTCGCAAATCGGCAATGAACCCACGCGGACGAATTAAGTAGGAACGCATCGGTGCGTGATGGTGGTAAGGCGCGTGCTTCCCGACGAACGGTTGATCCCAATTGCGAAGCACGGTCTCACTGACCCACGTTGGTGCGTTTGCCTGCTCCGCGACTCGCTCATCATCGATAGTCGCACCAAGTAGCTCTCGAGCCAGACCGGCGACCGACAAAATCCAATTTGCGCGTCGCTTGTCAGTGCCGAAGCAAACATCCCAATCGAAATCCACCGCCATAGATTCGAGCATCAGAGCGATATCGCATAACCAGAGCGGCCGCCATCCGGCATGTTTCAGAAAGTGGACGGCGAGCAAGGCAAGGTGGTCTTCATCGCACAGCACGCGCGCCTGTTCCGCGCCACATGGAACCAGCTCCGAGCGCGCAAACACGTCGTCGAGTGAACGATCGACCAATTCAAAAATTCCAGGATGAACGTCAACCCGGCAGTCGCGCAGTTCCTCATTTTCAATGATGCGAATTGCCGTTCGATAATCCTCATGCCGTACCAGCAAATCGATATCGCCGTAAGGTCGTAGTGCCGGCTGCGGGTAATGGCGCGCGATGGACCAGCCCTTAATCAGGGTCGCCTCGACGTTGGCCACGCGCAGGTGACGGAAGACTCTTTCGATTTTAGTTTGATGAATCGCAGCCTGCAGCGTGAGCAAGCGAAAGGCCTGATGAAGAAGTTCGCCCGAGGGACTATTCGCCAGCGAGGTGTTGCGAATGGTCCACCAGCCGAGACCGGCCGCGCCCGAATCGTAGAGCATGGGAGTGACTGCTTCGGAATCCGCAGGCGTTAGGTCGGCAGAATTCGAGCTACGCCAGGAACCCCACAGCGCTCTGGCAACCAAACGGCCACCCTCGCCGGCGGACGATCGTGCATTCATGGATTTATTATGCGGGCGGAGGTCCGCAAGTGCCGCTGTTGCAGAAGCCGCTGCAGCATTGAATACCGCTACTGCAACCGGAGCCATTGGGAATACATCCGGTGGCTGCCTGCGCGGGCATCGGCGCGACAATTGAAGCGACGACGGGAACTGCCACGGCTGCGGAAACCGCCAGCGCCTTTATGACGTCGCGACGGCCCATGCCGGCGCTCCGCGGAGTTGCGCCATTGATCAGGAGATGATTGCGACTCAACTGATCCAATGCGACCCAGACAAATTTTTCATCGACTGGATGATTCAGATCATTCGAAATCGCGCGGGCGATCTGTCTGGTCGTTCTGCTTCCGTCGCAGCGGTTCCAAACCAACGTCGCCGTTTGATTCAAACAATGGGCCAAGTCACGGTCAAGATCGTAGACGAGAGTCTCGTCTGGCAGAGTTTGAACTACCAAACCTTCTCTTCTGGCTCGAGGTTTATTTGAACGGACTGGTTTCATCGGCCTCTCACGAACATTGAATCAAAGTTGGTAGCGGAAATTATCACGAGCAGCAATCACGGTCAATTCTTTTTCACGCCGGGTGTCAGAACTGAGCGCGCAAGAACGAAGGAATCGAGCCAGACAGTTCCGAATGCAGCACAGGAATTATTCGGACAGTCAGTGCGCGCAACGATTATTCGCACCGCGCGAGTATCAGGACCAGCGGCGAAGTCGATCGAGTATTGCTGCCACGCAGATAAATCCGTATGAAGAACCGCTTCACCAAGAGGAGTGTTCTTTTCGTCAGAGGCATCGACAACGCGGACCATCGGCGCAGCAGCCGAGACGAACGATTTCGTCAGCGCATGAAACGAAACCCGGTATCGCAAGCCGCGATCGACGGTGACTATTTGCGAAAGCAGTGGCGTTTGCGGATTTGGATTGCCATGAAAATCCAGACGCAGACTGCGCGCACCGTCCTGATGCTCATCAGTGTCAACAGAAGGTGTGAGCCCTGGGATATCGGCCGAAATCTGCCAGCCGAAGGTTCGGTTGTTCATGTCGACGTCGTCTTCAAAGCTACCGTCGGCAAACGAAGCCGCCTCGCACGTCGCGCAGTGCGCGCTGGTCCATACGGAGTGAGCTTCCCAGAAAAACCGCGACCCCATCAATTTTTCGGTGAGCTGATCAGAACCTTTACCCGGCGACTTTATCTGTCGATATTGTTCAAGAGCCGCCTCCCCTTCCTTGTGGGCCGCGAGAAAAACTGCGACCGCCATATGGGCGTCGTCGTTTTGCGGTTCGATGAATGCGATCGTTTTAACCGGATCTTTTCCCGACATGCCCCACGCGAGATCGATTACGTTCGGCAGCAGAGTGGCATCGCTTTCAGCTGCAAATCGCAAATGCTGAAACGCTTCTTCGACTTGTCCTACGCGCAACAGCAGATTGCCCAGCAACCAGCGAGGCTTGGCGTAAAACGGCGCGAGCCGTGCCGATTCGCGCAACGCATCAAGGCCGCCCTGCGGATCGTCGTTGAGATCGCGCGTGACCCCGAGCATCATCCACAGAAAATAATCGCGCGGCCGCAGTTCAATTGCGCGTTCCAATTCGCGGCAGGCTTCGGCATAGTTCTCAGTTCGCTGCAGCACGACTCCGCGCGCCGCATGGACTTCAGCATCGCCCGGCAGTAATTGCACCGCGCGCTCGGCCGCCGCCACATCATTCCAATTCAGTGCTTTGATCGCGTGAGTGCGGGCAAAGCCGATGCGCGCAGATTGCCACACTGCGAGCGCGCAGATCACCGCGCCAAGAATGCCGACGACGACGGGTTTGTTCACTCGGTTAGAGAAAAATGGCTACTGTGGGTTGACGCCGCTTACCGTGCCGCCACGTGACACAGCGGCCGCGATGATGCCGCCAGTCCCGGCCGCGATGCCGATGCCGGCCAGCGTCGTACCAGAAATGCCGCCACCCAACGATCCCAATGACCCGTTCGGCAGAAGACATCCGGCGAGATGACGACGTTTCTTGTCGGTCTTTTCGGAAGCCTGATCGGTGTAGAGCTCCATCTCACCCGGCAGCACGTTGGTTTTCTTTCGCGTTACCGCGCAGCCGCGAATAACTTTGACGCGCACGTTGCCGTTCTCGTCAAAGTCGATTTTGATGGTTGAGTTGGGTTGGATTTCAACCACGCCGGCGTCACCGAGATCGATCACGCCGCTTACCTGATCAGGCGTTTCGATCGTGGCGCCGGTCAAAAGCGTCGCGCCGGTCCCTGCCTGATTTCCATTGACGGTGATTGGTTGATTGTTTTTGGTAGTTAGCCGCGCAGTAATTTGCCGTTGCGGAACCGGAGCTGCCGGTGTTGTCCCGGGCAACGCTCCCTGCACGTAGATTTGCGCAAAGGTGAACGCACAGAAAATCGCGATCGCTTGAAGGGCTTTTCTTCGCCGGAGGTTCATTCGGTTTTTTCCTCCCATCGGGCTCGTTAAACTGTGCGTCAGATCGCTTTGCAGTTTACTTCCGACGAGTGTTTGCGTCAATCCCCTTGCGCGCCCCGTTGCGCGATGGCCGTGCGCTGAATCGATTATTTCTTGACCGTGTTGTAGAGCTGCTCCGCCAGTTTCGGATCGAGTTGTTTGAGAATTGCGAATTCGCGGGTGACGCCGTCTCTGTCTCCGAGGCTGGCATAGACCAGGCCCAGGCTGTAATGAGCTTGCACATGGTCGCGTTTGAATTTCACTACCTGTTTCAGCGCGGCGAGAGCGTCCTGGCTCTTGCCGGCTTTATAGCTCGAGTTGCCGAGACCATAGAAAGCTTCGATGTCGTTCGGGTTCAGTTCGGAGGCTTTCTTGAAAGCTGCGGCAGCATCGGCGAACTGACCCGCGCGAAACGCGGCTGTGCCCAGACCGAGATACGCCTGTTCATAATCAGCTTTGATCTGAGTGGCGCGCTTGTAAGCGCTCGCGGCATCAGCAAACCGGCCCGCATCAAAAAGCGCCTTGCCGAGATTGTAATTCGCAGCGAGATAATCAGGCTTCAGCGACACTGCCTGCTGCAAAAGATCGACTGCCTGCGCCGGCTGTCCCGTCTTGTCGAAAACGTAACCGAGTCCGTTGAGTGCTTTGGCGTACTTCGGATCGAGTTTGATGGCTTGCTGATAATGCGTAATCGCGTCAGCAGTATTCCCGGTCTTGTCTTCGACGAAGGCGAGGTTGTTCATGATCGACGCGAGATCGGTTTTCAACCGGGCCGCCTCTTTGAAGGCCGTCAGCGCTTCAGGAAAGCGGTTGAGATTGGTCAGCGCAATGCCGAGATTATTCTCTGCTTCCGGCCAGTCACGCTTGTGACTGATTGCCTGTTGATAAGCTTCGGCGGCTTCGGTGAATTTCGCGGACATCAAATAGGCGTTGCCGAGGTTGTATTCAGTATCAGCAAACCCGGGCTTAAGTTTCGCCGCCTGCTGAAAAGCCTTGATGGCGTCGCTGTAATGCTCGAGCGCGTACTGGGCCGCACCCAGGTTGTTCGTGGTTTCCGGATCGTCAGGTTTCAGCCGCAACGCCTGAGTGAAAGCGTCGACAGCTTCTTTGTAATGACCGGCCTTGTACGAGGCCGCGCCGAGATTGTTGAAGCCAAGCGCGTCGTTCGGATTGAGTTGCACGACTCGTTTCAGTGTGCGAATGGAATCTTCGTAGCGCGATGCCCGGTCATACGCGTACGCAAGGTTGTTGAGCGCCTCGACATTGTCGGGCTGCAATTTCACTACCGACTCGTAGGTGCGCGCGGCGTCCTCCCAACGACCCTGGCCCAAATAAACGTCGCCCAAACCCATCAGCGCATCGGCCCAGTCGGGTTTCAATGCCAGCGCGCGATTGAGTGCGGCAGCGGCTTGGTCGTACTTCTCAGTAGAGCTGTACGCGATTCCCAGGTTGAAGAAACCTTCGGCGTCGTCAGCTTTCGACTGCGTCGCCTTCTGGAATGATTCAATCGCCTTCTGCGTCTGATTCAGCGCGAGATAAGTGACGCCGACGTTATTCAAGGTCAGCGAATCATCGGCTTTCAACTTTAAAGCTTCGTTGTATGTGTCGAGCGCTTTCGCGTAATCGCCGGCGTCGTAGGATGTGTTGCCTTGATCGTTGAGTGCTTCAACCTTTGCCTGGGTTGACACCTCGGCCGGAGTTGCTTCCGGCTGGGGCACGCCGGGTTGTGGCGAAACGGACGGGCGAACTCGCGCTATCTCTGTCGGCACAGAAGGTCTGCGCGGCGGGCGGTGCTTGGCGATCAAAGCCGCAGCTCCGCCGGCCAAATCGCGCTCTCGTGGCGGACGTTTAAAAACTACCGAAGCGCCGCCGATGATGTCCTGTCCGATTAAGGCCGAGGCGCCGCCGGCAATATCCTGCGGCAAGCCGAGCAGGCTTTGGCACGCGATGGCGGCCAATAGGACCGCGGCGATGCGTTTAAGAATTGTTCTGTGTCGCAATGATGGCAATCGATTTTCTACCAATCCATTAGTTGAACGCTGCGCTTCGATGCGCTTGCGCGACAGGCCGTTGGTCAATCTTATTCATACTCAGCATCGCGAGTAGCATAACAAAGACGAGCGCGTTGCACGTTATGTGCAGCCCGAATTCCACCAGACTATGCACAGCCACTCCCACAATTCCGATGACTGCGCCCACGGCCAAGACGCGTTGCAGGCCCTCGAAGGTTGCCACAGCGTGGCGCGCAGCCCGGATCAGATTCACGATAAACCAGGCAAACAAACCCACGCCGATCAGCCCCCCACTCGCTAACAATTCCAGATAATCGTTATGACCCTGTTGCGGCGTGAGAACGCCTGAGGCGTCGTGATACGTGGGAATCTCGGCCCAATAACCGCCGAGACCCGCGCCGGCGACAGGGTGCGCACGGGCCAGCTGCAAGGTGGCCCGCCAGATGTCGCGCCGCCGCGCCCCCTCGTGATTCTCGTCGCTCCTGGAACTGATTTCGGTAGTCGCGGTCTCAACGCCGGTCGTCAACTGATCGCCGCCAAGCCAGATGGTAGTGCCGGCAACGACGACTATGATGGGAATAACAGCAATCGCGGCCGCAGCGATTGATCGCGCGCGCGAGCTGGTTACCTGGGCCGGCGTCCGGCGCGGATAGAAAAAGAATAACGCCGCGACGATCATCTGCACTGACACCGCCAACAGTCCGCCGCGCGATTTTGACATCACCAGAGCCGCCCAGAGAAGAATCAGCGCCGAGAGATACAGCAGCTTCTTATGTCCGGCGTCTTTACGCAGAACAATCATCGCCATCAATAGCCCGACGGCCGGCTCAATCAGAAACGCGAAGTGGTTCTTGTTTATGAATTGAGCGAAACCGCCGCCCATGCGCAGAAACGGCAGCACAAATCCGTCCGTGTGCTGCATCGTCAGCCGCGCAATTCCAAACACTGCGCTGATGAGAGCCGTAACGATGAGCGCGTTCCCAACGATTATTAATCGGCTAATGTTGATGGTGAACTGTGTCGCAATCAATCCCGCGATCACCATCGTCCCGAGACGTAAAGCAAAAATTCGACTCTCGAAAGGGTCGGCACTGATTGCTGCTGCCACCCTGACGCCAGCGATGGTTGACTGTGACCAGGAAATACTTTGAACGAAGGCGAATGCGACCAACGCGAGTGGCGGCAGAAACAGCCGCAGGTCAATCTTCGCCGGGGCGCCGGTCAGGATGGTGTGCAGGCAAGCACCCAGCCCCAACAAAAACACGGCGCATTCAAATATCGCCTGCGACCATGGCTGGACTGAGCCGTAAGGAATCGGCGCCAAACAAATCAAAGCGATCAGGCCGCAGAAAACGATGGCACTGATCGCACGCGCAGCGAACGCCCGCGCAGAGGACACTTGAAGCGAGTTAATGTCGCGCAAATTGTTTTTGGTGATTCGGCGTGCCTGCTAGTGCGGACGCAAATTATTCATTTGCGCCGAAGGGCAAGCCGCTAGCGCGCACTTGCGGCGCGTTGCCGTGGCATCGATTGTTCGGCGTCAGCGAATATTCGTTGCGCCGCGGTGGTCAGGGCGGGTTGGAATACCTTCGCCAGGTAATTGACGTCGAATAAGAGCGGCGCCGAGCCGATCGGCCGAGACAAAGTTAAATGGCCCAACGTTGAATTACGATTGGAGATTGGTAACCGAATCGTCCAAAGCTGCGGCGCCCCCTTTATCGACGCTTGGCCAAATTGTGCGTCTATCGAACATTTCCATTCGATGTGATCGTCACACAACTTCGCCTGCCCGGCGAACTTATTCGTTTCCGCTAGTTCGAGTGCGCGCGCATGGATCATCGTCTGTCCATTGCGAGTCAGTGCAGCTTCGGCCGCGACAAATTCGCCGGCCTCGAGGACTTCCACAATTGCGTCGAACAAATCATTCAGTCGCTGCGCGGAGGCGAGCGATTGGCATGCTCGTCTAATTCGCAGATTATTGACAGCGCGCTGTCTGCGATCTCCAAGATTGCGTCGCACGCTCGCGCGCAACTCCTCAACCTCGTGATAACGAAGATGGCCCAACGCCAGAATTATCGCGCCGCCAACAACGAATAGAACGACTGCCGGAACTTTGCTGCCACCGTTGACAAAGAGCATTGCGGCAAATCCAAAAGCCGCGCTGACCGCGTAGAGTGCGAGCGCGACCTGCCGCTGCGACCATCCCCGCGCCAGCAACATGTGATGAATGTGCTCGCGATCGCCTTTGAAAACCGGCTTGCCACTCAGCAACCGCCGCGCAATCGTTACCGAGGTATCAACCACCGGCAGACCAAAAGCGAAAATAGGAATTGCCACAGCCACGGCCGTCGAAGCTTTCTGCGATCCCTGGATAGACAAGGCAGCGAGGATGAATCCCACGAAGAGCGATCCTGAATCACCCAGGAAAATTGATGCCGGACTGAAGTTGTAACGCAGGAATCCAGCCAGAGCCCCGCTGAGCGCGAGAGCTACGACGGTCACTCGTGCCTGGCCCTGAATGATCGAAGTGGTCACCAGCACCAGCGTCGAAAACAATGCCGAGCCGGACGCGAGGCCATCGATGCCGTCAATCAGATTGAAAGCGTTCGTAATGCCGACCACCCACAGCAGCGTGAGTCCGAATCCAACCAGCGCAGGCAACGCGACCTGGCCCACAAATGGAATCGACAATCCCGCGATGCGCCCGCCCAACGAATAAAAAAGGACTGTGACTAGCCCGAGGCTGACCAGCTTGACCGTGGCATTCGCTCCCCGCACATCGTCGTAAACGCCAATCAGCAAAACCAAAAGTCCGCAGGAGAGAACCGACGCGATCGATTTCAATTCCGGCCGCAAATTCTGGGTCAGAAGGTTGTGAATGAAGACCAGCGAGATCAACGACAGAATCACCGAGACGAAGATGGCGACTCCGCCGAGACGCGGCACCGCTTTCTCGTGCACGTGACGCTTATCAAAGGTCGTGTCGACGAGGCCGAAACGCTCGCACAGACGGCGCAACAGCGGCGTCGCAATCAGCGCGCTCAAAGCGGCGATCACAAAAACGCCGAGATAGGTTTTCATGCTGGCGTTGTTCATGGGATTTCGGAATGCGCCAGACCGGCGCTTTCTGTCACGCCATCGACTGACGATGGGTGCAGGCCGCAGGATTCGATGTGGGCGATAAATTTAGCGAAATCTGCTGCCGCGGACTTGTGATCGCGACTTCTAAAAACACGGTTCGGTTGCCGAGCGAAATCTGAGATCGCTGCGACAACTTTCATCGTCTCGCCGTGACGCACACCGACGGACATCGAACTATCATCCTGTTCGGCAATCAGTTTGGTGACGAAACATTCGTCGGGTCCGATAAACAAAAACGGTTTTCCAACTTTCAGAATGTTATAAATCTTCGACGGATGAACGATGCCTTTGAATGCGTCTCCCATGACGACCGCGTGCAGGTCGGCGGCCGAGAGTAACGCCGAAAGCTGTTCGTGCGGCAGATAATTCAGGCAGCGAATGTTGGCGTCCGGGTGCTGGTTCGCAAACGATTTCACTTTCCCAAGCTCGCTCCCGCCGCCGGCGAAAAGAAAAACAATCTCCGGGCGATGCCTCAGTTCGCGCGCGGCTTGCAGCAACGTGTCGAGCGGGTGACAGGGGCTGTGGTTCCCCGCATACATCACCACGAATTTGTCAGCCAGGTCGTACGTCCGGCGGAATTCTTCCCGGCCCTGCGGATCGAAATTTACCGAGTCATAGGCCGCAGGCGGAATCACATCGATCTTGCGCGGCGAGATGCCTTTGGCCACGATGCGTTCCTTCATGGCGTCGTCGAGCACGATGATCGCCTTTGCGGTCTTCATACTGCTGGTCAGCAGACGCGTCAGAAATTTGGCGCTGAACGAATTCTCTTTCAACCAACCGGCGGCGATGGCTTCATCGGGATTTAAATCTAGCGGCCAGAAAATCAGTTCACCGCCTCTCAGCCGGACAAAAACGGACGCGACCCACGAGATGAGTGGCGGCGAAGTCAGCGCAATCACAACCTCGTGTCGCGGCATCAACATCAGCCGCGCAGCGCATGCGACGATAAATGACGCGAAGTTCAATCCACGTTGCCAGCGCCGGCGTTTGCCGCTGCCGAGGGTTGGAATTCGAATTACGTCGATCGAGTTCCAACGTTCGCGGCGCGGAAAAGTGATCGTGGAATCATCATAGCCACGCGCGCTGGCGATGACCGTAACTTGATGGCCGCGCTCAGTCAGACGTCGCGCCAGCATCGTCACCTGATGGCCGCTAGCCACGACATCAGGCCAGAATGCCTGGTTGAGGAAGAGAATTTTCATGCGGGTATGACTAGGCGGTAGACAGAGTCAGTAACATCCGCGTGAGCGGATGGATCAAGGCGCGTTCGACCGTCGACCGTCTACTCTCCAGTTGCCGAGGTACAGCACATCCATTTTCGAATTAAGAAAACATTCGATTGCGTCGCGCGGCGTGCAAACGATCGGCTCATTCTCGTTAAAGGAGGTATTCAGCAGCACCGGAACTCCGCTCAGTTCGTAGAAGGTGGCAATCAACTGATAAAACCGTGAATTCAGTTCGCGCGTGACAGTTTGTAAGCGGCCCGTACCGTCAACATGAGTGACCGCCGGAATCTGCGCCCGCCGCTCCGGCTTGACCTCGTAGACCATGAGCATAGCGGGCGACGGATGTGTCTGTTCAAAATAATCGCCGACATGCTCAGCCAAAATCGCCGGCGCAAACGGGCGGAACGCTTCTCGCCTTTTGATGCGCGCGTTCAAGACGTCTTTAATTTCAGCGCGGCGCGGGTCGGCGAGAATCGAACGATTGCCCAACGCGCGCGGCCCAAATTCCATACGCCCCTGAAACCAACCCACAATTAATCCGTCTGCCAGATCGCGCGCCGCGCGGGCAAACAATTGATTGCTGGAATACTTGTCGAACGTGAGATTTGAATTCTGTAACTCGTCTGCGATCTCGTCATCAGAGAATTCCGGTCCGACGAAAGGGCTGAAGCTGTATCTCAAACGATCATCTCGCGGCTCGTCGACGGCAGCAACTTGGGAACGACGCGATTTAACTGTTTGCGCTATTTGATAACACACGCCGATTGCGGTCCCGCTGTCTCCCGCGGCCGGCTGCGCAAACACGCGGCGAAACGGAGTCTGCTCGAGAATCTTTCCATTCATCACCGAGTTGTATGCGACACCTCCGGCGAGACCAAGATTCGTCAGCCCGGTCTCGTGATGAACATGATCCAGCAGATGAAACGCAACTTCCTCAAGCCGCAACTGGAGACTCGCAGCGATATCGCGATCACGTTCGGTAATCTCAGTTTGCGGATCGCGAGCGCCACCGAACTTTTCTGCAAACGCGTCTGAATAGATTCGGCCGATACGCGGCGAACCGCCATCCCAACTCATCTCCACGCCCTGCGTCGAATGCAGAAAATAATCAAGATTCAAACGGAACTGGCCGCGGTCTTTCGTGCGAATGATTTTCCGAAAGTCATCAATGAATCGCGGCCGGCCGTACGGCGCGAGTCCCATCACCTTGCCCTCGTCGCCGTAATGCGGAAAGCCGAGAAACTGTGTCGTGGCGGTATAGAGAATGCCCAGCGAGTGCGGATACTCGACCCGGCCGAGAATCTTGATTGAGTCCCCTTCTCCGATGGCCCACATCGTGGAAACAAAATCGCCAAAACCGTCGAGTGACAAAAGCGCCGCTCGCTGAAAGGGCGAAACATAGAAGGCGCTCGCCAGATGCGCCTGATGATGTTCGATGTGATGAATCTGCGCCGTAATTGTTTCGGTCGGAAGCGACAGCGCGCGGCCCAGTTCGCGCTTCAGGTCGAACACCTTCGAAGCATTGAGCAGACGCTGTTTCAATTGCGCGGAGACGTGAGCGAACCGGCGGTTCCCATTCCCGTTTGCGGGCGCGACTTCTTCATCGGCCGCATTGTGTGACGCGCCCGCCGATACGGACGCAGCTCTGGCAGCCATCGCAACTGTGTTTCCTTTAATCAACCTCTGCCCGGCCGCGAGAATTTTCTTGTGCAGACGCGCGGCAGGATTGCGAGAGATGCCGATGTGCTCGACCTGGTTCAGCGAAATGCCGGCGGCGCGCAAACAATACTCCACCGACTGGGCCGGAAATCCCGCGCAATGCTTGACGCGATTAAAGCGCTCTTCTTCGACGGCTGCGATCAGTTCGCCGTCTTTGACGAGCGCGGCCGCCGCATCGCCGTGGAATGCATTTATCCCGAGAATGTACACGAAGAATTTAGGTTATCAGGCAGCGTCGATTGATTTGCCGGCCACTTTCAACGCCGATGATTTCGATCGCTCAAGGGCGACAGCGCCGCGCTCTTCACGCGCTTTGATTTGCAGGTCGTCTTCCAGCAGGTAGAGCGACAGAAGCATTTCCGCGAAGGAACGCTGCATCGCATAATAAATCCCCGCCCAGCCGTCCAGGATTCCACCCTTCATCAGGCAATAGAACAGGATCGCTAACGGAGCGACTATTCGTAATTTGCGAATTCGATCTGGAAAGTCCAGTGAGCCGGCCTTTGCGCCCCGCAGTTTGGCCGCTTCGAGTTGTGCATATCCGTGCTGCGCGTTCAACCAGTCCCTCAGTGGTTTGCGATCGTCATGAAGAATCGATGCGCGCAGCATACCTACCTCGCCGGAAACGTTGACGCGATAGGCATGACCGTTCGCTGAGAACGTAGTGCCGCGCTGTCGATAAAGCACCATGAGCGACGGCAACAGCGAAAACCGCAATTGCTTCCCGCCAAGGCAATACCGTAAAGGCGCGCGATAAGCATTCATCTCCGACGGAGGTCGCGCGCTCTTCAACTCCGCTATCAACTCTTCTGTGAGAACAAAGTCCGCGTCAATTCCCAAAACCCATTCCGTTCTGATGTCCGTTTCGTTCAAGGCAAAGGTCCACTGCGCCGCGAAACTTTCAAAGGCTCTCTGATAAACCGAGACGTTCTGGAATGACGAAACGATCTCAAGAGTTTCGTCGTTGCTGAAGCTGTCGACCACGATAATGTGGTGGGCCCAATCGAGTCGCGCCAAACTGCGCGCAATATTCGGCGCTTCGTTGTAGGTGAGAATGACAGGAGTAATCTGATCCAGCATTTCAATTTACCGAGTCACGCAGCTTTGGGATCGGCAACGATGTTCACTTCCTCAACCGCCCGTCCCAGCAACTGACGATAGGCAATGATGAATTTCGCGGCGGCGGCGTCCCAGGAGTAATCGCGCTGCATCCATTCGCGGCCGCGTCGTCCCATTTCCCGCAACGGCAGGACCGCGGCCTGATCGATTGCTCGAGCGAGTTCTTTCGGTTCATTCGAAACACAAAGCCCGCAACCGACTTCTTCAATTCCAGGCCAGGGGGTGCCGCGACTCGCAATCACCGGAAGCCCGCGCGCCAGCGCCTCAGTCACCACGGCGCCGAAACTTTCTTTGAATGAAGGCACGACACAAACATCGGATTCGCGAAATTGCATCTCCCGGGCTTCGTCGCGCACCGCTCCATGAAATCGAACGCGGTCGCCTAAACCGAGTTCGCGGACTCGGGCGCGCAGCACCTGTTCGTACGATGATTCACCTTCGCCGCAAACTGCCAGGGTCACTTGCGCGGTGGTCAAGTTCATTGCGGTCAAGAGGTTTTCAATGCCCTTGATAGGGTGCAGACGTCCGAGATAAAGGAGTCGCAACGCGCCGGAACGGTCTCGGGCGACGGCGCCGGAAGTTGATCCAGAGACGCCGAAAGGAATGACTACCTCGCCGGTATTCTTGAGACGATCGCGGCTCTCGATCCTCTCTGTTTCACTGGCCGTGTGCAGGACGACGCGTGCGGGCGACGAGAGCGCATCACAAAACTTCTCAAACAGCGACTTCATGCCGGGCCGTGCGGTGTGTGGCCCACGCTGAAGCGCGCCGGACGCGGACCACAGAACCGGCTTGCGCATCAGAGCCGTCAACGCCAAAGTCGGAATAGTGGTGAAGCAATACACTCCATGCAGATGCACCACGTCGGCCCAACGGATCATTCGCGGCAGTCGCGCCATCAGTCGCAGCGAGATGTCCGGCTGAAGATTTCGCCGGCAGTAATCGATTTCAAAATCAGCTTGAGCATTCTCAGCTAATTTGGGATCGACGCGCCGGTAAGGTCCATCCGCGTCCGTGGTCAGCACTTTAAGTTCAAGGTCGGTCGTTTGGGAGAGCGACTTACACAACGACCAATTCACAGAAGTCGGTCCACCGTAGTAGGCCGCCGGGTAAAAAGAAGGCGAAATGAAAAGGACTCTCATCAAACGAAAAACCTAACCGGCTTGCTGATGGGCCAGGCTCAGAACCGGCAACTGCCGTCGTCGTCGCGTCAATAGAAACATCGCGATAACTCCGAACAGGAAATACGAGAAGTAGATCGGCGAATAGAACCGAAACGATGAAATGATGAAGGCGTAGAACATACCAACTACGACGAACGTCGCGCGTTGGCGGTCTGAGTCCAACCGCAGTAACACACGATCGGCCAGCGTTGCCAAAAATCCCAGCCAGGCCCCGATGTAAATAACGCCGGCGAGTCCCCAATCCATATGAAACTGGCCGACGACTGACGGAGTAACGTTAAAGTTCGCGCCCTGAACGTAACTGTCGTTGTAATAAACCCAGGACTCCATGATCGGTTTCGTGGGCCATAGCTGCCGCGGAATCCAGTGAATCAGGAAATAGAATTCCGCCGGCTGCCGGAAATACGGATGCTCATTCGGCACCAGATGTTCGGCGAACAACAGCGCGGTGAAGTGTCCATTGGTATTCAGGCTAAGTAACTCCTGAGTTGGACCACTGCCGATTTCGTTCCAGCCCACCGTCCGGTAAGCAATCTGAAATTGTGCAATCGTCAGGATGAACAGTGTCCCGAGGACGACCGCGAACACCCGCGGCGGCGTAAACGAACCTTTGAAGCCGCGCAGCAGAATCAACAACGACGGCAGTGAGATATAGAGCCAAACGTGACGAGCGCCAGCCGAAATAAACGGCAACGCTGCCAGCACGCCAAGTAGAATCCAGGCCACCCTGCGCCACGTCTTTACCTTGAGCGCATACACAAAGAACAACGCGCCGCCAAAAATTCCAAAGAGTGCCAGATGCTGGGCCAGTCCCGGTTCGCCGGCTTCGAAATCTGTCGGACTCCTGCTGGCGATGATCGCGGCCATGACTCTATCAACGTCGAATTGATAGTAGATGAGCATCGGCACCAGACCGCAGGCGACCAGCAGGATGGCTACGAGCGTGCGATCGAGTGAAAGTGAATCGGTGCGAGCCGCCAGGAGTTGCAGTGGTCGTTCGAGTCGCGGACGAAGTGAGTAGCCGACCAATAACAGCAGTTGAAAGATGCTGACATAAAGCAGTGCGTCGTGGATCAGATCGAAACTGAACTGCGTTTCGTCCAACGGAAATCCATCGGGCACGGCGAACGGCGACCGCTGCCACGTCAGGCTAAGCAGATCAATCCAATAGAACACAAAGACGCTGGCGATGAGACAGACTTTGCCAATCGACCGGCTCTCGAGCACCTCGCGAATCACGATTAGCAGTAAGACGAAGCTCGCTGCAACCAGGCCTTGCGACAGCATGGCGAGGCGAGCGTAGTCTTGTATCTCGTAACTCCAAAGCGCCAATAGAACGCACAGGCCCGCCAGCGACCATTGCACGCCCGTGACGCCTGGCAAGGAACCGTCGCGCGGTCGTTTTCTGCTTCTGCTAAACAGCGCTGCGGCTTTCCGTATTTTCACAACGTGTGAGATTTGGCTTCTTTCGAATTGCCAACGCTCTCTTCAAGTGCCGGTCGTGTGCGGCCACGTGTTCTCCGGCGACGAATGGCCTGATCGATCGCTGTTTTGAGAATTGCCGGTGCGAGTTCCAGCGGCGAGCGCTCTGCAATCGCACGGGCCGCCTCGGCAGATTTCCGCAGGACGTCCCGCTCATTTGCCAACAGACTAATCTGTTGCGCCAATTGCTTCGCGTCTCCTGCTTCGTGAAAACGAATCGCTCCTGATCCGTCATGTTTGTCGAGTGCGGCAATCACCTGATTTGACGCCAGCACAGGTCGCCCACTGGCCAGCGCTTCCAGAACGACTACGCCGTAGGGCTCGAACCTGCTGGGAATCACCAGCGCATCCGCGGACTCCAGCAGTCGCCATACGTCATCGTTATTTCGCCAGCCGCTGAAGGCGATCGAGGTTTCGGCGCCCATTGATTTGGCTCGCGCCTCGAGACTCGCGCGATCGGGTCCGTCGCCCACGAGATCCAAAGTGGCGATGCATCTGCCCGCGGTTTGATTTGAGATGTGGACCGCCTCGATTGCTACTTCGAACGCTTTCACCGGCACGTGTCGGCCAATCGCGATTATGCGCAGCGCCTGATCGTCACTGGCGCAATGCGGCGGCAACGACCACTTTTCAGGGATATCGATCCAATAAGGAAAGTTTGTAATCTTAGCGCCCGAAATCCCCAAAAGTTTTTCCAGATGATCGGCGGTTGGCTGGCCGCACACGAGAAAGCCGTCCGCGATCGAGGCCAACGTTCGCAGATAGAGCCGACGCGTGTTTTCCTTTATCGAACTTCGCCGGCGTGGGTGCGGATGATCGGCCCAGACGAAAAGCGGCGCCCCCAGGACTTTGGAAATCAGAATTGTTTGATGGGCCATTCGCGAAGACCAGCCGCCCAGAATTACTGTCGCCGCATGATCCGCCTTGAGTTCGCTCACCAGCCGCCGGTATCCACATTCTGACAGGACGCGAAATTTGAAACCCTCACTTTCAAGCGCCGCCGCATTTGACGTCGCCTGCTCATCTTTGTGAAACCAGGCGATGAATTCACCTTGAAAGTGATTGTGTAGCGCGCGACAAAGCGCTCTCTGATAAGCATCGGGTGATCTGAGGACCAGATGGATCATGCAACAGCCGCAGCTCTGAGATCGCATTCGTCAGCGAGGTGACGCTCAGCAGCATCGCGTTTGGTTGCGTACCAGTCTGCCAGCGATTCCGTAGCCGTCTGGCCACAGACACTTTCGTAAACTCGAGTCATCGCTTCGGCCTGTACAGGCGCCGAGAAACATTGCTGCACCCATCGGCGGGCCCGGTCTATCATTTCATCATAGTCTTTTGAATGATCGTTGAAATGCTCCAGCCGTTGGGCCAATTCAGCTATCACGGAATCGCCCAAGTCACCTTGCGCATTCCGATTACCTGAAATCATGACGGCAGTATCGGGTCTGACCAAAGGATATTGCGGCTCGAGGTATTCGCCATCGCCCCGCACGCCGAACACCGGCACGCCTGCCGCCATCGCCTCGGCCAGAACCAATCCGAAAGGTTCGTAACTTGAAAGAAAGGCATATGCGTCGATTGCGTCATAAACTGCTCGCACATCGTCGAGCGAGCCGAGAAAATGAATTCGGTCCGTCACATTCAAATGCGCTGCGCGCGCTTGTAGCTCAGATTTCTGTGGTCCATCGCCGCAAATGACGCCGTGCCAGTTGGGAGGCAGTTGCGCGATTAGTGAAAGCAGATCAGCGCAGCCTTTCTCGCGCACGAGGCGACATACAATTCCCAAAAGTCTCGTGTCTGTCGGCAGGCCCAATGCCGCGCGCGCGCTGGTTTTATCGATCGTGGGTCTGAACCGAGTTGTGTCGATCGCGTTATAAACAACGTGACTCTTTTCGCGGCTGGTCCATCGGAGATTGATTAGCGCCTCTCGGGCGCCCTCGCTGATGCAAACGTGCGCTTCGGTAGAACTCAAATAAGCACGCATGAGAGCGGTGGTGCGGAATGGATTCGCGGCAGATTCACCTGCGGCTGACGCGGCCTCATACCGCCCGTGGATATGAAGTAGCTTTCGATAAGCAGTTCGAGATAAGGCCAGCCGCAACCAAACCACACCGTCCTGAAAATGAATTACGTCCGGATCGATTTTTCGAAACAAGGCACGCGCCCGGGGCCACGCAGAAATATCTCGGGGGCCGCTCGCACGTATGAAGTGACAAGGCACGCGCGCGTTAGCCGCCACTGGTCCCGCTCCGCCATAAGCGAATACGAACTCGGCCTTGACGCGATGGGGATCGAGATGATTTGCGATCGTTTCACCGACGCGTAATGAACCGCCCGCTTCGGCCGCGTCGCGGTAATGCACCATCGCCACACGCAATGGACGGGAAGAGTCACGAGATGTCCCGGCAGATTCTGTCAATGCGTTTTAAATTCCGAGCGTCTGGCTTACGTAATATCTCGCCTGCATCAATTTCCGACTGGCGGCAGATGGCGGCAGCGAAGCAGTCAACGCCAAAAGCGTACGCCAGTTAAATTCGAGTCGCGCGCTCTCCATCAACAAGCCGCGGCCGCGTGATGCTTCGCCATTCCAAATCAGTCGCGCGCCTGCATGTCGCAGATTCCCTGGCAACCATCGCCGGCAAAGCGCAACCGTCGCCTCCGGATAATTTTCCGGATGCTCGAGCACCTTGTACGTCGCCGCCAAACAACTCAGCGTCGCGGCCGGATGCCGATTCGAAGTGCTGTCGTCGTGATGCCGCCGCCTCACTAATATTTTCTCGACCAGTCCCATTCGTGAATGGGCCAGCACGCGCATAAAGCAGTCAAAGTCGTCCGCCGAATTCAACGACTCATCGAACAAACCGGTGCGCAACATGACACTGCGGCGGACCATCACGTTCGAAGACAACAGGAAGTAATACGCCGAATCAAAACCAGGATCGAGACACTCGATTACCGAACCATTAGCAACCGCGCGCTTTGGTTGCACTGCATACGCCGCGGCGTATTTCTCTAATGCTGAGCCGCAGATGTTGCCGGCTTCGGCAAACGTGCTGTAGTCACACGCGATCAGGCCCAGTTCAGGATCGGCAGACGCCATTTCCATCTGTCGCTCGATCTTGTCAGGCTCCCAGATATCGTCGCTGTCTAGAAATGCAATCCAAGGTTGCGTCGATTCGTTGACACACTTGTTTCGCGCGCGCGCCAACCCGAGGCAATCGTCGTTGAAGACTGTTACGCCCATCGACTCGGCTATCTTTGCCGTGGCATCGGTCGAGCCGTCGGCGACGACGATGATCTCCGCCACGGGCACAGTTTGCGCCTGAGCGCTGGCGATAGTCGCGGCGATGAATTCTTCCGCGTTGTACGCGGCGATCACGGCTGAAACTGGAGCGACTGAATCTCGCATCGAATATCAGGCGGCGCGCTTGCCGCAAGAGACTTGATTGGCGAGCGCATTCATCATCGCGGCGGTGCGAGCTTCCCATGTTTCGCTCTGACTTGTTTGCCAGCGCAGCTCTTCTTGTCCATCCCGGAAAGCGTTCGCCCGCAACTCGTCAAGTGCCGCCAACATCTGTTCACTTGAATTGACCAGACGCAGCAAGGGTTCCTTATCAAGCAACTCGGCGAACCCGTGCGTAGCAATCATCGGACGGCCGCTGGGTAGATGTTCGTAAAATCGCGTCGAGCTGCCGGAATACGTCGGTTCGCATTTGCGGTATGGCAGAATCGCGACATCAAAAGCCCGCGCGTATTTCTGTAAATCCGCATACGGCTTCGGCCCGATGAATTTCACTCGCTTATTTTGCCGCACTCGGCTACGTGCATTCTGCTGCGCGCGATCCGATATATCCGAATCTGCCGGACCGACAAACGCCCACGAAAGCCACGGAGTCTCATCGATCACTTTCTCGAGCAGCAGCCAATCCGTGTTCGCTCCCAGATTGCCCATGACGCCGGCGATCGGCCGCGCGACAACCGTTAACTCCTCCGGTATGGAGACGTGAGAATCCGGTCGCGGTAGTACGTTCGCGCGTCGCGTCGCGTTGGGAATGATGGCGATCTTATTTGGATCGCAGTTGGCCTCGCGGATTAACTGTTCGGCGATCCTTGGCGAGTTCGGACAAACCAGATCGGAGGCGGCGCATGTTCGTTCTTCAAGTTCGTTTATCAACTTCCGATTGTCCCAATAACCGACGAACAGATCAGTCGCGTAGTAAATGACGTGCCCCGGCCACTTCTCAGCGACGCTCGCATAATGCGGCAGGCAACTAATCAAAAGTGCATCGCGTGAATCATCGCTCGCGGACCTTAGCCGTTCAATCAATCGATCAGTTTCTCGAGCGAGCAGGTTGATGGGGAATTTTGCGAAGCCGCGTTGCAGAGGAAACGAACGAAGACGCAGCACTGGATCGTCGAGCAGCACTTCTTTCTCGTAATTTCGAAACCTGCCCGCACTGCTGATCTCGGGACACCAGCCAATCGTCGGCGTCAGCAGTGACAACGCCGCTGAGAATTCCTTAATCCACACTGGCCGGGCGTCAAGAATGTGTGCGATCATTAACTTGCAATCTGGAAATACGCCACGCAAGTTAACAACTTGCGTTACTCGGGAGCGGGTGCTTGCCCCACTGCGAAAGGCACGCAGTGCGAACGCTAATCCGCCAAACCGCGACCAGGATCACGAACCAACTAGCGACCAGCGCGATGGTCAGCGCGGACTTGTTGATGGAGATCGTCCGCCAATATCCGAGGATCGCCATCATCACGGCGCCCACGACAAAGCTGGCCGTCAATGACGCATATCCGCGCGGCAGTTGGCGCAGGCGTTGCAGCGAAATTGCGACCAGCAATTGAGCTATGCAATGGCTGATCAAAAACGCGATAGCCGCGCCCGTCGCTCCCCAAATCGGCACCAGCCAAATCGCCAGCGCCGCAGTTGCGATTGCCCAGACGGCGTTCGTGACGCCGAGCGCTCGCAGCGAGACGATGCTCAGTCGTTGCATAGCCGGGCCGCCACTCATGTGAATAATTCCCGTGGCCAGCAAGATGAGCATGGGCACCTGAGCACCTGCGAACGATTTGCCGTAAATCAATAGCACCAGCCAGGGTGCAAAGATCATCGCAACACCGCCGGCAGCGATCACCAGGAAAGTGGACAGCAACGAGTTCGTGAGCATCACGCGGCCTGGGCCACCGAACTTCGAAGCTGACTCATCAGTCAAAAGCGAATAACCGATCAGTCCGCAGAGCACCGGCGCCAGCGACGCCAGTCCACGAAACTGATTCGCAATCGCGTAAAGCCCCATCTGCGTTAGCGACGAATCTGAACGCGCCACCATTAAAGCGACCAACCAACTGGCCGCACTGACACCCGCGAATGCACCCAATTGGACCAGGCCGAACTTGACGACAACCCAGATTCCCGGACCGCTGCTGGCCGGTCGTGATTCAGCGGGCTGAATTCCCAAAGGCTTCGCGAAGGACAGACAAACCAGCACGCACACCAACGCCACGCAAGCCTGAGCCAGAATCATCGACCGTGCGCCTACGCGCGCGGCCAGAGGCAGCACGATGACCAGGCCAATCCCGAATGTGCCTGACAATACCAGCAACGATCGAGGCCGCTGTTGGCCGATCAATAATCCGCGACAACAATCGAGCAGGATGATCGCAGCCGATGAAATCGCCGCGACACGTAGCACAGAAGTCAGCGCTTGGTTGTGCAGAACGAACTGGGCCAGAGGGCCGGCCCCCGCCAGCGTCGCAAGTGAGCCGACGACTGCCGAGCCGATTGAAACCAGGGCAATCGCCCAGATGAATTTTCGGTAGCCATCGCTCTCGCGCGGATATTGGCCCGAGAAACGAATCGCGGTGTTACCAATTCCAGCGCCGGCGTAAGCTGCGATGGTTCCGGCCGTCGCCAGCACGACCGCGTAACCGCCAAAGACTTGCGGCCCGCCGACGCGCGCGGCCAACATGTTCGACACGAACCCCAGCGCCTTCTCGATGCCCATGGCGACGCCGAGCGTGGCGCTTCCGACCAGTAGCAGTGAACGAAGCGACTGGGCCCGCGGCAGTTGTGAGACGCGGTGCTGCTCAGGCTCGCTTACCTCGGTGCTGACAATTGCGTTATCGATCAAGATTCGTGTGTTTGATGGCCGTTTGATCCGGCATCGACGGGCGATCGCGTTAAGACCGCATCCATCTCAACCATTTGTTTCGTCAGCGGAGAGTGAAAGATGGGGAAGAAGCCGGTGGGCAGGAAACCTATTCCGCGACAGTAAGACAAGAATTGCAGATAGTCCGGAACATTCTCGTACAAAGGTTGGAGCGCGACCTCGGACTGCAACCCGACTACTTCGCTGATTCGATCACCGGCGCCTTTCAATACTTCGAGATCAAATCCCTGTGTGTCGGTTTTGAGAAAGACGCGTGGCCGCTCGATTGATCGAATCGCTTCGTCAAAGATTGAGTCGAGACGGCGAACGGTGACCGTCTCTGTCGTCATCACGCCGGCCGGATCGATCTCCCGAAAATGTTCTGAGGGCGGCAGCAACGAGTTCAAGACGTCGAGACTGAAAAGATTGATCGATCGCACTTCTTCGGCACTGCCGCAGGCTATCTGTAGTGTGATCCATTCAGGATCGCTCGCAGCTCTTACCTGCAGACGCGCGAACGCCGCGTGCACCGGTTCAATCGATACGATTCTTCCTTCGTATCCGATTTGCCGCAACATCTGACCGTACTCGCCAATGTGCGCGCCGACGTCGATCACACAATTGATTTGCAGCGTGGCAAAGACTGACTTCAAATGTCCGGCCAAAAACACGCGCAGGTCATTGTTCTTTTTCAGATCGAGCACGGTGTATCCGAGGGCTCGAAGCGAAGACTTCACCAAACGTTTCGCGGAATTAGGCAACGGATTTTATGTGGAGTGCGCCGCGCTCCAGCGCTAAGAGTGAGTGGCCGCTCCTGCCTTGGGGAGGGGATCGGGATCCTGCGTGTAGTAACTCGAATGATAGCGCTGATAGTAATAGTATTCGTGCGAACGGACGCTGACGTTGTTCAGCACGACGCCGACGATTTTCGCGCCGACGTCGAGCAGCAATTGCCGCGAACGACGCACGACGTCGCGCGAACTCCTGCCGCCGTGAACTACCAGCAGCACGCCGTCAACAATTGAGCCGATTAGGACGCCATCGGTGAAGGAACTGACGGGGGGCGAATCAATCACGATGTGCGTGAACCTGGCGCTGAGAATCTCAAGCAGCTTGCGCATTTGATCCGAGCCCAGCAGCTCCGCGGGGTTGGGCGGTACCGGCCCCGAAGGCAGGACAAACAGTCCCGAGGCTTCATCGCGCAAGACGCAGCGCATCATTTCATCAACCGTGATCTCGCTCGAGAGAATCGTGCTGAGACCGTCGCTGTCAGGCAAATTAAAAATCGAGCGCAAGCGCGGCCGCCGCATGTCGCCATCGATGATGACCACGCTGGCATTAGTTTGGGCCAGGCTAATGGCGGTGTTGACCGCGGTCGTCGTCTTCCCTTCTCCAGGCAGGCTGGAAGTGACCAGCAAACTTTTCGGTGCGCGACCCGCGGTCGAAAGCAATACCGAGGTTCGCAGTTGACGATAAGCTTCCGCCAGAGGCGATCGACCATTAACGTGCAAGAGCAACTCCGGATTGTGTCCGTTGCTGCCATTTCGTTTTTGCAACGCTGCGGCTGATGAAAGCAAACGCCGGGGCGCAGAGGCTGAGCCCATCGCCGGGATCACCGCCAGCGCCGGCAAGCGCAAGAACTTCACCACGTCATCAGTCGAGTGAACAGTGTCGTCGAGATATTCAAGAAAGATCGCGAGCGCGACGCCGAACGCCAGCGCCAGCACGAACGCGAACATAACTGTGCGGGTGCGCGCCGGGCCGACCGGAAAGTCCGGGACAATCGCGTAATCGACGACTGAAATATTATTTGGCCGGCCCGCCAGCACCACGTCGTTTTCTTTCGATCGCTGCAGCAGACTATTCAGCAGGCCTCTGTTTGTCTCAATCTCCTGTTGCAGGATGCGATAGTTGATGGCCGCTTCGTTCTGCGTGACCGTGTCGCCCTTTTGCTGATTGAATGATCGTCTGAGTGCGTCTTCACGATCGACGGCCTGCCGGTATTTCGTTTCCAGATTCTTCATCAGCGTCGCCGTATTGCTGGTGCGCGTCTCGGCGAGGTGTTTTTGCAAAACGTCAATCTGCTCGTCGATCTGTTTGACCTCGGGGGCTTCTTCCGTGGCGTCAATCAGCAACTCAGCGCGTTTCTGTTTCAGCTTCGCTAGTTCCGTGTTGGTGGCTTCAATCTCCTTCGCGCCTGCTTCGGCCAGCGCGCTGGCTGCGCCCGGCGCTTTCGCGGCGCTGAATTCGGCCTCTGCCAATTTGCGATCGTTTTCCGCTTCCAGCAGTTGTTTGTTCAATCCAGCCAGCCGTTCGACGACCGTATTCTGACTGGCGTCGAGCGACAGGATTTGATTGTCTTTCGCATAGGCGACCAGCTTTTCTTCGCCCGCGCGAATTTGCGCCTGCAATTCTTCCACCCGGCGTGAAAGAAAATCGCTGGTGCTGGTGTTGGCTTCGTTCTTCTTTTCCAGATTCGAACGCACAAAGGTCTGCGCGACGCAGTTGACGACCTTCGCAGCGATTTCCGGATCGCCATGCTGATAAGTGATGTCAATCAGCCGCGTCTCTTTGTTATAACCGGCGCGGTTCTCGCGCACGGGTTCAACGCGGAGGCCGCCAGCGAGCGCCCCGACGAACGGCGCCAGTCGCTTGGCCTCGACCAGATCATCACTCGAAACAGCGGGCGCGACGGTGCTCGTCAACGGCAGCACATTCGGTTGCTGCGCGTTTTCATTCTTATCGTTACCGCCGGCGCCGGCCATTTTCATGATCGTCTTCCAGGTCGAATGCGTCTGGGACTTTTGCGGATGAACGAAGGCCGTATTTTTCTCGAGATTGAGTGTCTTGACGACGCGGCGCAACAATCCTGGGCTCGTCAGTATTTGCAGTTGGGTGTTGAAGTACGCCGGATCGTTGACGGGATTGAGAATCATCGACCCGCTCTTCTCGGCGTACATCGGATTGTTTTCCAGATCGACCTGCACCCGTGACGCGGCTTCGTAAATGTCAGGTTTGCGCGCGACATAGATGACCGCCAGCGTCGTCATCAGGATTGCCACGCCGATCACCAGCCACAGACGTTTGCGGATGGCGCGCCAATAATCGAGGAGATGGACCTCGCCGTCGACCGGCTCCGGGCCATAACCGTAGCCGCGAGACGACGATTCGTCACCGCGGCGTTCGACCGCGCCCGGTTCATCCTGCTTGATAAGTTTGGTGGCTTCGTTCATTTGGATTGCTAAAGGCAAAGGGCGAAGAGCTAAGGGCTAAGAGCTAAGACCTAAGAATCGACGCCGCGTGCTTCCTCTACGTTAATCTTCCACCTCTTCGCCCTTTGCGCTTTGCTCCTCGCCGCGCCTCACGGAATCACCCGCACCGGCACCTGCGCGACCGACGGCGCGACGGCGCCCATGAGACTGCGAATCAGACTCTTACCGGTCGATTCCTGCACTTCAATGATGTCATTCGGTTGCAGGACCAGGTCGTCTTCCTTCTTCTTCGCAATCGCCGTTAGATTGACGTAGAACTCCGACTGCGCGCCGGCCGCAGCGCGACGCACGACGTGAACCTTGTCAGTTTTTGAATCGCGCAGCGGTCCACCGGCCATCGCAATTGCCCGCGAGACCGTGATCGTCTCTTTGAGCGGCAGAGACCTCGGCGCGTACACATTTCCAATCACGTAAACCTGTTCGGCGTCGGGGATGGTGACGATGTCGCCGGCTTCAACGAAGGGATTAGCAGATTCGACACCTTGCAGCGTGTCGTTAAGCTTGAAAGTGATCAGGCCTTCCTGATTCGAACCTGGATTTGCAGAACACAAATCAACGCGCGGTCCGCGCACAATGTTAACGGTTTGCCCCGCCTTGTCTGAAGGTCCTTTCGCAAACGTCAGCAACTCTAACAAGCGAATGTGACGCTGCATCTGGTAGCGTCCTTGCTCGTTGACGGCGCCGATCAAAGCAACTTCGCGCGCGTGATATTCCTTTATAAAGACATCGACCGGAAGATTTCGATAATAACGCGCGTAGCGAGTCGAGATATCCTTCGCCAATTCGCCTTCAGTCTTGCACGCGGCCTGAATGTCGCCTTCGATCAGCGGCATGCGGATCATGCCGTTGCCTTCGACCCGGACCGATTCACGCGAAAGCTGCGGCCGATTGTAAACCCGAATCTCGAGCACGTCGCCGGCCCCGATGCGATATCGCTCGCCAGTTGATTGCGGAGTGGTGGCCGACTTCTGATCCTGTGCCGTCACCACACGAACCGCTCCCGTCGTGATCAAAACTGCGAGACCAACTCCCAGGAACAACCGATGTCGCATGTTATTTTCCGCCTAGCCCGATGCGTCGGGATGCTAATGCTTCACGCATGTGGTTGGGATGGGCCAGGTTGAGGACGGTGTTGCTGACCAGGACCATTAATTCTTCGTGATCACGGCGAAAAGCGCCGGTCAAGGGCTGATCTCCGGTCTTGGTTACTACTCCTTCGCGCACCCACTGCCAGAATTGCTTTTGCGTAGTCCAGAATTCTTTTCGATCACGGCACAGTACGAGCGCAGTCTTCTTTTTCTTTTTCTTCTTGTCTTTTGCCACGAAAGCCGACCCCCTTGAAAAATAACCCTTTCACTAACCACACTGTCTCACGACGTGCTCGCAATCGAGGCACGAAGACCCGAAGGAAACCTCTTTCGCGAGGCTGCTATGATAATTTTCCGAGCCTCGCGAATGTATTTCGCAAACGAAGGCATGTCAAGGAATTACGAATATTTTGTAAGCTTGCCGGGCTTTCAATTGACGCCCGGACCGAAAAATCCTTTGTCATAGAACCGGGTCGGGCGCAATCCTACTGCATTTCCAATCGAGCCTGAATCTGCTGTAACAGCTTTATCCTCGTGATTACACTGTCTCGCTGCAGGGTCAGAAGCTGCAGCCGCTCCTCCCGAAGTACTTCCGGGCGGACAGCGCCGACGGCGCCGAAAGCGCGCCGGACGTTCTCCGGATCAAGTTCATAATCGATCCGGTTCAATTCTGTCTGCAGATCAATCTTCATCCTCTCAAGTTCGGGCTCAAAGTCATGAGTTCTCGCGATCGTTTGACTGTGAACGATCGTTTGTACGGGCTCTGGCCCTGGCCCGGTCATCGTCGCCTCGGCCTGTTCGGCTGTCTGCAGCATTGATTCTACCTGCGTGCGCACCGCTACGAGCTTTATTAATTCGGCGCGTACCCGTTCGCGTCTGAGCTTGATTTGCCGTGCGTACGCCTCCCGCAACTCTTCGGGCCTGGTTGAGCCCGCCGAAAGAACCATTTGCTCAAGACTCTCCGGCTTCAGGGCTTCGTCCAATTGGTACGACTGGACGCGTAATGGCTCAAGCTGGGTCTCGATTTCTATAAGTTGCAGACGCAAAGCTATCGGCCTCTCGCTGACTCTTTGCTCGTTCTGACCTTGCGCGAATGAAGCGCCCATCGCTAAAACCAAAACCGCAATCATGTTCGAAAATCTTTTCATCAAGTTTGCCTGTCACGATTTCCCGGTGTAGCCGAGAACCGTTTTTTCCTTCCCGACTCGAACAGTGCAACTGCGGGGCCATTTCAATTCCTGAGATGAGACCGCAGATTCCGATGATCCCGACGGCTCGCCCTCACGACATCGATGCCGTATTCGGTTTCCGAAACCATATTTAGACGCGGAGTGATTAAGTCGCGCCAAACTGAATCTCGACTTTGGCAAGTATTTATTGGACTAAACGGGTGTGGTGAGCGTGGCCTCCCGGTTGCACCAGCAGTCCACCGACAGGTCGCGGGGAACGCGACGAAAAAGAGGGAGAGAAAATGATGAAGACCTTTCGCATGCTGTTCACTTGTTTTTGTATCGGGTTGCTTTCGGCGCTCAGTGCGGTCGCGCAATCGGTGCAAACGGATTATGACCACAATTTCAATCTCGCGAAGTTCAAGACATTCGGTTTCTATGAACAAACACGACGGCCCAATGATCCGCTGGCCGCGAGTCCGATTAATGATCGCCGAATCCATGACGCGCTCGACAGTCAGTTATCGGCGAATGGGTTGGCGCAAAACACGTCGCCGGATTTTTGGATTGCTTACTCGGTTGCGACCCGCCAGGGGTTCGATATCCAGGACAATCGCATGGGAATTCTGCAACGAATGGGTAGCGTCAATGTGAACCCGACGACTGAGGGCACCTTGGTGGTTGTCTTTATCGACAGCGCGACGAAGCGCGAAGTGTGGCGCGGCTACCTTACTGGCTACATCGACCCGAAGGACTTGAACAAAGACGTCAACAAAGTGTGGCCAAGCTAATTCAGAAGTTCAAGAAGAATCAGGCAGGTCAAAAATGAAAGTTGAACGCCACCACCTTTTACTGACCTGGCGAGCTCTTAACCTGGTGATGCCGATGATCTGGCTGGTCGCTATCACGGCCTGGAGTTTTGTTTCGCGGGTCTTATAAAGATCGGATCGGAGTTTCAAATGACATTTGTCAGATCAAAGCATAGCGTTTCTCGCGCTTTTGAAAACGAATTCGCCGCGGAAACCCTGAAGAGCGAGCGGCTGCGGGTAACGGCCCTGATGGCCGTCATCGCCACGACCCTCGTCGTGCAATTGTTCATGTCAATCTTTGCGCGCGCTGATCTGCGGCGCAGCTTTCATGGCCGTCTCGACGAGTTTCTGACTGCAGTCTTCACGATTGGCCTCGCGGCGTTCGGCTATCTGGTCTTGCAGCGCGTGGTGTTGAGCCGCCGCATTCGCCAGAAAGATAGACCGGCGCCGTTACTTCAGTACGTTAGCGCCTTGATCGAGACCAGCATTCCCACCGCGGCCATGATCGTCGGGGCACAGTTCATTGCGCCCGTGTACACACTTTTTACGCCGGCCGGTTTTGTTTACGCGCTCTTCATAGTTTTATCCATCCTGCGACTCAACGCGAAACTTTGCATCTTTACCGGCATCGTGGCGGGCGTGGAATACACAGTACTGGCAACCTGGTATCTCAATCATGCCGCGGCAACCGGACTGGAACCAATTCTGACTTCGATCCCGCATCACGCCGTGCGGGGATTTCTTTTCGTATTAACGGGAGTTACCGCCGGCCTCGTCACCACGCAAATCAAAAAGCGCACGCTCAAATCGCTCGAAATGATCGATGAGCGAAACCGGATCAGCCGGACCTTCGGCGAATATGTTTCGCCGGTGGTGATGGACAAACTACTGACGCTCAAACCTGATCTGCGCAGCGAGAAGAAGCAGGTGTGTGTGATGTTTCTCGACATCCGCGACTTCACCACGTTTTCTGAAAACCGCCCGCCGGAAGAAGTTTTCGATTATCTCGAGTCACTGTTTGAATTCATGATTGAAATCGTCAATCGTCATCACGGTGTGGTGAATAAGTTCCTGGGTGACGGCTTCATGGCCGTCTTTGGCGCGCCGCTGTCCGACGGCGCCGATTGCTTAAACGCTATTGCCGCCGCGCGCGAAATACTGATGCGTGTCAACGACGAAGTTGAGGCTGGTCGAATTGAACCGACCACTGTCGGCATCGGGTTGCATTTTGGTGAGGCGGTGACGGGCAGCATCGGCTCTTCACTGCGCAAGGAATACGCTGTAATCGGCGACGTAGTGAACCTCGCATCGCGCATCGAACAATTGAATAAGCAGTTCGGGTCCCGCATGTTGGTGTCGGAATCTGTTTGGAACGCCGCGGGTGAAGACCAACACGCCGGCACGCCCATGGGCCAGGTACACGTCAAGGGACGTCAAGCGCCAATTCAGATTTATCAGATGGCGTGATCAAGGCAGCGTGCGCCTTTCCTTCTTTTTTCGTTGGGAGAAGAGTCGTGGAGGAAGGTCTGGCGCGGATAAAACCAAACGAGTTTGTGAGGAATGAATTGCGTTTCGGAATTCATTCCTCGCAGTGTTTTCGGGCACCCAGCCCTCTCCCAGTGATAGAGGGCTTGTGTTATCATCCCGCCCATAATTCGCGTTTAGTCCGTTCATACAAACCCCGTAAGTAAAGCTAAGGAGGCCGGACTTCCCCTTGAGCGCTACCCGTCCAGACACGGCTGGTGACGAGAATCGACGTTATCAAAGTCTGCTCGCGGTCACTGAATCGGTCCTTTCGCACTTAACTCTCAAAGATCTATTTACGGCGGTTTCCGAAGCTCTTAAGAAATACATCAAACACGATTCCGCCAGCATCGTGCTCGTCAACAAGGACAATCAACTTGTCGTGCACACGCTGCATACTGCGCCTGCGGGCATTCTGGCCGAAGGCATGATTCTGCCGATGGATGGGACGCCGGCGGGTCTCTGCATTAAGACGCGCGCGCCGGTCCTGCGCGACACAATCGATTTTGCAGAGTTTCACGTTCCCCAGATGCGCATGGCATACGCGGCCGGCTTGCGTTGCGGATGCTCAGTGCCATTGATTGCGCACGAGCGCGTCCTGGGCGCAATAAACGTCGGCGCCTTTCACGAAGCAGCCTTCACTCAGAAGGACATCGAACTGCTCGAAGAGATTGCCGGTCCGGTGGCCATCGCAGTTGAGAACGCACTCAACTTTGAGCGCGCCGAATATGAGCGCGATCACAATCAACTTCTGCTGCAAGTTGCCAAGGCGGTCACCTCGAATCTCAGTCTCGGCGATTTGCTGCGCGCCGTCTCGGCGGCGGTGCGGCAGTTTGTTAAGCACGACTTTGCCAGTGTGGTGTTGTGTGACGATGCGAGCGGCCAGCTCCGCGTCCATGGCCTCGACACTCCGCTCATCGGAAAGATCTTTGCGGAAGGCAAGCTACTTCCCATTGAAGGTACGCCGGTCGGTCAGGCGATCAAAACCCGCCAGACCCTGTGGCGCGACAAGATCGACTTTGAAGAATTCTATGCGCCCGAGATGCGCGAAGCTTACGGCGGTGGACTGCGCAGCGGTATCTCGGTGCCCCTGATATCGCACGATCAGGTTCTCGGCGGATTGAATGTCGGTAGTAATCGCGAAGCCGCATTCTCCGCGGATGACGTAAAGATTCTCGAGGAGATTGCCGGGCAAGTGGCGATTGCCGTCGAGAATTCATTGAACTTTCAACGGGCCGAGAAAGAACGCGACCGCAAACAATTGTTGCTGGAGGTGAGCAATGCCGTCGTTGCGGATCTCACGCCCGGCGCACTGCTTCAAACTATCTCGGGCTATCTCAGGCGGTTCTTTCATCATGATTACGCGAGCGTCATCCTCGCCGATGAGGTTCCAGGTCACGCGCGGGTGCTCGCGCTCGATGCCGACGATCCCGGCGCAATGGTGGGTGAGGGCGCGCTCTTGCCCGTGAACGACACGCCGGTTGGTCTTTGCATGGCGACGCGCGCCGTGGTCCGGCGCGACTCGATGGACACGGCAGAGTTCACCTCGCCTATCGCGCTGCGTTCTTATGAGGAAGACGGCATTCGCGGCATCTGCTGTGTGCCGTTGATCTGTAAAGATAAACTCCTGGGAACTCTCAACGTCGTCAGCCGTCGGGCCGGCGCTTTCACCAGCGCCGACGCGGAACTGCTCGAACAAATCGCGCAGCCCGTGGCGATCGCTACGCAGAACGCCATCAACCTGAGACGTGCTGAACTCGAACGCGACCGCAAGCGGCTGCTTTTGGAAATCAACAACGCGGTGGTAACCAACCTCGACCTCGAGGCGTTGTTGGCAGCCATCTCAGATTGTCTTGGGAAGATGGTGCCGCATGACGTCGCGGCTTTGTTGCTCTACGACCCGGACCTGCATCAATTTCGGATGCATACCCTCAACTTTAATTACGAAAGCCAGCTGCAAACGGGTCTCGCTTTCAAGATGGATGGAACTCCCGCGGGCCGGGTCTTCGAAACTCGCCAAACCTTGCGCCTACCGTTGGTGACAGCAGAAGAATTTCCCTCGGAAGTAGTTCGCCGCGCGTTGGCTGATGGTCTGCGATCCGTCTGCAGTATTCCTTTGATCGTACATGAAGAGTTTCTCGGCGTTCTGGAGATCTCCAGCCGGCGCGAGAATGCCTTCACCGAGTACGAAGCCGGTTTGCTTAAACACATCGGCCGCCAGATTGCGATAGCCACACAAAACAGTCTGAACTTTGAACGCGCCAATAAAGAGAAGCAGCGCGTGCAGACTTTATTGGAAATCAATAACGCGATCAGCACGAATCTGGAGATAAAAGATTTGCTCCACGCGATTTCGGAATCGCTGCGCGGCTACTTCGAGCACGATTTCGCCGGCCTCGCGCTCTACGATGAAGAATCAAAACAGTTGGTGACAAGCGGGCTCGATCTGGCACAACCGGCGGACTATTTCATCGACGGCGCACGTTTTTCGATGGAAGGAACCCTGAATGGCGTCGCATTTACGACGCGGAAACCGGTAGTCCGTCATCGAATCGATCCGAATGAAACCAACTGGCCGCACGCGCAGAAGTTTTTCGCGGAACAGGGCATCAAGTCGTATTACTGCGTGCCGTTAGTGTCGCGCGGCCGTGCCCTCGGCGTCTTGAATCTCGGTAGCCGCAAAGAAAATGCTCTAAGCGATCCGGATGTCGAACTGCTTCAACAAGTCGGCACGCAAATCGCCATCGCCGTCGAGAATTCGATGGTCTACCAGGAAATCAACGCGCTCAAAAACAAACTGGCGAGTGAAAAGACTTACCTGGAAGAAGAGATTCGCACGCAGCATGACTTCTCTGAAATTGTCGGCCAGAGTTCAGCGCTCAAGAAGATCCTGCAACAAGTCGCGACCGTGGCGCCGACTGATTCAGCCGTCCTGCTCGTGGGCGAAACCGGTACCGGCAAAGAATTGATCGCGCGCGCCATTCATAACCTCAGCAAGCGGCAGGAGCGGACGCTGGTCAAACTCAATTGTGCCGCTATCCCGACCGGACTACTTGAAAGTGAACTGTTCGGTCACGAGAAGGGCGCCTTCACCGGCGCGATCGCCTCACGTATCGGCCGCTTCGAACTGGCGCACAAAGGCACGCTGCTGCTTGATGAGATTGGCGAGATTCCACTCGAGTTACAACCGAAGCTGCTGCGCGTCCTGCAGGAACAGGAATTCGAGCGGCTCGGCAGCTCGCGCACGGTGAAAACCGACGTGCGGCTCATCGCTGCTACCAACGTCGACTTGCCACAGATGGTCGCCGAGAAAAAGTTCCGTAGCGATCTCTATTATCGTCTCAACGTTTTCCCGATTACGATTCCACCCCTGCGCGAACGCACGGGCGACATTGCTTTGCTCGCCGGCTATTTCACCCAGAAACACGCGCGCCGAATGAACAAGAAAGTGCAGTCGATTTCCACAGAAACGATCGAGACGCTAACTAGCTATTCCTGGCCCGGCAACGTGCGGGAACTGGAAAACTTCATCGAGCGGGCCGTCATTCTCACCAGCGGACCGGAGTTGCAGGCGCCGCTATCAGAGTTAGGAGTCACCGTCGCCCCGCCGCAAACAAACGGCCCCGAACCCCTGGCCAGTTCAGGTCCGCGACCAGTGACCCTGGAAGACGTCGAGCGTGAGCACATCAAAGAAATCCTCAATCAAACCAAGGGCATGGTCGGCGGCAAAGGCGGCGCGGCCGAAATCCTTGGGCTTCCCATTTCCACCCTTCGCAACCGAATGAAGAAATTAGGCCTGAAGTAAGTTTCTAACGGAGCGCGGTCATCTGCGCCCGCATGAGCGCGAAGCGCGAGGAGCCCGAGCGCGCTACGGTTTGCGGGCAGAGATGCCCACGCTCCAGGTTCGAAACCGTATTCGGCATCGGACGCCATGGGCGGCATCGAACCGCCGCGCAAATCTCAAGCAGCGCTTGACTCGCATTTAGTCTAAAACTCAGTTTTCTCACTTCCCTTCAACAACTTAGCGACCTTCTTTCACATGGGCGGACCTTTGGTCTCGCCCTTGCACTACTCGTGTGCGTCGCCAACAGGGTGAGGCGAGAAAGGAAAAAGATGACCACACGAATTACCAAGATTAGAAAAGCGGACGGCCGCAAGACGACGCTGCGAGTTGAAGGCTGTCTGCGTTTGGCAGATGCCCAAGTGCTTGAAAGCACCTACACGAATCTGCGTGCCGAGCAGTTTGAGAACGTCGCGATCGACCTTTCGGGTTTGAGCTTTCTCGATTCTGAAAGTGCGTCAGTGCTGCGACGGCTCCGCGATTTAGGAGTCGAGCTCGTCGGCCTGCATTTCTACACGCAACGGCTGATTGAAGCCGCCGAGAGCTCTGCCGAATAGCCGAACAGAAAACTTCGAATGGAAAGAAGAGCAATCATGTCTAAACGAATCACAACAATCATAACGACGGGCGCGGCGATAGCGATTAGCTTGGTAAGTTCAATCGCAACGGTCAGGGCGCAGGCTCCAAAAGATGGGCCGAGAGACGCGAGCGCAGCGGCGCGGGTGGTGGAAGACAAAGGGGCGGCAACTGTATCGGTGTCAGCTCCGAAGTCTTCCGCTGCCGCGGACTACGCGGCGCCGAAGAAGCCTCTGCCGCCTTTGGTGCGCGTGGGGGTTGAATCGACCGAGCCGCTTCCGCTCACGCTCAACGAAGCGATTCGGCTGGCGTTGACCAACAACAACGACATCGCCACGTCGCGTATCGACGTCGAGATCAGCGAAGACGAACTGACTTCGGCGCGCGGCGCTTACGATCCGCGGATGACTTCGGAGTTTTATTTCCAGCACAACAAACTGCCGCTGGCTTCTTTCCTGAGCGGCAGCAGCAATGGAACGTTGAGCACAAATCAGATGAACAGCAGCTTCGGCATCAGCGGTAACTCTCCGCGCGCCGGCGGCTCATACAAATTCGATTTTTCCTCGACGCGCATGTCAACCCAAAACTTCTTCAACGATCTCAATCCCGTGCATACGAATAGTTTCAACATCAGCTACATGCAACCGCTGATGCGCGGCCGGCGAACCGATGAGAACCGCCGCCGGATCGACATAGCAAAGAAGAACCTGACGCTGACCGACGTTCAATTTCGACAACGGGCCACGGAAGTAATCACAAAGGTAGAACAAGCTTATTGGGATCTCGTCTTTGCATTGCGAAATTTCCAGGTGCAGACCGATGCCGCAAGTCAGGCGCGGCAGCAAGTGGAGACGAATCGCCGGCAGGTGAAGCAGGGCGTGCTCGCTCCTATCGACATCACGGAGGCTGAAGCTCAAGTCAAGATTTACGAACAGAACGTCTATGCCGCGCAGGAAGAAATCACCCGCGCCGAAAACAATCTGAAGACGCTGATGCTGGCCGACCATCGTGCCGAAACCTGGTCGCGGGCTTTGGTGCCGGTCACGCCAGTAGCGCTCGAAGCCCCGAGCCTGCTGCTGAGTGATGCCATCAACGACGCTTTGCAAAATCGGCTGGAGCTCGCTGAGCTGCGGACCGACAACGATATCAACCAAATCGATCGCAAATACTATCGCGATCAAATCCGGCCACAGATGGATTTGACTCTCGGCTATAGCAGCACTGGTTTCGCGGGCAGCGCGACGAATGCGAACGACAATCCATTGCGCGCCAGCGTCACCGCCATGGAGCAGCGCCTCAACGATCTCTCGACGCGCGCCGGTCTGGCGCCGATGCCCTCGACTTCATTCGGCGCGGCGCCGAGCGACATGCAGGGCGGATACGGCCGATCACTGGTCAACATGCTCGGGCAGGACAACCCGACGTTTACGGTTGGGGTCAGCATTTCGCTGCCTTTCAAGAATCGCACCGCGAAGGCTGACTTCGCGAAGACCGAGGCAGAGGGCCGGCGCATCGACACGCTCAAGGCGAAAGCCGAGCAGACCATCGCGGCCGAAGTTCGCAACGCGATGCAGGGCGTGCGCTCGGTTGAAGCTCGCCTGGCGGCGGCTGCGGCGTCTCGCGAAGCTGCCGAACAACAATACACGAGTGAGCAGCGCCGATTTCAAGCGGGCATGTCGACCGTGTTCCTCGTGCTGCAACGACAGACGGATTTGACGAACGCGCGCGGCCGCGAATTGCAGACGCAGACGGATCTGAATAAAGCCCTCGCTGAGTTGCAGCGCGCCATGGGAAATACGTTTCGTTATCGCCACGTGGCGGTGATTACTGATGGCCACAAACTGCAACAGGCTGAAACCTCAAACACGGAATCATCGCAGGGCTCAAGCCAAACCGGACGAAATTAACAAGCAGCGTCAGAGTCCCGACATTAGTCGAGCCCCGGCGCAAACAAGAAAGCCCGCCTCAAGTAGGCGCGCTAACGCCATTAATAAAGGAGACCAGTTATGCCAGACACGACCACTAACAAAACCGAAAAGAAGGAAGCCCCCAAGACGCCATCACGAGCCACGTTCATGATTCGCCGCGCAGTGGCGCTGCTAATCATCGCCGGCATCCTCGGAGGAGCCGTGTGGTTTTTCTTTCTGCGTTCGCCAAAGAAAGATCCGAATCTGATCAAACTCAGCGGGCGCATTGAAGGCGACGACGCAGCTGTTTCGGCCAAGACCGGGGGCCGGCTCAAAGAGATTTCGGTCCGCGAAGGCGATCAGGTCAAAGCCGGCCAGGTTATCGCCGTGATCGACGATGAACAGGTGCGCGCGCGTGAAGAGCAGGAGCAGTCGCTCGTCGAACAGTCAGAAGCTAAGGTCACCTGGGCCAAGCAACAGATCGCCGTGCTCAATGCGCAATTGGACCAGAGCAACACCGGAGTTGATCAGGCCAAGCTCGATGCCCAGGGTCGTGTCAGTCAGGCCGAGGCGGACGTCGCCAAAGCGGAAGCGCAACTGGTCCAGCATGAGGCTGAGTACAAACAAGCACGTTACGACGAAGAGCGTTATACGAAACTCGCCAACGACGGCGACGTGCCTGAGCGCACTGGAACGCAGGCACGCTCGACTTCGGAATCGCAGGGCGCTGCGGTGCAAGCTGCGAAACGACAGGTGGATGCTGCGCGCGCCGGCTTGATGGTCGCGCGAGCGAATCTGGCAAATGCGTCCATGCGGTCATCGCAGTCGCTGGCCATTCGCCAGCAAATCATTCAGTCGCAGGCGGACATCGCCTCGGCGGAAGCTGAGACCGAGAAGGCCCGTGCACGTCTCAAAGAAGCACAGGCGAACCGGAACGATCTGCAAATCATCGCGCCGTTCGACGGCACGGTGACGACGCGTTCCGCCGAGCCTGGTGAAGTAATTACGGCGGGAACGCCGGTGGTGACGATTGTGAATCTCAGCGCGGTCTATCTGCGCGGGTTCATTCCCGAGGGCGACATCGGTCGCGTGCGCACCGGTCAGACGGCGCGCGTCTATCTCGATTCCTCACCCAGCAAAGCGATTGAAGCGACTGTGATTCGCATCGATCCGGAAGCTTCTTTCACGCCTGAAAACACTTACTTCCAGGACGACCGCATCAAGCAGGTGGTCGGTGTGAAGTTGCAAATCAAAGGCGCTAATGGGTTCGCCAAGCCGGGGATGCCGGCGGATGGTGAAGTGTTGGTGAATTAAGAATTGCAGAATTCCAGATTCCAAATTTCAAATGAAGAAAATGAAGATCTGCGATGAACGACCAACGACGATCTGAAATGAAGGAAAAAGAAGATCTGCGATCACGACGATTTGAAAACTTAGCCGACGAGCTGAAATGAGGACGACGATGAGTGCACTCGAAACATCAATTGCGACAAATTCGACGGGACACGCCGCGCCGCTGGGAACGCCGAACGAACAGCCGCGCGTGCCGACCTCGGCCGGCGCTCTCAAGTCTTCAGTCGTCGAGTGGCTGCCCCGCTTCGCCACCGAATCACGGGCAGAGCCGCAAACAGAAGTCGCGATCAGCGTTCGCGATCTGCGGAAAGGCTACGGCGAATTTGAGGCAGTGAAAGGCATCAATCTGGAAATCGCGGCCGGCGAAATTTTCGGATTGATTGGGCCGGACGGCGCGGGCAAGACCTCGGTCTTTCAAATTCTCGGGGGCGTCATGCAGCAAACCTCGGGCGTCGTGGAAATGTGCCGGCAGCCGGCGCGCGAGGCGCGTTCTTTCGTGGGTTATCTGACGCAGACCTTCAGTCTTTATCAGGACCTGAGTGTCGCTGAGAACCTTCGTTATCTTGGCGAGCTGCGTTTGCTCACGCGGAAACAAATCGACGAGCGTGGTCGCCGTTACCTCGAGATGTTTGACATGGAGCGATTCACCGACCGCCTCGCGGGAAGTTTGAGCGGCGGCATGAAACAAAAGCTGGCGCTCGCCTGCGCCTTGATTGCCGAGCCGAAAATCCTTTTGCTGGATGAGCCAACCACCGGCGTCGATCCGGTTTCGCGCCGCGAATTTTGGGACGCGCTCGCAAATCTTTCAAACGAAGGCATGACGATGGTGGTCGCGACTCCTTACCTCGATGAAGCGGAAAGATGCCATCGCGTCGCACTCATGCACGATGGCTTGATTCATCAGACCGGAACACCGGCTGAAATTCGCCAGGGCCAGGGGCTGCAACGTCTGCAGGTTAAGGCCAGCGAACTAGGCCGCGCCGAGGATATCCTTCGCCAGAGTCCTTCGATTGATGACGTGCAGCGATTCGGCGATCGGCTTGATTTGATGGTGCGCGACGCGGACACCGGAGAAACGAACGCCCGCGCGACACTTACGGAGGCGGGAATCGAAGTGCTCGGCGTGAAACACGCGACACCGACTCTCGAGAATGCCTTTGTCGCCACCTTGCGTCGACTCAATGGCGAAGTAAGCACGCCTCAGTTCCCTTCCCGTCGCCAATTTCGTGAACGGCCGAAGGACGCCATCGCGATTGGCGCGCACCGCCTGTACAAGCGGTTCGGAAAATTCAATGCGGTGAAAGACATCAATATCGAGATCAAATACGGCGAGATCTATGGATTGCTGGGCGCGAACGGCGCCGGCAAGACTACGACGATCAAAATGCTGTGCGGATTAATCGCAGCCTCGGATGGTGAGATGCAACTGGCCGGCGAACACGGCAGCCTGCGCTCACGCTCTGTGCGGCAGCGCATCGGCTACATGTCGCAGAAGTTTTCCCTGTACGACGACCTGACGATCGAAGAGAACCTGGATTTTTTTGCGGGCGTGTACCAGGTGCCGCTCGCCGAGCGCGAAGAAAAAAAGCGATGGGTGTTGGAAGTCTCAGGTTTGGAAGGGCGCGGCGATTTGATGACAGGCAGTCTGCCGGGCGGTTGGAAACAGCGCGTCGCTTTCGGCGCTTCGGTGATGCACGAGCCATCGGTGCTCTTTCTCGATGAGCCGACTTCGGGCGTCGATCCGCTCGCCCGGCGGGCTTTCTGGAAAATGATTAACAGCCTGGCCGATCGCGGCGTCGCGGTTTTAGTGACGACGCACTATCTGGAAGAAGCCGAGCAATGCAATCGCCTCGGTTTCATGGTCGCCGGTGAACTGGTCGCGGAAGGAACGCCGTCGAGCGTGAAAGCTGAACGCGGCGGCCATTTGATCGAATTGATCACCGACCAGCCGCAAGACGCCGCCGATCTGCTGAAGCGTGAACGTGAGTCGTGGCGGGTTTCTCTCTTCGGCGATCGACTCCACGTGATCGTCGACGAAGATGTCGACACCGGTATCAGAAACCTGCGCGAGCAACTCGAAGCAGCGCGCATTGAAGTGGTGAAAGCTTACGAGGAGCCTTACTCACTCGAAGATGTCTTTATCGCCATTGTCGAAAAAATGAGAAATAGAAATCCAACTAACTAAAAGGTGCAAATTGATGAGATACGAATTATCAGACAGCAGGAATTATCTGAGCAGGTTTTTCGACGACCGCGTTCCCGCCGCCTTCTGCCTCTTGTTGATGATGGCGATTTGCTTAGTCCTGACGGTGTCCGTAGGCCTCGAAGGTTTATTGACGTCGATGCAATTGATTGCCATCCAGGTGGCGGGAGTGTCGGGAATGGTCACCCGGTAACGACCCGCGCGCGCACGGAAAGGGATTACTCGTTATGAAAAAGATCATCGCTCAAGCTGGAAAAGAATTGCGACAGTTCTCGCGGGACAAGCTAACCGTGACGCTCGCACTGGTGCTGCCGATGGTTCTGATGTGGCTGATCGGCACCTGCATTTCGCTCACTGTTCACGATTTGCCGGTGGCAATCAAAGACATGGACCAGACGCCGCGTTCGCGTCAGTACGTCGAGACGCTGGCTGCATCGATCACGTTTCGCGTAGTGCCCGCGAGCGTCACCGGCCCAATCGAAAGCCCGCTTGATCATGAAGAGGCGCGGGCCGTGATCGTCATCCCCGAACATTTCGCGCGCGATTTGGAACGGGGCCAATCACCGGAGGTCCAGTGGCTCATCGACGGCACCGATGCCAACACGGCCAACGTGATTCGCGGAAACGCCGCGGCGTTGAGTCAGGCATTCAATGTTCGTTACGTCGATAGCGCGGCGCCGCCGATTCAGCCGCGCATTCGTTATTGGTTCAACCCGGGTCAGGACTCGAACCAATACATCGGGCCGGGAATATTCGCGGTCGGTCTGGCGCTCTTTCCGCCGCTCCTGGTCGCGCTCGCGATGTCGCGTGAAGGCGAACAGAAAACGATTCTGCAGGTCTATGTCTCGAGTATTAGGGCGCACGAATATCTTCTGGGCAAAACGATCGCTTACATGATCGTCGGTGTGGCCCAGTGGTTTTTAACGTTCATGCTGGGCGTGCTTCTGTTTGGGTTCGGGCTGAAAGGCGATCCCGTTCCGTTCCTGATCAGTTCTTTGATTTATCTATTTTGCACGGTCGCGTTCGGCATGATGATCGGCGCGACGATTCCCGATCAGGCGGCGGCGATTCAGGCGGTCCAGAACGTCTGCTTCCTGCTTTCGTATCTCTTGTCCGGCTTCGTGTTTCCGATTTCAAACATTCCGGCGGGCATTCGTTGGATATCGAGTCTGGTGCCGGCGCGTTACTTCGTTGAGATGTCGCGCGATGCACTCGTGCGGGGCGGCGGCTGGCACGCAGTCTGGCATGTGCCCATTGTCCTGGCTCTGCTGAGCACAATCTTTTTCGCGCGCACGTGGCTGTTCATGCGCAAGATGCAGGTGGAGGCATGAGGGGAGCGTCGACGGAGCGCTCAATGGTGAGTGAGGTGACTTATGAATTCGACAATTAACAAGATTCTTAATTGGCGCATCTGGCCGCTCTTCAGCAAAGAGATGCGCCAGATTCGGCGCAACCGGAAATTGGTGGCGATGCTGGTGATACCGCCGACGCTGAACCTGGTCCTGCTTGGCTTTGCGATGAATCCGGACGTCACCGACCTTCGGTTGGGCGTCGTGGATGAAAGCCGCACCGCCGACAGTCGTGGAGTGATTTCCAGCTTCAGCGAAAGCCGCGCGTTCAAGGTGAAAGAAACGTTCCCGTCACCGGAGGCGTTGGGCGCAGCACTGAGCGCCGGCCGGCTCGATGCAGGCCTGGTGATCGGAGCGGACTTTGCTACCAAACGGACGAAGGGCGAGACCGCGGAAATCCAATTCCTGGTCGACGGTGTCGATTCAAACACAGCTTCAATTGCCGGAGGTTACGCGACGCGCATCGTCAACGCGCTGAATCAAAACGTCAAGATCGTCAATCGCGCGAATGCGCGTCCATTGCCGGCCGGAGTCCAGCCGCGCATCTCGATTCTCTACAATCCGGGCTTGAAGAATTCCTGGTTCATCGTCACTGGCATGATCGGAATGTTGCTGGTGATGCTGGGAGTCGCGGTCTCTTCATCGGCCATGGTCAAAGAAAAAGAGATGGGTACGGTTGAACAGCTCTTGATGACACCGGCCGACGGCGTGGAGATCATCGCGGCGAAGATCGCGCCGATTTTTCTTTTGCTTTCGATGGATATCGGGTTGTCGGTCGCGGTCGGTTATCTGGTTTTCGATCTGCCCGTGCGTGGCAGTTTGTTGCTGCTTTATCTTTCAGGAATATTTTGCGTGCTGTCCGGCATCGGCATTGGAACGATGATCGCCACGTTCACGCGTTCACAGCAACAGGCACAGTTGCTGGGCTTCTTCGTGACTCCGCCGTTGTCGATGCTTTCGGGCGCCACCACGCCGATTGAAGCGATTCCGCATTGGATGCAACCGCTGACGTATTTGAATCCGGTGCGTCACTTCGCTTCGATAGCGCGCGGCGTGATGCTGAAAGGCGTGGGCGTCGAAGTGATCTATCCAAACCTTTTGGCGCTGCTGGCATTCACGATTGTATTGATGGGCGTGAGTGTCTGGCGCTTCCGCAAACAATTGAATTGATCAATTGCGCCGTCTTTGCGCCTTCGCCTCTTTGCGTGAGAAACAGTCCCATGCAAAATTGCAAAGGCCGCGAAGGATCGCAAAGTCATAGTGAGCTGCTACTCAGCTATGAAATGCTCTGTCACCTGGTGCACAATGCTCCACTCTCGCGGACGTTTTATCCTCAGTTTGAGATAATCAGTGAGCACGCAGGCAAACTCAACAACCTCCACGCCGATGGTCAGGCAGTACCAGGAGCTGAAGTCGCAGCATCCCGGCACGCTCTTGTTCTTTCGCCTCGGTGACTTCTACGAACTGTTCTTCGACGATGCGGTCGTCGGCGCGCGCGAGTTGCAAATCACGCTCACCGCGCGTCAGAAAGAGCGCGATCCGATTCCGATGTGTGGCGTGCCGCATCATTCAGCGGCGAACTATATTGCCAAGCTCGTGCGCAAGGGTTACCGCGTGGCGATTTGCGAGCAGACTGAAGATGCATCGAAGACCAAGAAGCTGGTGCGGCGCGAAGTGGTGCGCATCGTCACCCCCGGCACGCCCATCGATCCGCAATTGCTCGAGCCGCGCGAGTCAACGTTCCTGGCCGCTGTCTGCGCGCGCGGTGACAGTGTCGGCGCAGCCTTTCTCGATATTTCGACCGGCGAATTTCGCACGACGCAGGCGCGCGGCAATGAATCATGGAAAAGGATCGCCGCAGATATTGAATCGTACGCGCCGCGTGAACTGCTCTTTCCTGCATCGCTTGCGGCGCTGGTGCGCGGTGGCTTTGCGAATCAAATCAAAACCGAAAATTTGCCGTTGAGTTCGGACGCGGCGCCAAGCTCCGATTCCCTCTCCTCCTGGGAGAGGGGTGGGGTGAGCGAGCGAAGCGTAACGCCGACAAGCGCTCTTCCAAAAGGAGAGGGAATTAAACCGAGCGATGAGCGCGCCTTTTTTCCCGGCGCGACTTTGACGCCGACGGATGACTGGCTCTGGCAGGTTGAGACCTCAGAGGAGTTGTTGATTAAGCATTTTGGCGTGCGCTCGCTGGACGGCTTTGGTCTGAGCAACAAGTCTGAAGCGATTACCGCCGCTGCGGCGTGTCTGCGTTACGCGCAGGAAACGCAACGCGCAGGCGCAGCGCACATTGCTGACATCATCTTTTTTGAATCGCAGGATCATCTGGTCCTCGACAGCATCACCGTGCGGAATCTGGAGTTGATTCAACCGCTCGGTATCGCCGGCTCGGGCCGCTCGCTGCTCGATGTGATTGACGAAACGATCACCGGCATGGGCGGGCGGTTGCTGCGCGCCTGGCTCTTGCGGCCATCGATTCATCGCGGTGAGGTGGAAGCGAGGCATGGCGCCGTCGCCGAATTGCACGGCTCGCACATGAAACGGGACGGGCTGCGTAACGCTCTCAAGGAAGTCGCAGATCTCGAACGGCTGGTCGGTCGTTTGAATCTTGGCTCGGCCACGCCGCGCGACCTCAACGCGCTGCGCTGTTCGCTCGATCGAGTTCCGGCGATTCGAGAATTGCTCACGAACGCGCAAGCGTCACTTTTGCAGGTGTTGAATGAATCGCTCGACGAATTGGCTGACGTGCGAAATCTGATTGCCTCGGCAATCGCTGATGACCCGCCCGCCAAGGTTACAGACGGTGGCGTAATCCAGGCGGGCTACGCGCCTGAACTGGATGAACTGCGCTCGATCAGCCGCAACGCAAAGCAAACGATTGCGGCAATGGAAGCGGAAGAACGAGCGCGCACCGGCATCGGCACGTTGCGCATTCGCTACAACAACGTGTTCGGTTATTTCATTGAAGTCTCGAAAGCGAATGCCGCGCGCGTCCCGGAGGACTATGAACGGCGACAGACCCTGACCAACGCCGAACGTTTCAGCACCCCGGGATTGAAAGAATGGGAAAGCAAAGTCCTTGGCGCGGAAGAACGGATTCTGCAACTCGAGTCGGAGATTTTTTCGCTTGTCTGTCGTCAGGTTTCCGCTGAGACGCCGCGCATCCAGGCGACTGCGCGGGCGCTTGCCTGTCTCGACGCGGTATCAGCGTTGGCTGAGACCTCCGTTCGTCGTCGTTACGTGCGACCGAAAATGCATGACGGCGATGAAATCGAAATCGTTCATGGCCGGCATCCCGTAATCGAGGTATTCATCGACGAACCGTTCGTCCCCAACACCGTCTATCTCAACAACTCAGCGGATCGTTTGCTGATCATCACTGGTCCGAACATGGGCGGCAAGAGCACCGTGCTGCGGCAGACCGCGCTGGTCTGTATTCTGGCGCAGATGGGTTCGTTTGTTCCGGCGGAGAGTGCGCGCTTGCCTTTACTCGATCGCGTCTGGACGCGCGTCGGGGCGTCGGATGATCTCGCGCGTGGTCGATCTACGTTCATGGTCGAGATGACTGAGACGGCGGCGATTCTGCACAACGCGACGCCGCGCTCGCTGGTGCTGCTCGATGAGATCGGCCGCGGCACCGCGACCTTTGACGGGTTGTCCATTGCCTGGGCAGTCGCGGAGTATTTGCATGATTCAGCTGAGCACTGCGCCAAAACGCTATTCGCGACCCACTATCATGAATTGACTGAGTTGGCGGAACGCTTGCCGGGCGCGCAAAACTATCAGATAACGGCGACCGAACGCGAAGGCGAAGTTGTGTTTCTCCATCGCCTGGAACGCGGTCGCGCTTCCAAATCGTACGGCATCGAAGTCGCCCGTTTGGCGGGGATGCCACCCGCGGCTCTGACCCGGGCGCGCGAAGTTCTGGAAAAATTGGAGCGTTACGAACTCGATGTCTTCGCCGAAGAAGCAGAAATCGAACAACGCGTCGCCGCGGCGAGCGCCGGCGTTAACCGTTCATCCGAAGAGACGGCACTGACGCGAGCCTCAACGACTGCGGCCCGCAGACGCATGGCGGCGCAGTCATCACTCTTCGATCTGGCCAATCAGAAAATTGTCGACGAGTTGCGTGAAGCGAATGTGGAAACCCTGCCCGCTGAAGATGCGAAGGAACTCCTGAAGAAGTTGCGCGACCGGATTGTCTGAGCAACTACGACGCCTTGGCCGCGTCGCGAATAATCAGATCGAAAGTGCCGGGCGCGACTTTGCGAAAGCGCGTGTTGCGATTCAGTGAGACCGCGATGCTGATCGTGGGATTGTTACCGGTGAAGCTGAATCCGCCTTCCAGCAATTGATTGTAAATCTCGTTCACGTGCAGCGGCCCACCCGCTTCCCGCAGAATCATCGTAGCGGCTTGGGGAATTGTCCGGTCGAAAAACCGATCGCTGATGGGCTCGATGTTATTGCGCAGCGCCGGCACGTTATGGCGGTGCGGCGCCGGCGGTTGCGACAGTTCAGCTTGTGCCAGCCGGCGTTGCAGTTCAATCTCCAGCTCGCCCACAGAGGTTGTGCCCACCTGGGTGGTTGGCCCACTCATCACGTTTGAAAGCAGGCGAAAGATTGCCGCTTCAGTCTGGCCGGCGAGCGTGTCCAATTCGACCAGCTCACCGCGAATAATTTCGGCTTCTGATTCCAGTTCGGCCAGCCTCGCCGCCAGCCGTGTACGTTGCGCGCGCGAGTGTCGCAGGCTTTGTTCGAGACGAGCTATGAGAGTTTCGTTGGCCATGGCCCAACGAGATTGTAAATTGGCGCTATGCGGTTGGCAATAACTTTCTACGAGGCCCGACCGGGTGATCAGTGGTCGCGTTCGATGATGTAGGTGGCAATGGCTGACAACGCCTGTGCATAAGGCGAGTGATCGAAGCCGTCGAGCGAACTGCGCGCCGCTTGCGCATATTCGATTGCGCGTTCGCGGGCGAGAGCCAGCGCGCCGGTTTCCGCGAGCGCGTCCAGGAGCGACTGGCGCGAGATACTTTGGTAACCGGCTTCGCTGATAACCGTCTGAACGCGCAGTCGCATCTCAGGCTGCTGCTGCAACAAAAGAATAAGTGGCAGAGAGACTTTGCCTTCGATCAAATCTGCGCCGGCCGGTTTGCCCAGCACATCTTCGGTGCTGGTGAAGTCGAGTAGATCGTCGATCAGTTGGAAGGCAATGCCCAGATTCATTCCGTAATCGCGCAACATCGCCTGCTGTTCAGGCGCCGCACCTCCGACGAGCGCGCCAATCTCGCAACAGGCGCTAAAGAGGTACGCCGTCTTGCGCGCAATCACGTCAAAGTACTGGTCCTCGGAAATGTCTGTGCGACCGAGCAGGGTCAATTGCAGCAACTCGCCTTCAGTCATGCGACGCGTGACCGCCGTGAGAATATCGAGAATGGGAAGCGACCGCTCGGCCAGACTGGTTTCGAACGCCGACATGTACAACCAATCACCCATCAAAACGGCGGTCTGGTTGCCAAACTCAGAATTGATTGACGGACGGTTGCGGCGGGTTTCGGCCTTATCGATTATGTCGTCATGGACCAACGTCGCCGTGTGCAGAAACTCCATGACGGTGGCCATGCGAATTGAACTTTGATTTGATCCGTCACCACCGACCGCGTAGTTGGAAAGAATCGTGAGCGCCGGCCGCACGCGTTTGCCACCCGAACGACGCAAATAATCGCCGATGTAGGCGATGACCTGAATGTTGGACTGCGCCTGCCGTTCGAATTCCTGTTCGACCAGGACCAACTCGGGTAGCACCGAATCAAAGATTCGCTTCGCTTCGACCCGTGCCTCATCAACGACGGCTGTTTGCTCTGCGGTGGGCATCTTTATTACCAGTTTTATTTCGCGGCGCTGCGCACTAATTGGATCGATAATTCGTGAACTGCATGTTGATGCCAAAATCTTTGGCCTTCAACGTCGCGATTACCTGTTGCAGCGTGTCGCGATCTTTTCCCGAGACCCGGACAGTATCACCTTGAATTGAAGCCTGAACTTTGGCCTTCGAGTCCTTGATCAACTTCACAATGTCCTTGGCTTTGTCCTGCGGAATGCCTTGTTGAATTTCGACGCGCTGGCGCACGGTGCCGCCGGCGGCCGGCTCAACCGTTCCATAACTCAGCGCTTTCAAGGGGACGCCGCGACGGACGAGTTTCTGCTGCAGAATATCGTTCATGTTTCGCAGTTTAGTCTCGTCTTCGGCGGTCAGCACCAACTCTTTTTCTTCCTGGGCCACGTTCGCGTGACTGCCCTTGAAGTCAAAGCGTTGCCGGATCTCTTTCAACGTTTGATTGATCGCGTTGCTGATTTCAGCGCGATCAACCTGCGAGACGATGTCAAACGAATTCTGCTGGGCCATGCGATTAGAATTGCTACGCTGAGAATAGCATCAAACTCAGAGCATGTGAAAGTGTTCTCTAGATTTTTGGAGGCAGTTATTCCCGCGCGAATTTTCCAGACCATACTAAACGTCGGCTAGAGAAAAAGCCGTGTGAAATTGTCGGACGTAACTCGCGCAATCTCGTTCAGCGGTCGCTCATGCAGATCAGCCAGACATTTTGCGGTCTCGACCACGCGGGCGGGTTCGTTGCGCTTGCCGCGAAACGGGACGGGAGTCAGATAAGGACAGTCCGTTTCAACCAACAAGCGGTCAAGTGGAATTTGCCGCGCGACGTCGCGCAAATTCTCAGCCTTCTTGAAAGTGACATTGCCGGCGAAGGAAACATAAAAACCGCAAGCGAGGGCGTCTTTGGCCATCTGCAAACTCCCACCGAAACAGTGCAGCACACCGCCCCGCTCATAGTCGCGCAATTCTTCGCGGATGATTTTGATGGTGTCGTCGTCGGCTTCGCGCGAGTGGATAATGACCGGCAGATTTAACTGACGAGATGTTCTCAACTGACGCGCGAAGACCGTCTGTTGCACATCACGCGGTGAATGATCGTAATGATAATCGAGGCCGATCTCGCCCCAGGCAACGACTCGTTTATTTTTGGCCAGATTGATTAAGCGGGTTTCGGCCGCATGGTCGAAAAGCTTCGCGTCGTGAGGATGTACGCCGACCGCCGCGTAGACGGTGTCGTACTTATCGGCCAGTTGCACGGCGCGCTCAAACGCGCCGCTGTGAGGATCGCCCGTGCCGACGTTCAGCATCGTGGTCACGCCGGCGTCGATGGCTCGCGAAATCACTTCATCTCGGTCGGCATCGAATTCCGGACCATCAATGTGGCAATGCGAATCGACAAAGGTCATGAATTTGGAGTGCGCCGTCTTGCCGGCGCTTCATCATCCGCACGAAAGGCGGCTACCAGTCGCCGCACTCCAAAGGATCAGCTACCCGTCGTAATCGTCCGCAGACCGGCTGCGCGCAATTCCCGATTGAGTGTCGCAATGTCCGTCGATTTGATGGCTTGCCAGCTCTGCTGGACACTCTGCGAATCTTTCACCACGTCGGGTAAGGCCGCCATGATTTGCGTCGTGGGCGCCACGTCGGCTTCTTCGATCAATCCGAACAGCGTGCGGGCCCGGCCCATGACTGATGCGGCGGTCATGCGGGCGCCGCCACCGGCAGCGCCACCGCCGCCCCCTCCGAATCCGCCGCCGCCCGCACCGGCGACGTTCTGAATTTTCTCTGCGAGCGCTTCAAGGTGGGCCTTGAGCGTGGCATCACCGACCATGGGTCGCAGCTCGGCAATCTGTCCGCGAATCTTTCGTGCCTGGTCAGAGACGGCGTTCAGCGCTACCCATTCGTTATACATCTGCATCGACGTGTCGAATTGCTTTTTGAGATCAGCACTCGAAGTTTTCACGCGCGGATCCATATCGAGCCTCAACGGTTGTTGATATTTCTTGCCATTGACCGTCAGGACCACGGTGTAATTACCAGGCATGGCCCACGGCGAGGTCGGCGCCGGCGCAGTATTTTTATAGACGGCGGCAATCGGATAATTCGGAGCGACGCCAGGCACCGGCTTGTAATGCAGATCCCAGAGAAAGCGATGCGTGCCCGTTTCCGCTGACAACTTCTGCGGAGGGCGAATCCAGTAAGGCGGAATATTCAAAAGCGGCTCATCAGCCGGCGCCGGATCGTCGCTCGCGTATCGACGCACCACGGCGCCGGTCGAGTCTTTGATTTCGAGCGTCACCAGACCGCGCGCCGCCGAACCCACGTAATAGTCGATCACCGCACCGTCGGGCGGGTTCTCACCGGCCGGCACATCGGGCGGCAGCGGCGTATCGCTGTTTGTGTTCCCACGCACCCGGAAGGCCGTCTGTGGTTTGAAGAGATGCGCCGCCGATTTCACGATCGCATCCTGCATCTGTCGTAGCGGTGTAATGTTGTCGAGAATCCAGAAGCCGCGACCGTGCGTGCCGACGCAGAGATCGTCGCCTTTAATAATCAAGTCGCGGATCGACGTCGCGCCCATGTTCAGACGCAGCGATTGCCAATGGTCACCGTCGTCGAACGAAACGTGGACCGCACGCTCAGTGCCGGCGAATAGCAACCCTTTTCGTTCCGGATCTTCACGAACCACGTCGGTGTTTTCATTCGCGGGAATCCCGTTGGTGATTTCGGTCCAGCTCGCGCCACCATCGCGCGTGCGATAGATGTGCGGCCGCAGATCGTCCAGGCGCAAAGTGTTAATCGCCGCGTACGCCGTGTTCCTTTCGAAGTGACTGGCATCGAGAATCGAAACTTTCTGCCAGGGCTGCAACTGTTTCGGAGTTACATCCGTCCAGGTCTTGCCGCCGTCAGTCGTGCGGTGAATCAGGCCATCATCGGTGCCGGCCCAAATAATATTGACGTCGAGCGGCGACGGCGCGACGGCATAAATCACGCCGCGTTGAGTTGCCTGCGCCGTGGGTTCTGATTTGTATTTCCCGATCGTCTCGGGAATGTCGAAAGTCTTGCGGGTGAGATCCGGACTCACCTGTTCCCAGCTATTTCCGCCGTCTCTCGTTTTCCAAAGCGTGTTCGCCGCGAAGTACATCGTATGCGGATCAATCGGCGAGAAAACGATCGGCTGCGTGCGCACCACACGGAAGTCCGCGCCGCGAAACGGCTTCGGCATAATGTTCTGCGCCTGTCCGGTGCGGCGG